>Ga0315291_10012048_pt1 | contig 10509 bp, 10 predicted proteins | sample YL17G12_20_MG_FD_203070 | JGI IMG/M metagenome (GOLD analysis project Ga0315291, IMG submission 203070) | Sediment microbial communities from Yellowstone Lake, YNP, Wyoming, USA - YL17G12_20 | ecosystem: Environmental > Aquatic > Freshwater > Lake > Sediment | place: USA: Wyoming | collected... | reverse complement strand
AGAAGAGGAAAAGAAGGAATTGCTCATCGAAGACCTGCACCCGCTCTTGGCAGAATCGGACCCATTTAACAATTTTGAAAGATATTTTGGGAATGTTGCCGGATGTCACTATGTCGATCGGGCCATGTATGTGGACATCAAGACGTGGTTGGTTGACGATATCCTCGTGAAGGTAGATCGCGCCACGATGGCACATTCGTTGGAGGCTCGTGCACCATTACTAGATCACCGACTTGTCGAGTTCGCAGCATCGTTGCCCGTGAATTTGAAATTACGTGGATTGCGCGGAAAGCATTTGTTCAAGTTGAGCCAGAGGTCAAAGCTGCCGGCATTTGTAATGCGCCGTGCCAAGAAGGGTTTTAATGCTCCGGTGTCATTTTGGTTCGATTCAGCCCTTGGCGTTTTGCTAAAACAACTCATAAACGGTGGCGGAGGAGCCTGTGGAACGATCTTCCGCAGGGGCGCCGTCGAAAGACTACTGAATGACCATCTTGAGCGGCGCCGTGACAACGGGCTTAAGCTGTTATGCATCGTAATCTTGCTTCTATGGTGCGATCGAAGAAGGGGCTGCAAATTATGAACGAATGGCGTGAACAGTGGTCAATGTTTCGGGATGACGAGAGGTTCCTCTTTGAGGATTGGATTCGTCCTGCGACTATCGAATATTTTAAGGACAAAACAGTTCTTGAGTGTGGATGCGGCGGGGGTCAGCATACAAATTTTATAGCGCCGATTGCAAAGCATGTTACCGCAGTGGACCTCAATACGGTCGATATCGCAAGAGAGCGCAACAAGGTGTTCGATAACGTAGAATTTGTCGACGCTGACATTGCCACGATGGACCTCGGCAGACAGTATGACATTGTTTTTTGCGTTGGAGTGATCCATCACACGGACGATCCTGACATTACTTTTGCAAATATGTATCGTCATTCTAGGCCCGGTGGAAAAATGATCGTGTGGACATACAGTGCGGAAGGCAATGGCCTTGTGCGATATCTTGTCGAGCCGTTTCGAAAAACGATACTTCGAAGATTACCCAGATCATGGGTCGCAGGATTTGCACATCTCCTCGCGCTTTCTCTTTATCCGGCGGTGTACACAATTTACAGATTTAGCAAATTAAATTTTCTTCCGTATCACGAATATTTTTCTAATTTCAGAAAGCTCACATATCGGCGCAACGTCCTAAACGTATTTGATAAGCTCAATGCGCCGCAGACAAAATTCACCACGTTAGAAAAATGCCATGAATGGTTCAGCCCGGCACTGTTTCAGAAAGAAAGCATATCTATAAGACCATATGCCGGTGTCAGTTACAGCCTCGTGGGTTCGAAGATCAATGGATAAATGCGGTTTTGCAACGATGTCGCCGGCGATCTCCTGCGCTGATAATTATGCAAGGAGTGTCGCGAAGCTTTTCTCGCCATTCATAGGGCAGAGTCTTCTGGAGGTGGGAACGGGCTATGGTAATTACAAACAATATTTGCCCCCCTTAAAAAGATACACATCGATCGATGTCGACGCTGAAGTTGTTGAACATGCAAGAGCGGTAGATAAAGGCGGTCGTTATTATGTGGCAGACGTAAGTGAGGACAATCTAAAGGATATTCTGGGGGAAGAAAAATATGATACGATATTATGTGTGAATGTGCTTGAACATATCGAGGAGCAAAAGAAGGCACTTCTCAACATGTTAAATGTTCTCGAATTTGGGGGCTATCTTCTGATATTTGTCCCGGCGCATATGTCTCTCTATTGCAAGCTTGATAAAATGGCAGGTCATTTTCGTCGATATAGCATGTTGTCTCTTAAAGAAGTTCTCAAAGGATTGCCATGCGATTTGATAAATCTGGAGTATTTCAATCCGATCGGGGCCGTTGGCTGGTGGATAAATAAGATTATTCCTGTACGATCGATTCGACAGAAGCACATCGCATGGCAGGTAAACATTTTTGATCGGTTTATATTGCCGCTTTCGATAAGACTGAATTGTCTTACTAAAAAGATGTTTGGACAATCATTGGTTTGTGTAGTGAGGAGGTCATAATGGTTTCAGTAATCATTCCCGCATATAATGAAGAAGACGCAATAGGCAATACTGTAAAGGCTGTTCAGGCTACATTGAAAACCTCCGGCGTCGAAAAATATGAAGTCATTGCGGTCGATGATGGATCCACGGATGATACCGCTCAAAGAGCTCGCTCGAGCGGTGCAAAAGTAATTTCTAATCCTCATAATATAGGTTACGGGCGCTCACTAAAAATTGGAATCTCGGCTGCAGCTTATGACACGATCGTGATAGTTGATGCTGATGGGACCTATCCGATAGAAATGATTCCGAAGCTTCTTGAGGAATATCGAAAAGGGTTTGATATGGTAGTAGGAAACAGGACAGGAGCGGAGTATCGGGAATCATGGTTTAAATATCCACTGCGCCTATTCCTAAAATTTCTTGTGGAATTCACGGTCGGTCGAAAAATCCCTGATGTAAATTCAGGATTTCGTATCTTTTCGAAATCCACAATAATGCCGTATTTCAATCATCTGTCGGACATGTTCAGTTTTACGACGTCCTCCACGATGGCATACATGCTTACTGGTAAATTCGTAAAATACATACCAATACCTTATCACAAACGGCAGGGTTGTACTAAGGTTCGGCTTTTCCAGGATTCCCTCCGCATGTTGCAGTTCATCGTCCAGGCAATTTTGTATTACAATCCGATTAAGTTGTTCTTGGTTGTCTCCACGGCTCCGATCCTCATATCAATAATAAGTCTTGTTGTTGCCGTCGCTCTTTCGAGCCGGATGATGTTCACTATCGGCATCCAGGCTGCCATGATGGCGATATTGATATTCAGCATAGGCCTTGTAGCGGACATGCTAAGACAAATAATGCGAAATACAAGGTGAACAAATGCGAGCGTTACTGATTCATCCACCGAATAATTTCATCAGACAGGGATATGGAGTGAAGCGCAAAGTATCCTTTGGGCATGCCCCTCCACTCGGCATTGGATATATCGCTGCGTATCTTGAGCGGGATGGACACGAGGTTCAGATTCTTGATGCGTGCGCGATGGAGTTGAATATAGAACAGACTGTGGAAAGGGTGCAACAATACCGTCCGGACTTGGTGGGAATCACTGTCCTTACGAATTATGCCGATCGCGCCAAAGAGTTGTCGGAGAGCATCAAGAAGCGAATGCCTCATGTGACGACTCTGCTTGGCGGCCCCCACGCCACGTATTTTTACCGGGAGATCTTGAAGGAAATGCCGGACATAGATCATGTGCTCTACGGCGAGGCTGATGCGGTTATCGACACGTACGCGCGTTATTTCAAAAATAAGGATCGCTTAAAGGACATTGGAGGGTTGGTATACCGAGATGAGAGTGGCGTGATCGTAATAAACGGTCCGCCGCCTCTGCTTCATAATTTGGACGATATACCCATGCCGGCATGGCATCTCTACGACATGAGGCTATACAGGCCGCTCCCCCTTCAATACAGAAAGATGCCGTTCTTTACGATGATAACGTCGCGCGGTTGTCATTGGCAGAAGTGCAAGTTCTGTTTCCAGGCAGGGTATCAGGCGGTCAAATATCGTCGTCATTCTCCGGAGAGGGTCGTTCAGGAAGTCGAGATATTATACAATCGATACGGCATCCGAGAGATTGCATTCTGGGACGACACCTTCGTCATGAACAGCTTGTGGCTCAAGAAATTTGCGAGCATGATCCGCGAGAAGAATTTGGATATCAGCTGGGTCGCGTCAGGACGTGCTAATACGATGAATGAGGATATGATTCGCACAGTGCATGAGGCGGGTTGCTGGTCAATCTTCATAGGGGTCGAATCCGGGAACCAGGACCTTCTGGATCTCATAGATAAAGGTATAACGTTGGAAGAAATAAGAAAGACCTTTGCTGCCACTAAAAAAGTAGGGATTGAGACTCGGGCTGCATATATGCTGGGTCTGCCAAATGAAACGCCTGAAAAAGGCAGGAAAACAATACAATTAGCATTGGAGCTTGATTCCACGTATGCAGTTTTCTACGCCGCGCATCCGAGGTTCGGAACTAAACTTTATGACATTGCACTGTCGACAGGGCGATTTCTGGAGAGAGCATACAAGGGAATGTCAAAAGTTACCTATGTTCCGGAGGGTTATGCGAGCGCTGAAGAGCTGGCCAAACTGATCAGATCCGCCTATAGGCGGTTTTATCTAAGGCCCTTCTATATATTTAAAAGATTGTACAGGCTGAGATCGTATCGGGAGTTCGCTGAACTAGCCAAGGCATTTATATTGTTCCTTGGATTGAGCAATACTGTACAGAAGAATCCCGTGTAGTTAGCAGGTGGAAATGTTCATGAATTGAGTTGCCGTTTCACCGTGCGGAGGAATGATGCTTAATAAATATACCACTCATGAAACATGGCAAAGATACTGGAATGAAGGCAATGCCCCCCTGTTTAAAAGAGCTGTCGACAGCGTTTTAAGGAAACTTCATTTCAGTCAATTGGTATGCAAAAAGACATTTGTAATTGGAAAACAGCTTTTATCTGAAGAAGTGAATCCTGTTCTAGTTGAAGCCGGATGCGGTGAAGCTACTTTATCGCTGAGCCTAAAAGAAGTATATCCTGAGGCTAGGGTTATTTTGATCGATTGTTCGCAAGATGTCTTGATAAAGATAAAAATGAGTCCAGGGATTGAGAGCATGCAGGCGGATATTTCGGCTATTCCCCTTGAGACAGAATCGTGTGATATGTGTTGCAATGTTGGGACTATCGAGCATTTCGATGACCCTCTTCCGATAATCCGTGAAATGAAACGTATTTCGCGAAAGTATATTTTATGCGCAGTTCCTGCGCCGAGCTTGATTTGGAAGCTTTCCACTTTAATTCGTCGCATAGTTGAAAGGGATGCTTCTCTATGGACTAGAAATACTTTCTATTATTCGGAATCAGATTTGAGAAAGATGTTCTCGGAAACTGGGTTGAATAATATACATACAACTCAGCAAAAGCTGGCAGGCTTGCCCATTATAAATATTGTTTGGGGAAGCAAGATTGCTAAGCTTTAGTTGTTTACGTTTTTGCATCTCCTCTGGCCCGGATGCTGGCTGTTTCGGGATCCCCAGTCGTTAAATAATGAAAACATCTCTCAAGCAGCGTTTATCGCGTTTGATTGTGTCAATCTTTGGGAGCAATTCCATTGAACGGGTCTCTATGGCGAAACGCAGGATTATGATTCCCCTGCGAAGGGCGCGGAGAAAAGTGCTCGGTTCGAGTCCTGAAAGAGGGCTGCATCCGCTCCATGTGTTTTCTGATCCCAGGAAGCATGTTTTCTTTGGCTACTATGACGTTAATCCCTTCAGCTCTGATGAAGCGCTTTTGCTTGCAACGCATGCACCAGATATTTCAAGGGCGCCCGATGGAAGTCAATCGATGAAAGTAGGATATTACCGGCTCTTTGATTCCGCCTCCGTATTTCACGAGATCGGCGAGACCACGACATGGTGCTGGCAGCAGGGATGTCGGTTGCAATGGTATCCTTGCAGCGAACGCAGGCTGATATTGTATAACCGGATGGTTGACGGAGAATATGGTGCGGTCGTGCAAGATACCGAGACAGGCGAAGTCGTTCAGGAGTACGATTGCCCACTCTATGCCGTAAGCCATGATGGCCGAAATGGGCTCTCGCTCAATTATTCCAGATTGCAAAGGTTAAGGCCTGGTTACGGATACGGCATACTCCCAGATGGAAGTCTTGGGAATGCCGTGCCCGATAATGAAGGGATCTGGCATGTCGACATGGAATCAGGTCAGAAGCGCCTTATCTTATCGCTAAGAACTCTTGCCTCAATAGATTCATTGACGAGTATGTCTGGTGCGGAGCATTATGTTAATCACCTTTTATTCAATCCATCATCCTCGCGTTTCATGCTGGTTCATTTGTGGAGCAACGGTCGGAAGCGCTGGTCGCGTATGCTGACCAGTAATATTGCAGGAGAGGACGTTTGCCTCCTGAATAATGAAGGGCTTTCGTCTCACTACAATTGGATTTCAGATCAGGAACTGATGGCATATGCGCAGCATTCGGAACGCGGTGCTGGGTTTTATCGCTATATAGATCGGTCGGCGAAAAGGTCCCATGTCGATTTCTTGCCACGAGAAGACGGGCATCCCTCCTTTGAGGAGTGCTCGGCGACATATATTGTCGATTATTATCCTGATCAATTTCATGAGCAATCTGTAATGATATATTCTGCGGCTTCAAATCGACAACGCGTATTGGCTCGGTTGGCGACAACTTCAGCTCTTTCAGGAGAGAGACGCTGCGACCTTCATCATCGCCGAAGTGGCTCAGGAAAATATGTCTGCGTTGATGCGGCGCGTGGACGCCTGCGGGAAGTGATGTTATGGGATGTTGCAGCAGATCAATGAGGCGAATGTGAAAATGCAAAAATGGTGGATCCGGTTATTTTCAGGAATACGATATGTGGCCGGATGTGTTCTTTTCATTATTACAAATCGAATAGATCCGAGATACCTCTTGCCTGTACGTCAAGTCGTGCTGCTCGTGGAGAAAGCGCGTGTTTGTGGGCTCAGGATGATGGGGGCAAAGATTGGTGCTAATTCCTGGGTGAGAAGTGAATTATTTATAACATCACCGCAGAAGCTTCGCATTGGCATGAATACAAAAATCGGAATTCGTAGTGAATTATGGCTTTATGATGATCTGTCTATTGGCAATGACGTAGAAATCGGATCTGGGTTGGTTGTTCATACAGCAGAGCATGTATACCCGGATATACGCAGGCCAATTGCGAAACAGGGTGCAAAGTATAGTCCTGTTCGGATTGGATCCGACGTCTATATTGGGTCCCGTGTTACCTTGCTCCATGGTGTGAATATTTGTGATCATACGATCATTGGAGCCGGGTCTGTTGTGACGAGTGATTGCGAAAGCGGAAAAGTATATGCGGGTGTCCCTGCAAGAATCGTTGGTACAATTTGATCTTCTGATGATCAACGTTCAGCGCATGGTGATACCCTCAACATGACAATCGATTTGATGTAGAAACGATGGGTAGAGCAAAAAAAGTCTTATTCACTGACTTATAGTATGTTGATGTTCCTTCAATGAAGATCATCTATCTCGCAAACTCGATTCTTCCCTCCGACAGCGCTAACAGCATCCATGTCATGAAAATGTGTGCTGCGTTTGCACGGGCGGGCCACGATGTGACGCTGATCGCTCGTTGTCATGGTGCAGTTTTAAGCGCGGAGTCGTTGTGTTCGTTCTATGGAGTGAATACGGGTTTTCGAATCGAGCTGCTGCCTGTTCCACTTTTTCGATATGGATCAAGCTTATTTGCCCTGCGAAAGTTGAAATGCCTGCTGAAGGCGTATTCGACGCGGGATGCGTTGGTTGTAGGGCGCGACATCTATGGGATTTGCCTTGCCTTGAGTTCCGGGTTTTCCGCAATTTATGAAACTCATGCGCCGTCCGGTCGCAACGTGGTTCGACATGTTTTGGAGGGCTGGTTGCTGCGTCAGTCACGACTTCTAAAATGTGTCACTATATCACAGGCTCTGAATGAGCGTTACTGCAAGGCATATCGAGCTTTAGCTGCAAAATGTGAGGTGCACCCTGATGCGGCAGATGATGATTATTTGACTCTGAATCCAAGCAACAATGTTTTTTCAGGTCACGCACTTCAGGTCGGATATGTCGGCAAGGTCCTTCGCGGGAGAGGGATTGTCTTGATCGCGGAAATGGCCAGGCGACTTCCCGATGTCTCTTTTCATGTCGTTGGCGGAACAAGAGAGGAAGTGGTTGCATGTGCAGGGGCTTTTCCCGAGAATATGCATTGTCACGGCTACATAGCTCCATCAGAGACAGGGCGTTATCGTGCGATGTGCGATGTGCTGCTGATGCCCTATCAGCGAAAGCTTGAGGTGACTGGACGCAAGGTAAATACTTCTCGCTGGATGTCGCCCATGAAGATGTTCGAGTATATGGCTGCGGGAAGGGCCATTGTTGCCTCGGATCTGCCCGTCCTCCGAGAAGTGCTGGATGAATCGAACAGTCTCCTTGTGCCGCCAGACGATGTGGATGCATGGGTGGATGCGATCAACATGCTGAGAAATGTGGATTTGCGGACACAGTTTGGCGAAGCAGCTCGTCGAAAACTTATTTGTGAATATACTTGGGACGAACGAGTTGAGCGGATACTTGAGGGTGTGACGATAGTGGGAGACTCTACGCTTTCACGGGCTTTCTTGTGATGAGCAAGATGAAAAGTATCGAGAGGAAAATTGTTTGTGTCACCGGTGCATCTGGCATTGTAGGCAGGAGGATTGTAGCGAGGCTCATGGACGCCGGGTGGCGTGTGCGGGCGTTGACCAGAAGAGGCGCGGCGTTCGACGCGAGAGTTGTCGTCTTCAAAGGCGATATTTGCGATGCGGAGGTGCTTGTTGAATTTGTGCGCGACGCGGATGCCCTGTATCACTGTGCGGCGGAATTGAGCGATGCGTCCGTTATGTGGAATGTCAATGTCGAAGGGACCCAAAACGTCGTGAACGCGGTGTCGAAATCGGGCGTTACCTATTTTTGCTTCATCAGCAGCGCCGGTGTGGTGGGAAACGTGACGGAGAGGATCGTCGATGAGGCAACAGTTTGTCGTCCATACAATCTTTATGAAAAGAGCAAATGGGCAGCAGAGAACATCGTTGCCAAGGGCATAGACGGTTGCCGTGTGGCGATCCTGCGGCCGACGAACGTTGTGGGTGAGGGGAAGCTGGGTGCGATGAGCTTGGCGGCGGGCGGATTGAAAAACCGTCTAAAATTGTTTGTGAAGGGCGGGGAGTGTGCGCACATAGTTCATGCAGACGATGTCGCTGCTGCGGCCATCTATCTCATGAATCTCAAGTCTGAAACGCTTCAGTGCTATTTCGTTTCCTGTGACGAGGAGCCGCTGAATACTTACGCTGGCGTGAATGCAATGTATGTCGCATATCGGAATGGTATATCCTTCGACAGGAGACGGGTTCCCGTGCATCTCCCGGTTTGCGTGGCGCACGCGGTGAGGCGCTTGGTTCGCGGAAAGCGAAACCGCGGCGACGTCTGCTATTCCTCGAAAAAACTCCTGTCCACCGGTTTCTCTTTTAGCAACGGCCTCGAAGGAGCGGTCAGGAGGATTGCGGAGGTCGGCGCATGAAAGTACTCAACGTGAATTCCATCCTCGATCCGGTTATGGGCGGAGGAACCGCCGAGCGGACGCTCCAGATCAGCCGCTTCATGCGGCGGGCAGGAATCGACTGCCGCGTGCTGACGACAAATATCGGCCTGACAGCAGATGTCGTTCGATTTGAAGAGGGACTGGAAATCACGGCATTGCCCTGTCTTAACAGGCGATTCCGAATTCCGTGGTGCACAGGTCGTCGTATCCAGTCGATGGTGGAGAGTGCTGACGTCGTGCATCTCATGGATCACTGGACCATCCTGAATGCGCTCGTCTATCGCGCGGCGCGCCGGCTGGGGAAGCCCTACGTCGTGTGTCCGGCCGGTGCATTGCCGATCTATGGACGATCAGGGACTATCAAAACGATGTATAACCGGTTCGTGGGGCACGAGCTGATACGAAACGCCAGCGGCCACGTTGCAATCACGTCCCTTGAGTCATGCCAGTTTGAACCCTATGGAATTAATCACACTCGCGTGACCGTGATTCCGAATGGTGTTGACTGCGAAGCCGGGGCTGATCGCAACGATGCGGCGTTTCGAGAAAAGTTTGGCCTTGGCGACGGCCCTTTTGTCTTGTTTTTGGGGCGTATCAATTCCATCAAAGGCCCCGACCTGTTGCTTCAGGCGTTTTTGAGTGCCCAAGAGCTTCTTGGTGACTATCAATTGGTCTTTGCTGGTCCCGATGGCGGGATGCTCCAGATGCTGAAGGAGATGGTCGCCGAGTCTGGTGCCGGGGAACGCGTCCGGTTCATCGGTTACGTCGGGGGTTCCGACAAACGGTGGGCGTATGCCGCCGCGGATGTCGTTGTCATCCCGTCGCGGCAGGAGGCGATGTCGATCGTGGCGCTCGAGGCGGGCGCTGCCGGAACGCCGGTGATCCTGACGGACCAGTGTGGATTCGACGAGCTGGCCGGCAGCGGCGGCGGTATGGTTGTCGAGGCAACTGCGGAGGCTTTGAAGGCGGGGCTTGTGGAGCTTCTCAAGGATCGGGAGCGGCTACCCGCGATGGGTGAAAAGCTCAAGACCTATGTCCGGGAGAATTTCGGGTGGGAAAAGGTCGTTGATCAATACATGAACCTGTACTGTAAACTGGTGAAGCACAATGCGAGTGGTCATTAATGCCCTGTCGGCGCGGTATGGCGGCGGGAAAACCTACTTGTGGAATCTACTCGAAAATATCGACGAGCAGGGCGATTGGCACATATATGTCCTCGCTGAACCCTCGCTCGCTCTTCCCTTGAAGAGCAATA
>Ga0315291_10012044_pt1 | contig 10511 bp, 10 predicted proteins | sample YL17G12_20_MG_FD_203070 | JGI IMG/M metagenome (GOLD analysis project Ga0315291, IMG submission 203070) | Sediment microbial communities from Yellowstone Lake, YNP, Wyoming, USA - YL17G12_20 | ecosystem: Environmental > Aquatic > Freshwater > Lake > Sediment | place: USA: Wyoming | collected... | reverse complement strand
GATCAGCCCTCCCACGTGATGTTGATGGTGCCGCCTGTCAAGGTAGCCACGGTGAGCGTGGTGATCCTCAGGCTGTCCAAAGTACCCGCGAGGGTGATGTTTCCGAAGGTCATTACCGTAGAATTTATACCGTACGATCCATTTCCCGTTGCCATCCAAAGGTTCCCAGTTGGATTGACCAGAGTTAAGACGAAAGACAAGGACGTGGATGCAGCTTGAATTTGTAGGAACCCAGTGGTGTCTTGAGCAGCGCCAGTTCCTGAAGAGATCGCACCGACTGCAGACGTGTACCCAGTCGCCACAATAGTGCCGCCTGAACCGATCCTGACGACTGGTGACATGGCAGAACCAGATGTCAGGCCATTGACCATAACAGTGACACGCTTGGCCCATGATGGAATTACAGAAAGGAAATCTACTGAAGTGCCAGATACAGTTTGTACTGTTCCGCGCACCAACGGATAAATATTCCCGGTCACTCCATTAGCCTGCAGCGCGCCACTGAACGTGCCAGTGGTGCCGGTGATGGCTGGGGTGGTAATTCCTGCGGTGCCGTCGAGTGTGATTGACATGGATCAGCCCTCCCACGTGATGTTGATGGTGCCAGCATCGAATAGGTCGGTTCCGGTGAGCGTGGTGACGCGGACACGGTCAATCGTACCAGCGCCAGTTAGGCCACCTCCACCCGCCATAGCATTTGTGCCGCTGGAGATGCCAAATTGCTCAGACCAAATCCCGCCGCCAAAACTGGAAATAATCATAGAACCATAGACAGAATTTCCTACAGCGCTGCTGCTTCCAATTACAAAACCAGAGGTGCTCACGCCAGACGAACCGCCTTGAGAAAATCCCTCTGACGCATAGTTGGTAATGATAACGCCACCCGACGTTCCCAATTGAACAATTTTTAATGAGGTACCGTTTGTAGATACACCGCTGAACATTACGGTGATACGCTTTACCCACGTAGGAATACCAGTGAAGTCGATATTGGTGCCGGAGGTAGATGGAATTGCAGTGCCGCTAGTAATTGAACCGCCCTGCAAGGTCTTGTTGGTGAGGGTCTGAGTAGCGTCGGTGCCAACAAGTGTTGTGGTGGCGTCCGGCAGCGTCAGCACCTGATTGGTGTTGGTGGCGGGCGATGCGACGGTGAACGTGGCGGTCCCGGCGGCATTCGGGGCGAGAGTGATGTTGCTCATTACACGATTGTCCAAACTGAGCCAGAGGGGATGGTCACGGTGATGCCTGAGTTGACGGTGATCGGCCCGGCGCTCATGGCATTTTTGGCGGACGGGATGCTGTAGTCTGTGGTGACGGCCTGACCGTTCTGGAAGAAGATTTGGTCATTGCCGCCCCCGGTCGCGCCGCCCGTCACCGGAACCCAAGCGGTGCCGTTGAAGCCCTCGAACAGCCCGGTGCCGCCGTTGTAGTGGAACACAGACGTGTTCGTGGGGGAGACGTTCCCGGCTGCGTCAGCATAGGAGATGATCTGGGATGCAACAGGGACAGTGACTGTCGCACCGCTGCCGGAGGTCTTGAAGATCAGGTTCCCGCTGGTGGCGTTGTTGACGATCCACATGCCACCGATGGCCGGAGGAATTGTGATGGTGCCGCCAGTGAAGGCCCCGGTCGCATTGATGATCAGGTTCTGGTAGTCGGCGAGGACCGTGATGGCGATGGTCTGGCTGTTGGCCGTGAACGTTGCGGCGGTCTTGCTGCCCAGCGCCTTGTCCAGCGCCGTGAAGTTCGCGTTCAGCGGGACATCCCAGTCCGGGTCGCCATTTACAGGATCGACCAGTCCCTTGTTCGGCAGTGTGGTGGCCATCAGATGCTCCTGTTCGCGACTTCGAGGGCGTGGGCGACGGCATTGTCCGGCTGCTGGAGCAGGGCTTCCGTCTGGGCGCTCTGCCCCTTCTTAGCACGTTCTGCGGCCCGCACCAACTGGTCTGCTGCAACGTCGTGCGTGGAGACCCGGCCACCAGTCTTGCGGCCTTGGCGGTCCTGAAACGCTGAGTTTAGGCCGGACACCAGTGGGGCCTTTCCGGTAAGTTGGGTCAGTGTGTTCGGTGTGTGCAGGTTGGTCAGAACGCGCTGCCCAGTCTTACCCGCATAAAAACGGTGCATAGCATTCATGCCAGCTTTCTCAGCTTTCCCAAGTCCCCACGCAGCGCCATGCGTCAGGGCCAAGGTCATGGGATCAACCTTCTGGGCAAGAGACATGCCCAGAGCGCTGTTCCCGATCCTGTTGATAGTATTGACACCGCTTGTAGATACGGTTGTCTTTGGTGAATTATCAAAAACATTGTTTGCTGCTCTAGTCAAATTTACTAGAGGGTTATTGTTGGCTGTTGCATAAGTATCACGTCCAAGAACCGCGATCATTGAGTTTGCAACCTTGGCAGGGTCAAGAATACCATTTTGTGCGGTTGGCAAAGCATGTTTTATTACAAGGTAATTCCGATAGTCCATCCTTGCTTTTTGAAGTTCTTCAAGGTCTTGAATAGCCTGAGGAGTTCCCAAATGCGTAAAGTATTGGCTGATAATTCCATCAACTGTGTTGAAAGCTTTTTTGTATGCCTCATCAATTTGAGGAGCATAGTCGTGCGATATTGCATTTCCAAATTCCCTTCTAAACGTCCAAAGAGTATCTGGGTCAAGTTTTTTACCAGTTGTATAGGACTCAAGAAGAAAGTCATTAAATCCTCTAATAGTAGATGGGGCTACAGCACCATGTGTTGCCTTGTAATCATCCACAAAACTATTGAAGTCAGAGGCAGTAGATGGGTCAGCTACGGTATCAACCTTACCCATAATGTTGCGTATTTTTGTTCCAGCAAGGTTACCTGCTTTTTCTACTGTAGCGGGATTGGCAATAGTTCCCTCACCCTTCAAGTGATCTGCAATGGCGGATGCAGTATATTGCCTGTTTAGGCCCTGACCATACAATGACGCGCCCTGAGGCGTCGATGCTTCAATGGCCTGCACTTCCGGGCTTCTGGTGCGGATGCCAGCCGGAAGTTGGATTTTGTTGTCTTGAAGCGTTTTCATGTCGGCTGCAAAGTTGGCAGCTTCAGGATTTAGGCCGGACTGGATAGCTGCCTCCGGTCGCAGCGCAGCCTCTCCCATAGACGACAGCTTGCCACCTAGGATGGCAGCGCCAGCGCGGGCAACAGGCTCCCACTTGGTGCCTACGGTAGCCTCTCCGGCGGCCTCAGAGGCAGCGCCGGGAATGATAGATGTAAGAATACCCTTGCCGATAGCCGGTACAAGGCTCTCGCCGCCTGTAAGTGCCGCTCCAATGGCTCCGGGTATAAACTCCCCAACGGTCCCGGCATACTTTCCAAGTGTAGTAGTTGGCTTGTATTCAGATGCTCCCCCAGTCAGGTTTTCCATTCCTTTCCTGAAGTACGATGCATCACCAGTGTGATCTTCCATCGGGGAATAACCAGCCAACTTTCGAACTGCGTTTATACCATATTGTCCTAAGTTCCATGTTGACACTGGAATATCAGCCAGTTCACCAACGCCACGCAGCGCCCCGGAGCCGACTGATTTTGCGGCATCTTCTGCTGTACCTAGTACACCGGGATTTGCTGCATCAATAGCTTCTTTTGGTAAGCTGAAACCTTTTGCAGCATCTATTGCATCTTGCGGAAGATTAAATCCTGTCATGGTTTTATTCCCACATTTCCGTTGCTGTCTTTAACCCAAGAACCAGATGGTGCGGAATTATATTGTTCAGGTCCAGTAACAATAATTGGATTTTCCCTAGAGGAGCCCGCTATACTTTTTGGAGCCGCTGAAGAGTTACCACTCGGAGCCGAATTAGCCTTTGAGGCAATTTCTTTGGTAGCATCTTGAACGTACTGCCTGATGTTATGGGTTTTTTCAAACGCAGACCTGATTTGATTAGGGTCTGTCTTTTGATCATCAGGCAATGAATTAAAGTATTCTGAGAAGTCTTTGTTATATCGCAGAAGGCCTTGAACAGCACCGAGTTGAGAAACTACGGTCTGCATATTGGTGCCAATGTTAACACCTTGACCGCCAATCAGAGTTCTAACAACCTCAGGGTCAATCGAAGCCAAGCCAGAACCAGTAGTACCAGAAAGCAAGTTATTCAACTGGCTGTTAACAAATCCAGTAGCATCAGCATCAGAACCTGCGGGAAGACCAAGTTCCAGTGCAGTGTTTTGAATGAAGCTAGTGATACCAGCTTGTGGTCCTGTGTTAATATCTGGCAAGTGGTCAACAATACTGCCGATCATTTGCTGCTGCATCGGGTAGGTAGAGCCAATAGCACCAGCCGTTTCCGCCATGTCTGACAGCGTCTTTACTTTTACCGATTGAAGACCTTGCTGGGCAGCGAGACGTTCCTGATCGGGCAATATTACTCTGTTTCCATCAGCACCAATAGTATACCCAGTGGTCATCATATTGGCCAAATTGATACGCGCTTCTTCAACTGCTTTAGCGACATTAGGCTGAGTATACGACTGGTTTGCCGTGATGAATTTTGTCAACCAAGCCGGATCGTTAGCGTGCAGTACCTGAGAGCCGTTGCTTAACGTACTAAGGTTCGATGTGTCAGTGAAAGCGCTGACATTGTACTGCCCACCCGGAGCCGTGGCGCTGTTTCCTGCCGAACCCTGCATGCCCGCCGGGATTGGACCATTGTATCCTGCCGACTGAGCGTACTGCGCAAATGGCACGTTTTGAGCATTCGGAGACTGGATATAGTTTTGGTAGTTGGTCCAGATGTTATTGAGGTTCGCGATGTTTTTCGCCGCCAGATCGGATTGCTGGTTCTGGGTTGTCTGGTATGCCTCGGCACCTGCGCCTAGGCCGCGCAGGATGCTTGAGGCGACAGTATGCCCTGTAGTCATACCAGCAAGGCCAGCCAGAAAAGAGGAGATACCGGTCTGGCTCATTGATCCGTCAGGGTTGTGGAAGAATTTACCCACTGCGTTCCGCTCGTCGTATGGCTTCTGCGCTGACATGTCGGCGGCACCGACACCACCTTCGCCGCCTCCGTTCATCATGTTGGGACCGCCAAGGCCGATAGTGCGGCTATTCCACGCTGCGGCGTATTTTCCATATTTCTGAGGATCGTGCTGCAGCAAGCCATCCAAGAAGCTGGCGCGAAGCTGCAGGAATTTCTGGGTATCGCCACCAGACTGATCAAGCAAGTCCTTTGCCTTGTCGACACCAGTCATCACAGCAGTATCAAAAACGGCGCGTGCAAGCTGCGGGTCTTTGGCTGCCAAAGCATCGCCATTTATCGGCTGCCAGTAGTCATGGAGGTAAATTTGCTCTGCCTGCTGCCGTGTGAGTTTGGTCACATCAACTTCAGGGTGGGCCGCTTGATTGATGCCATACATTGATGGCGTGCCGTTTGTGTCTCGCGGGTTCAAACCGCCCTCCGACTTAAGTGTGAATGCGAGAGAGTAGTGGAACGGATCGGCTGCAGCCTGCTTATCTGCTGGCTGCACGACTGGTGGCGCTTGGACATAAGGTTGTGGTGTGACTACGCCGCCAGCGGGGGTTCCGTTCTGTGCTTGGCGCTGTTCCGGTGTGGTGACTGACTGGACGTGGCTTCCGTTCGCATCAAACAAAGTCGCGCCAGCAACACCATCAGAAGAGGGTGTGGGTCCGGGGTGTATGGATGCAGTGGGACGCGGATAAGATGTCATTGAAGCTAGTACTTTTGCCATATCGAATGGTACTGGGACAGGGGGAACATCTGGAACAAGTCCTACTGCGCTACCCGGAGCAAGTGCTTCTACTTGCTGACGATGAATTGAGCCTAGATCAGTTGGATGAACTGGAAATCCACCATTATACACACTGGCATTTTTTCCACCAATGGTTTCGTGGTATACAGGCGCAGTGGACGGAGTAGAAATCGGCGCAGATACGTGATTGGCTTGATATGCCATCATTCGGTTTGGTGCTGCAGCTACGACGCCAGTCGGCGCAGTTGGATGCAGGGCAGCTTTGGCAGCGGCAATGGCGGCATTGTGCGTTGCTTCATCTTCCGACGACCAAGCTGGGGAAGCATCTTGAGGCGGGACGCCGAAAGGATCGACAAATCCATCCGTGGCATACCCATGGCGACCACCAGCGGCACCGCCGGAAGCAAAGCCAGAGACAAGCTTTGCAGCGTCAATAAAGTTCTTACCATTTCCCGCACTTGAGGAACTGTCATGGGTTGGTGTTTCAGCAATCAACAATTGGCTAATTGGCAGATCGCCATTCGGGACATATCCTTCTCCACCAATGGCAGCGCTGATGCTCTTACGTGGGCCAGCAACCCCGCCGCTGTCCACCGATCCGCCAGAGGCATACGGGTTGCCCCACATGTCAAGCGGCTGCTTGGACGTCGTGGTGCTGCCGGAGAGCGCTCCAGTTCCCATAGCGATGTTGGCGAGGAACTGGGCAACTTGGAACGGGTATCCCTGCTCCTGCATGAACCTGTCGCGCATGGCGTCTTTGCCAGCTTGCTCGGTCCGCTGCTGCATGGTGCCTGCAGTCATCTTGGCTTGAGCGCCCTGCAGGCCCAGAGCCTGAGACTGAGCGCCGAGACCAGCCAGTTGCTGACCACCAGTCATCTGACGCGCCAGATCGGCTTGGTGCGCGCCCATGGCCTGTCCATAGCCTTGGTTGTAAATGTTCGCCATGGTGCTGCCCATGGCCATCTGGTTCTGCCGGTTCATGTTGGCCGCAGCTACGCCAGCCCGGTCACCTCCAAAGGCACCAGAGGCTGCTGCCGCACCGAGAGCGCCAGACTGGGCCTGTTCGTTCGACTGGCGCATCATGGCTCCGGTCGTGTCAGCCACATTCTGGATGTAGGGCGACATGTACTTGTCGATGTTCTCGTAAGACGCCCCCATCGCGCCAGTCGTTGCGGTCTTCGCCGCGTCCATGTACGGCTGGTATGACCCAGCCGTAGCATTGATGTCTGCGATGCCAGCGTTCTGCTGCGCGTTCATCTGGGCGACGAAGTCGGACGGTTGCGACCCATAAGACTTGAACGGATTGCTTGCTGCGGTCTCAGCCCTTGAGTTGACCGCGTTGTAACGGGCAAGAACCTCCGGTGGGATGGAAACCTGAGAGGAAGATGTCGCGTGTTTGCCGCCCATTGCGTCTACCCTTTGTTCAGACCCGTTTTGGCGTTATAAAGAAAGTACACACCAGCCGGAGCGCCGAAGACACGTTCGTAGAGACGGATTTTCGCCTCAGTCCTTGAATTGGACAATACCCCAATCGCGAGGGGAATGCCAAGATTTTCTGAAATGCCCTTCGCCCACTCGGCCAGCTTGCGGGCGCGGCCACCCTTTGCGGCCCTGAACTCTGGAGCGACGTAGATGGCCTTCTCCTCCAAGATCGGCTCTGGGCTGTACCAGACGGGGCCAATGCGCAGTACGATGGCACCCTCAAGCTTTTCGCCCGGACCGCCTCCGATGACCCCGGCCACGCCCATATTCTTGATCAATGCCGCATACATGTGGTTGGCAAGCATCATTTCGTCTGGTTCGACAAAAGCATTTTCGGCGGTGGCATCCATTGCCAGTCGCATCAGTTCTGGGAAATCATCGACAACGCCCTCCCGGACGAAGATTTCATCGCTCATATTTTTTTAATCCTTACGTGTTGCAGTCCCATTCCAAATCCGGCAAGGTGTGTGAATGGAACACTCATACCTCAAGCATATCCTATCATATGATCCCGAAACAGGGGTTTTTTGTTGGTTGCAACCGCGTCCTCGCATAAAAGTTGGAGGTATTGCTGGTTCTTTGAAAAAAAAGACCGGATACGTCAGTATAGAAATTGATGGAAAAGAATATGCAGCGCACAGGCTTGCATGATTTTATATGACTGGTCATTGGCCTGAAAGTCAAATTGATCATAAAAATCGTATTCGTAATGATAATATCTTTTCAAATCTTAGAGAGGCTACAAATGGACAGAATATGGCAAATACGCAATCGTCAAGCAAGCACGGACTAAAAGGTGTATCTTACAAAAAATGGTTAAAAGAAAAACCTTGGGAAGCAAGAATAACATTTGAAAAGAAAGTTATTTCTTTGGGTTGCTTTGCAACAAAAGAGGAGGCTCATGAGGCGTACTGCAAAGAAGCAAAACGCCTTCATGGTGATTTTTTCAATGCTTAATCACGCTTCGGGCCGGGCAACCCTTGCAAAGTCTTGATAGTCTTTTGGCGCATTTTCTTGACGAACGCATCCAAAATCTTGTGACCGTGGTCGAGATCGCCACCACCAATATGCGTGACGTCCTCCGGCGGGATCACGTACTCGCCACCAGCCGCCACGATTGGGACGCCACCCGTGGCACCGCCAGTTGCGAACGAGGAGGGGCGAGGCGGCGGTGCTTGAGTTTCGACATTGCCGTATGGGCTGACGCCCATGCCGTTTAGGACGTCGGATAGTGGACCACCCGCAAAGTCACCTCCGTGCGCCCCCGGACCTCCGCCGTTGATCATGTCGATGGGGTTCCAGTGGTATCCCTGACCAATGACAGACCCTGCCAGAGCGCCCGGCACTCCCCCGATCAGTCCTCCAGCGACCTTACCCCAGTTTGTGTCGCCACCATTCCCGCCGCCGCTGCCTACAGGGTTGATGCCGATCTTGTTCAGCGCACCCGAAAATGGTCCACCCTCAAAAGTGCTGCCGGACTGCCCCGGCCCGCCGCCGTTGATCATGTCCATGAGACCTGTATAGTGACCGCCGCTCCCCGAAGACCCCAGATCAGCGGGACGTGAAGGGGGTGCTGACGACATGCGACTGGGAGACGATTGGGGATTGTGGATGGTCGGAGACACATGGGCTGGGGATGGTCCTCCAGCAGGTCCGGACGCTGCGCGGGTACCCATTGCGCCGCCATCAGCCTTGTGAGGCATGGACGCGCCATAGGGCAGGCCGCTCTCCCCGTATGGCGTCCCTGAGGTGCGGTTGTGGCCGCTGAAGATGTCATTGGCTACCTTGAATCCCGCCATGCTGTTGCCCTCTCCCATCGCCGAGATGATGTCAGCAGGGATCACGTAGGAGCCAGAGGCGACGTGCATCGGGAGATGGTCTGTTCGGCCTGCCACAGCGCTGTGGATGGGGCCGCTGTGGGTCTTCACCATGCCGCCGTGCGCCCGGCCTTGGCGGGCTGTGTTGAGGGCTGCAGCAACGGCCTGCTTCTGAGAATGACCGGATGCCACCATCTCGGAGATGTTCTTGGAAATGGTGGTGCGGGACGACCCGTGCTTCAATGGCATGATGACCTCAAGAGTAACTGACGGTGACGACCTGACCTGTGCCGGGCTCGATCACGATACCACTATCGACGGGCATATTCACGTCGATTATGCCGACAGTGTTGGGGATGGAGACAATAGGTGCGCTCGTGATGCCAATTGCGACTGCATCGTACGCAACACCGGATGTGCTTCCGGCAGTGACGACTGCGATGCGAACCAGTCGGCCCTGAGCGCCGGACACGACCTTGGCGGCAGAGATGCCCGTGTCGACCTGATTTCCTTGTACCTGAAGGAACATCGTGCCGAGATTGCTCAACGCCTTGACGATGTTCTGGGAGGACGAGAGGATGTCGGAAAGAGAAGCCATCAGAATTTCCCATCGGGCTGGAAGCGGTAGCGGATATTGCCGAGACGCCAGAACGAATTGATGTCGCTACTCTCGACCTTGATCGACACAAGTCGGCCACGTAGGCGAGGCGTCAAGAACTTGGTGGTGACCTTAACGTTATCGAATACATACTGCCTTGGGGTTTCTCCGGGATAGTCCGCAACAAAGAATGTGATCTTGATGGTGGCATCGGTTGATGTTCCAGTCCCCCACTTCATGTCTGGCCAGACTTGGTCGATGAAAGTTTGAAGGTCACCTTCTTGAATAGCGAAGTACCCGGTCTTGAAGTAGGCATCCATATAGTAGCCATTTGCGCTGTTTATTGTTTCGTGCTGATAGATATATAGATCGCCACCAGCACCAATCGGTGGTCCGAAGACGTTCTGATCTACCCAAGCAGTACGGGTCAAAATACCAAAGTCCCACTGTTTCAGTAGCGTGTTATACTTGACATAGTTGGTCGGAACTCCGCTTGAACCAACGACAGGATAATACCACGCAATCTCACCAAAGCGTGAGTTCGGTGCGCAACGGATATTATCCCAATGGTCGCTGTCGATGTTCTGGAAAACAATATCCCAGATCGGGCAGTTCAGGGTTTCTACGCCGTTGCCGCTCAACATGAAGAACTGGCTTTGGGACATCCAGTAGACAGCGCCGCCGAGATTGCCCATTGCCTTGCGACCAACAAGGCCGCAGCCAGACCCCACCTCGTTGAACGAGTAGATCAAAGGCTGGTTGACGTATTGCATCGCCCAGACACCAAGGTCCGTCCACAGCAGGCCCTGTTGCGGCCCTTGCATGCCGCCGACGATCCGGGAACCCTTTGGGATGCGATAGGAGCCAGCCTGATTGACG
>Ga0315291_10012043_pt1 | contig 10511 bp, 6 predicted proteins | sample YL17G12_20_MG_FD_203070 | JGI IMG/M metagenome (GOLD analysis project Ga0315291, IMG submission 203070) | Sediment microbial communities from Yellowstone Lake, YNP, Wyoming, USA - YL17G12_20 | ecosystem: Environmental > Aquatic > Freshwater > Lake > Sediment | place: USA: Wyoming | collected... | reverse complement strand
ATCCGCCTCTTTTTAAAGGGGCGGAGCGGCTACCAAAAAATGAGCTTAAAATTGTTATATAATCGGTAGCCGCAGGCTTTTCCGCCGAAGGCGGATCTGTTTTCAGAAGCCTGCGTTAAATCAAAGATTTCAACCATTATGTATTTTTAATGGAGGCATAGATAGAAACCTGACCACACAGTAGGAATTTCACCGTGCATCTCCGCATTTTAAGATATAAAATAATGTATACTAAAAAAACATATATAATATACATATGTACACTAATTAAGTCAAGAAAAAAATCAAAAGAAAAAATGACAAAAATCCAAAAAAATTTTGGAAAACAGAAAATAAAATATTATATTTATTGGCTATAAGTAGAGTTCTATAATAATAAAAAAGAATGGAATCTTTATGAAAAGAACGTACATACCGCGAAACAGAAAACGATTGAACAAACACGGATTTCGGACTCGAATGAGCACACAGAACGGACGACAAATAATCAGCAGAAGAAGAAAAAAGGGGAGAAAACGCCTCACCGTCAGTGATACAATAAAAATGAAACGATAAACAATGGGACGGCTCAAAAACTTAAAAAAAAACGACCAAATTAAGAGCATACTCAAAAACGGAACACGGATGCACGGTGATACAATAACACTCTACAGTATGCCTGATGAAGTGTCAGCATTTGCGGTACTTGTAAAGAAAAAATCGGGTACTGCCGTCCAGAGAAATAAAATAAAACGGTGGGTGCGTGAAGCATTCCGTCAAGAAAAACAGATTATCCCATTCTCGTGTGCTGTAGTCATAGTAGTTAAAAAACAATTCTCAGAGTCAAATTATTCTGCTGTGAAAACGGATATAAGCAATATTATAGCAAAATTGGTATCGAATTGCCAATGAAACAGATTATCGTATTTATAATTACCATCTATCAATGGACCATATCGCCACTGTTTCCGGCTGTCTGCCGGTTTCAGCCGTCCTGCTCAGAGTACGCCCGGCAGGCAGTATTGAAATATGGTGCGATAAAAGGGAGTATAAAGGCGCTTAAACGCCTCCTCCGTTGTCACCCGTTTTCCAAATATCATGGATGGGATCCCGTATAACAAAATGGTGTAAATAATGGATAAAAAGTCAGCATTAGCACTTGTACTTATCTTTTTAGTGTTACTTCTTTGGGGACCGTATATGAAGCTGTTTTCGCCCCCGCAAAAAGAAACAAAACCAGCAAAAGAGCAGGTACCAGCCCCCTCAAAAGAAGAAACGCTCAAACGTGCTGAACTTCAGCCCGCAAAAGCGGATAGCGTTCCTCCTCTCTCCCGTTTGAGTCAAGTCGGCAGTTTACAAAAGTCAAATCGCACTAAAAAGCTCATCACGGTTGAAACGCCGCGATACAAAGGTGTTTTATCCACAAAAGGAGGTACCATTGAAGAATGGTACTTGAAAGAATACAAATCTGCAAACGACTCAACCGTCAATATTATTCGCAACAATAAATTTGGCAACCTCGCGAATTCGTTTCAAAGCACCGAAGGATTTGAAGTCAATCTGAATGATTTTGATTTCATACCAGAAAATGTTCCACCTGCCCCTGACTCATCGTATAAAATAGAACTCTCCGAACAACCGTTTTCAATGGTCCTGTCAGCGGATTTAGGGAAAAACCGTTTTGTAAAAAAAGAACTTACATTCAATCCAAAAAATCTTGAGATACTGCTAAAAATTACCTTTGAAAACTGCCAGTCATTGATAAAAGATAATACATACCTCATACGATGGGGGTCCGGAATAAGGACGAGTGAAGCCAATATTGAAGACGATATGCGGTTTTCAAAGGTATTGGCGCTCTATGGTTCGGATATAGAAAAGTTCGATGTCCAAAATGCTGCGGCGAAAACAGAAAGACCCTTGATTGGTGATGTCAATTGGATTGCAACAAAAAGCAAATACTTCTGTGCTCTTATTATTCCACGAGAAACGCCGGGCACCAATCTCCTTATTAGTGGAACAAGCAGCTTGTCCGAAATGGCAATCGGTCGGAAAAACTATATATCCGCCCTGTCAATGCCATTTTCAACATCACTGAAAAACGCCTCCTATTCATATTTGATATACCTGGGTCCGATTGACTATGCGGTGTTTAAAAAATTCGACAAGGAAACGGGAAAAGAGTTACATCTCAAAGAGATGCTTGATATTAACAAGTATATACGGGATTTATCGGTGGGCATTTACTGGATTTTTAATCTCCTCCATTCCGTTATCCCCAATTACGGTTTTGTCATCATCGTTTTTGCTCTTATTATAAACTTCCTGTTATACCCGCTCACTGCTAAGAGCTACAAATCTATGAAGCGGATGAGCCAGATTCAGCCGCTTATGCAAGAAATCAATGAAAAGTATAAAAATGAACCAAAGAAAAAACAGGAAGCCATAGTAAGGCTTTATAAGGAACACAAGGTCAATCCGTTAGGAGGGTGTCTTCCCATCTTGTTTCAGATGCCGGTGTTTTTTGCCATATATCCGATATTCCGTGCGATTGAGCTTCGCGGTGCTCCATTTATCTGGTGGATTAAAGATTTATCGCTCCCCGATACCGTCGCAACACTTCCAACCGCTTTACCGTTCTATGGAAATCAGGTGAATGTCTTACCGATACTGTACGCCATATCACTGTTCGTCCAACAGAAAATTATGGTTAAAGACCCAAAACAAAAAGCAATGGTCTATATTATGCCTATATTTCTCTTATTGTTGTTAAATAAATGGTCTTCCGGATTTATATTATATTGGTTCATATTTAATTTGTTGTCAATACTCCAGCGGTATATCGTCAGGGACAAAGAAGAGCCGAAACCGGAAACATCTCATGCCCCCCTTCCGGTAAAATCGCTGGTAAATAAATTTTCAAAAAAATCAAAAAAGTAAAATTTGTATTGTATTTTTTTCTCAAATAAAACGTATGATAATTGTGGCACCCTCAAACTTTGTTTACCCTTTTTTGGGTTGAGGGTGTGATGAAATTGATTTCTGGTTGTCGGGGTGAATGGCAATTCTCCTCTATAAAAAACGAATATTATTTCAATAATGTCATAGTTTCACACAGTAGGTTATATTAAAGCTAAACTATAGGGGAATTGGAACTGTTCCAATTTCCTTTTTCTATTCTATGATGGTAGTATTAGACGACACAATCGCCGCGGTCGCAACCCCGCTGTTTCCCGCAGGGATAGGAGTGATTCGTATCAGTGGTCCGGAGGCAATAAAAATTGCCAATACGGTTTTTACCGGAAAAAAACAGGTATTAGAATGCGAAACATATACAGCACTGCACGGGTATATTAAAAACCCGGAGACAGTTGAAACGCTGGATGAAGCGGTGTGTCTGGTAATGAAGGGACCTGCCTCATATACCGGCGAGGATGTTGTGGAATTGAGCTTGCACGGAAGTCCTTTAGTGCTCCGGAAAACACTTGAAATGATTATACGCCTGGGGGCACGGCAGGCAGAAGCCGGAGAATTCACCTACCGGGCTTACTTAAACGGAAAACTGAGCCTGACTGAAGCAGAGGCAATCCATAAACTGGTTAAAGCCCGAAGTGAATCAGGCTTGCGGAACGCATTTCTTCAGATGCAGGGTTCACTCAGACGAAATATACTTGAACTGCGAACAAAAATTCAGGAAGTACTATCAAATTTTGAAGCAGAAATTGAATTCCCGGCAGAAGAATTAAATTTCCTCTCTAAAGAAGATGGATTAAAACACATAAAACATATTACTACTGCCTGCTCCAAAATGATAGAAACCTATCAGCTCGGCAAACAATTGGAAGAAGGAGTAAAAATCGTTATTTGCGGGCCGCCAAATTCAGGTAAATCAACCCTGTTAAACCGGCTTTTAAAAGATGATCGGGCGATTGTTCACGAAATCCCCGGAACAACCAGGGACAAGGTTGAAGGAACGCTGTCCATAAACGGTGCTGTCATTAAGATAATTGACACCGCCGGTATTCGACAGACAGAAAATGCTGTTGAGAAAATCGGAATCGCAAAAACAATTGAAGCAATTAAAAAATCTAATGTAATAATCTGGCTGGAATCATATGATACAAAAAGTTCGTTCAAAGAAAACGAGCTGAAGTCCCAAGTAATAAGTAAATCAGTTAAAAAACATAGTATTACAGTGATGAATAAAATTGACCTGCTCGACAAAAATGAGCGAAAAACACTCCAGAAGAAACTAAAATCAGAAATAGACATCTTTATATCAGCGAAAAAGGGATGGGGAGTTAAACGAATATATATGGCGATTGAAGAGGTTGTTGGCGCTCTGCAAAGCCATTCTATTGAGGGAACAATTATCACCAGTCTCCGACAGGAACAGTTACTGAAAGAATGCAGAAAAGCCCTAAACCGTGCAGAAAATGGTTTGAAGATAGGGGTATCATTAGAATATATCTGCCAGGACGTTAACGAAGGAATAGAAGCGCTCAACCAGTTGATTGGCATAAAACCGCGAAAAGACATTTATGACCTGGTCTTCAAGCATTTTTGTATAGGAAAATAGTTAATCATTACATTTTAATAAACTTGTTGTGTTAAATTATTATAAGAACAAAGTCGAATCAAAATTCATTTGTAGGAGCAAAACTTGCCGTTGCCCAAGCAATTTTGCTCCTCGTTTTTGGAATATATTTGAGGATGTCGTTGATGTAATATGTTTCACGTGAAACAGTATGATGGATACGGCTTATGACATTATAGTAGCTGGGGCTGGTCACGCCGGCTGTGAAGCTGCCTTGGCAGCCGCTCGATGCGGGTTGAAAATCCTCCTGATTACCTTAGATACAGCCGCAACGGCAAGAATGTCCTGCAACCCGGCTATCGGCGGATTGGCAAAGGGACATCTGGTTCGGGAAATTGATGCGCTTGGCGGTCAGATGGCAAAAATAACTGACAGTGCCGGCATTCAATTCCGTATGCTCAACCAATCGAAAGGACCCGCAGTATGGTCTCCCCGTGCACAAGCGGACAAACAGCTCTATTCGCAATTAATGTATGAAACATTGATACGACAAAAAAACCTTACCTATACAAACGGTGAAATTGTAAAGCTTATTGTTGAAAATAACGGTATCGCCGGAATAGGTTTAAAAACCGGAGAAACAATACCCTGCCGGGCAGTCATTCTCACGTGCGGTACATTCCTCGGCGGGAAATTGTTTCGGGGAAAAACCATTTTTGACGGAGGCAGAATTAATGAACAACCAGCAGTCGGATTAACCGCCTGCTTAACTTCGTTCGGTATAAAGTCCGGGCGTTTAAAAACCGGGACGCCTCCCCGTATTGACGCTCGTACTATTAACTGGTCGCAATTTGAACGGCAGGACGGTGACCCTAACCCACAGCCGTTTTCTTTCAGTACTGAATCTATTACGCAGGAGCAGGTTCCCTGCTATTTAGGATGGACAAACGAGAAAACACACAATATTCTGAGAGAAGGATTCAGCGAATCACCCCTCTTCACCGGCATAATCAAGGGAATAGGCCCCCGGTATTGTCCATCTATTGAGGTTAAAATCTGCCGCTTTGCTGATAAAACCCGACACCAGTTATTTTTAGAGCCGGAGGGGCGAAACAACAACTGGATTTACCTCAACGGGTATTCCACCAGCTTACCCGCAAACGTTCAGATTTGCGGCTTACAGTCCATTCCAGGATTTGAAAACGTCAGTGTTTTGCAATATGGATATGCGGTGGAATACGATTACTTTCCACCGGAACAATTGTATTCTTCATTAGAATCGAAGGCGATAGAACGGCTGTATTTTGCGGGCCAAGTGAACGGCACCTCCGGATATGAAGAGGCGGCGGCACAGGGCATTATTGCAGGAATCAATGCCGTTCAGCGCCTCTGTGGTGAAGAGCCGATTGTTTTAAAACGCTCTGAAGCATATATCGGGGTATTGATTGATGATTTAATTACAAAGCCGATAGAGGAGCCGTATCGGCTGTTTACGGCGCTGGCGGAATACCGTCTCCTCCTGCGTCAGGACAATGCTGATGAACGGCTGATGTACTACGGCCGCCGTCTCGGGCTTATTTCAGATGACGCATACAAAAAGATGGAGCAAAAACGCTCGGCTCGTCAACGAGTAATTGAGTCATTTAAAACAACATGGATTCAGCCGGAAACCGCAAACAACATTCTTATGCAGGCAGGGAGTTCTCCGTTAAAGAATGTTGAAACTGTTTACAAACTACTCTGCCGTCCCGAGCTGACCATTGAGCATATAAAAAAAATAGCCATTGATAAAACCTCCGAATATACCGTGCTGAAAGATGAAGGATTTTCCGCACAGGTGGAAATGGAAGTGAAGTATGCCGGGTATATCGAGCGGCTGAACCGGCAGGTAGAATTAATTGCCCGGCTGGAGGATATGCGCATTCCTGATGCCCTGCAGTATGCGGGTTTAACGTTTCTTTCAATGGAAGCGCGGGAGAAATTAAACAAATTACACCCTCGCACGGTAGGGCAAGTGTCAAGGATTGCCGGTATTTCTCCAGCGGATATTGCCAATTTAGTCATTCACCTGCGGAAACACACTGCTGGGTAATAAAATGTTCGTTATTATGTGTTGGTGTTGCCGAGAACACACAAAAAGTTAATAATTGGATAACAAATGAAACATTGATTTTAATACGAAACTTTTAATGTATGAGCCGATTGGAAAATTAACTAATAGTTAATATACAGGCAGGAATGCCGGTGCCACTCTATGATATTGTTAATGGTGGCACAGACATTCATTTCTGTGAAAATAATGGAATTGAAATAATCAGTTTGATTTTTCAATGGTTTAAAAATGTTTCACGTGAAACATCAATAAAGTCAATAAAAAATAAAATGAATCCAACAAAAACATTGCCCGAGGTGTTTAGACGAGACGTTCAGAAATTTAAAAAACTTGTCCAGAAAGCGGATATTGTTATATCCAGTGAGATGATGCTATTGCTGATAGAATACATTTTTCTTATTTTAAACTGGAATGATAAATTTAATCTCGTTTCTTCAGATGATGAGCCTCGTATTTTTACCCGGCATATTTTTGAATCGCTCCTGCTGACGAAGACAGCCGATTTTAGCGGCACTAAAAAGATGCTTGACATCGGTTCAGGCGCCGGGTTTCCTGCGATTCCCTTGAAACTGTGGAATCCTAACCTTCAGATAACAATGATTGAATCCCGACGGAAGAAAGTCATCTTTCTTAATAACATTATAGAACAGCTTGGACTTGACGGCACGGCCGCCTGCTGGATGCGTGCTGAAGATAGTAATACTGATGAGTCATTACAAAACGCTTTTGATATAGTAACTGCGCGAGCTGTAACGGCACTCCCCCGGTTACTGCAGTTAGCAAAACCATATATCAGTATGAATAAATCGCCGAAAAGCATCTGTGTTTTTCCGAAAGGCTCGGCTGCTTTTCAGGAAGCAGGACGTATTAACCGCAGAATATGGAATGTCTCAATACAGGATGTAACGCCCTTTTTATTGGATAAAATTCCGCCCCTGTATGTCGTAATTGCATATATAATAGATACATAAGAGAGTTCTATGGAAATACAGGATGAATCCCGAAAGATTTTTAATGAGCTGAAACAGCTCATTACCGAACAGCAAAATCCGAAAACAATTGATATTGATACAGCATCGGTCATCAAGATTCTTGAGCTTATCAATGATGAGGATACATCGGTTGCGCCTGCAGTACGGAAGGAACTGCCGTATATTGCAGATGCAGTTGCTTTAATTGTTGATGCATTTAAAAATGGCGGGCGGCTATTCTATATTGGTGCAGGCACGAGCGGTCGTTTAGGGGTGCTTGATGCCGCCGAATGTCCGCCGAGCTTTGGCACACCACCTGAACTTGTGCAGGGAATAATCGCCGGTGGGTATGAATCGCTGATTCGCTCTCGTGAAGGCTCGGAAGACGATGCGCTCCAGGCACAAGAAGACCTGAAGGCGCGCAATTTCACCGCTCTTGATGTCCTCTGTGGACTGAGTGCGAGCAAGCGAACCCCCTATGTCCTCGGAGGCATTAAATACGCCCAGAGAATCGGCGCTAAAACAATTTATATCTCCTGTACGCCCCGCAGTGAACTACCACTGAAGACCGATGTCGCTGTGTGCCCGATTGTCGGTCCTGAGGTAATTATGGGCTCAACAAGAATGAAAGCAGGCACTGCCGAAAAAATGGTGCTCAATATGCTCACGACCGCAGCTTTCATCAGATTGGGCAAAGTCTTTAAAAATATGATGGTTGACCACCAGATGACCAGCGGAAAACTCGAAGCACGAGCGAAACGAATCGTGATGATGGTAGCCGATGTTGATTACGAGACCGCCGTAAAGTATCTGGAATTGGCTCACGGCAATGTCAAAACAGCGATTGTGATGATATTGGGTAATCTACAGTATGATGAAGCCCGTCAGGCGCTTGTTCTGGCTGATGGCTTCGTCCGCATCGCACTGGAAAACATCGCTCAATCCAATCGTATGGATGCTGAATAAAAATTATGTATTTTAAATAATTATATCAGTGGTGCAAATATTTTTTGAGATCTTTGAAAAAATCGATTTGTATGAAAAAAGTTACGTTTAATGTGGCACTCATCCCGAGTACTCAGGATATGCCACTGACAATCGAATTAAATAGTTTCTATTATATACTGACTATACTATATATAAAATGAGACCTTTGAAAAATTATGGAGTTTTGATAGATGATTATTCAAAACACCCACAAAACAAGTTTGTGGGTGCCACATAAACTATGTACTTTTAGCTGAGAACTGATTTTTTCAAAGGTTTCAAAATTATTTTTAAAAATGGTGGCACAGGCATTCCTGCCTGTGAATTTTGCAGTTTACACAACAGGAGGGAATAGACCACCCCTACCCCCTCCTTAATCCGCCCAATCCGCTATCCGCCATAAAGACGGCGGACAGGTCCGCCACAAAGACGTCGGAACGGCGGACGGCGGAGAGAGGAAATGCATTTCTTCCCCTATAGTTAAGGGAGAGACTCAGAGGGGGTCTCTCATTCATTCACACAACAACCGGTTTTTATCGATAGTAGTGATTTATAATGTATCGTGAAATCATTGAACGTTTTACTGCGGCTCAGCCGTTTTTACACTGTATTGAAAAGACAGTTGCGCAGAAACAGTTCAACGTAACCGGTATCACTGGCTCCTCAGCGGCGTTTTTAATAACCGGGCTGGCAAAACCCGAAACCGAACAATTCGCTGTCATCGTCCCGGATCACAAAACTGCGGAACTTCTCAGGGATGATATAGAGGCAGTTTCCAGCAGAAAAGTATTGTATTTTCCTGCTTATCGCGGAATTCATCTGGAAGAAGACCTCGTCAATAGTGATATTAGATTAGCAAGGCTTCGATGCCTTCAGAACCTCAGCCAGAACAATCCCGGCATATATATCATCGAAATAAGTGCCGTGATTCAGACGATTATTTCGCCGCAGTCATATAGAAACCGTCTGCTAACGCTGACCGTTGGGGAAGAAACCGATTTCAACCTGCTTGTATCATATTTGAGCTCAGAAGGCTTTGTCCGACAGAGTATGGTAGAGGATTGTGGTGATATGGCGGTCCGCGGCGGAATTATTGATGTTTTTTCACCAAACAGCTTAGAGCCGATCCGCATTGAATTTAACAGTGATAGTATTGATTCAATCCGGATTATTGACATAAATACCCAGCGATCAATCCGCACCGTCGCAAAAACTGTTATAGTTTCTCCGCTTGTTGATAGTACTGGCGGTTCATTTATTGATGTGTCGGATGGCTCATCTCTGCCAAAGGCGGATTTGTCTTTGACTGAAACAATAACAGCCTATCTCCGTCCGTCTGCGCCAATCTTGCTGTATCACCCTGCCCAGGCGCACAATGCACTTGCCGAATATTGGAAGCACCTTCATCAGGTGGAAGAGCCGCCGGAACAAACTGAACTGGCTGTAGAACGACTGTTTAATACTATTCAAGAACTGTGCAATTCCCGGCATTCAGCCGTCATTACGGTTGATTTTGGCACAGAATTCGGTCAGGATACGGTTTCCTTTTTTACTTCTGCTGTTCCTGCTTTTAATCGAAACCTCAAAGTATTTTCAGAGCTTATGAATACAATCGCTGAAAGCCATCCGAAACTGCTGACAGCAGTCTATTGCGATAATCAGGGGCAGGCAGACCGCCTCCATGAATTGTTTCTTGAAGAAGAACTCCTGCGCTCCTGCTATCTCATCCGAGTCGGGGCACTGTCGGAGGGATTTCTTTTTACGGATGCAAATATTGCACTGATTAATGACCATGAAATTTTTTCCAGGAAATATTTTCGAAAGCCAAAACGAGATTGTCAAACTCGAAAAGTAGTATTTGATGAGCTGTCATTAAACTTCGGTGATTATGTCGTTCACGAAGATTACGGCATCGGACAATACG
>Ga0315291_10012041_pt1 | contig 10512 bp, 16 predicted proteins | sample YL17G12_20_MG_FD_203070 | JGI IMG/M metagenome (GOLD analysis project Ga0315291, IMG submission 203070) | Sediment microbial communities from Yellowstone Lake, YNP, Wyoming, USA - YL17G12_20 | ecosystem: Environmental > Aquatic > Freshwater > Lake > Sediment | place: USA: Wyoming | collected... | reverse complement strand
CCGTAGCCACACATTCTATCCATTGAACTACAGGGGCAAATTTATTTTAAATGATAATTTTCACAATCGGGATTAATACATCCCAAGTACTTTCCCCAAGAAAAGGACATGAAATTATATTGTCTCAATTCTGTTGAGTTACATCTCGGACAAGTGCCAATCGTGCCTTCCCGGATTATTCGAGATAACGGTGGCTTTGGGGGTGGTGGTATTTGTTTCTTCTTCATATTGATATTATTTTATATTTTATTCTTAGTTGATTTCCGTCTTCAGTTAAATACTTTGACATAGTATCTCTTCTGCCTTCGCCATAAACAATTATGATTGTATTACCACATTCATCAATGAAAGCATATCCGTTAAGAGAAATTATTTGATTTCCCTCAGTATATTCTAATTTATTCTTCAGTTTCTCAATCGTATGTTTCATTATAAATATTTATTACTTCACCACAGCAAATAACAAAGTCTTTACCTTCTGGTACGACTATTGGTTCATTACATTTTGGACAAATATTCATTTTAATTACATTTTTGTACTCCCTATGCGAATCGAACGCATAACTTACAGATTAGAAGTCTGTTACTCTATCCAATTGAGTTAAGGGAGCGGGTTATCTGAATTGTTCTATTATGTTTTGTATTATCGATTTGCTCTCGTCAACACGAAGAAAACTATACCAGACATACACCGATAGAATAAAAACCACAACGGTAATTATTCCAACCTTAACCAAATAAGGTGTAATATCAACATAGTGTCTTGCTTTGAGTTGAAGCCTGGTCAAGAATTTTATTTCATGACCTTCCTTCGGTTTACCCCGTAGGATTAAATCTCGGTTTTCTTTGATGAACTTATCAAGTTCTTCTTCATTCCAATCAGCCATAATAATTATTTTTGGTAAATATACGAAACTATTTTGAATTAACTATCTAAAATATCTAAAATTTCTTCTTTAGTCTTTTCATCCCAATCCGGGTAATCGTATATATCATCGTACTTGACGAAAAAATTGGGGTTGTTCTTTTTGTGTATGCCATTCCTTGCTTTGTCAATTTTCCACATAACACCCTTAATTGGTTTTAATGTGGGGTCTGCTACTTTAGGTGCTGCATTTACTCGGTCTTGTTCTTCTTTTTCCTGACGTTTTCTCAGGTATTCGTCAAGGTCTAATATTATCCCTTCTTTATCAACACCCAGTCCACCCGTACCAGTACTTCTATCGTCAGCATTAAACTTCCTTTGTAGTCTTTTTCTTAGCATTATCGTTTCGATAACATTCTCTCTGATAATCGCCCACATTTCGTCACCCGTCGAATCTTTGGGGAAAACACTATCAGTGTTTGATAATATTTCGTAAAAAGGAATTCCGGGGTTATGTGTGTTCGTTACAGTATATAACGATGATTTAGGGTTGGGTCTGAAACTACCCAATAAAATACCATAACTCATTGTTGAGCCATCTTCATTTTTCTCGTTGAAATTGTTCTGTAGTATTTTGTCAAAGTTTCCTCTAATTATTTGATATTCCCTTGGAGTTATATCACCATTATTATACATGGTTTCCAACCTTTGCTCTAATCTCGCATCAGCATGTGCGTTAATATCCGCTTTCTTGATGTTCTGTATTTCTTCGTTGATAATTTTTATGAGTTTGTTCATAATTAATGTTTTAATAATGATTATACGAATATAAATACAAAATGTTACAAATAAACGTATTTATTTTTGAGCCGGAAACAGGACTCGAACCCGCAACTTCCTCATTACAAGTGAGGCACTCTACCAATTAAAGTTACTCCGGCAATTATTTTTTATATATTATTATATCGTGGGGTGCTTTTTCATTTCCACCGAAATACAGACCTAATTTATATCCCCAGTTATACTTCTTTTTTAGTGTTATTTGGGATTGTGCTATTCCGATAAGACCGTTATCATCATCGCAAACACTGTATTGTATTACAGAAAAACCCGGAACATATCTAATTTGGAAAGTATAAGATTTATATACATCTACTTCACAAATCGGAAGCGTTGGTGTTCTAACTCCGTTACGATATTCGTATCCGACTATTTCTATTTTGGTTAAGTCAGCACTTGGTCGCCAACCAAATCTGAAAGAATTTTTATGATGAAATCCAACGCTAAAGCCGAATAATTTATTTACGTCGTGTTGGTCGTCATCTTTCAAATCGTATATGCATGACATGGTAAATTCAAAAGATTTTCTTTTCTTAAAATACCTATCCTTCCTAGTAAATATTGGTATGAAAATACCAAAGTATGGAAATGGATAATGCCTACCTTTCTTAATAGTTATTCTCATGGCTTATTACCCTTTATCATTCCGTAGACTGCTAATGCTACGATTAAACCACCTGTAGTGAGGAAACCAGCAAATCCGTTTTTTGTGATTAAGCCGACAATAACACCAACTCCAATAACAATTATCGGAAGTCTGAGCATCCATAAAATTTTCTTTGCGATTTCGAGTATTTTCATAGTATCTATTTATTATAAATACTAATAATCCTTCCAATATCCCGTTATTTCGTTTGTTTCAATATTCAGTTCTTTAAGTACTTGAATTTTAAATATTTCGGGTGTATCTGACCAATACATTACACAGTATTGTTTATCATTAACATCAAACGCATCATTAATTTCACGAGTTCCCTTTTCAAGATTAAACAATGACACATATACTCTACGCATTAAAGGAAATCCATTTTTGTGCTTTTCTTCTTCTTTTGCACGTTCTGCTTTGAGATAATCATAAGTAACCTCATCAGTTTCAACCCAAATCTTTTTAAATTTTTTGGGTACTAATTTTAGTGCTTCGTTGATAACCTTCATACAATCTGGACAATATGTTTCATCGTTTAATTTGTGAAAACATCCTTCTCCGCTTGCTTGAAATGCATAAACTGTATTACAGTGTCTACATCTTTTTGTGTAATGCATCATATCTTTAATATTTAAACTATGTGTTCAATTCTTTCCCTTACGTGTTGTTTATATTTTTCAATATTTCTCACCGCTCCACGAGTTGCGGGATGATAAATGAATTCGTGCTCGATTTGGTGCTTTTTAAGTTCTTTCTCGACCTTTCTTCCCATTCCGATAACAACCCCTCTAAAAGATTTGATGTCGTTTATATCGTCTTCAAATACGTTTAAAAACGCACAATCATTCCAATCAATTCCAATGGCTTCAACGGCTTTTGAAAGATGTGCTGCTGCAAGTCTTTTGTCAACCCAAGTGACATTCATTTTAACTGCGAGATTGCTACGTCTTTCGCCTACAAATAAGTATTTTTTCATTTAATTTTCGTATATAAGAGTTTTATTAATTAACACAAAAACATTACCAACAATTCTCAAATAGTCACAATAACAATTGTCTTTTATCATCCAAACATTATTGGATTGAACACCGTTAAATATTTTCATAATTCAGTCATTTGATAAAATTCATAAATCTGTCTACCACCATTTAAATAAGTATCGTGGCTTGCGGTTTCGGGAATTTGTATTGAGTAAAGTCTACCATCCACCTCAAATATTTCACCCAACTTCATTTTTTTGGGTTTCTTTCCTAGTTTAAACTCGGTTTTTTTCTTTTTCATCATTTCCAATTAAAAATTCTTTTCCAGAAAAAATGCTTTTCCGTTAATTTGGGATATTCAAATGCCTTTTTCATTTTTGAATTTAATTAGATAATTAATACCATTTCCAACCACAATTCTAAGATACTCACTTGGCTCTAACTTACAAGATTTAAATCTTTCAAGGTCAGCCATTTCTTCATTGGTTTCGGGATAAAGACGAATACCGTGAAAATCATTATTCGCTTGCCAATCAATTTCTACTTTCATATTAATTTTTTTATTATGCAAAGATAATAAAAAAAATCAAATATGCAAGTATTATAGAAAATTGCGTCCCTGGATGGATTCGAACCACCGACATTTTGATTAACAGTCAAACGCTCTAACCAACTGAGCCACAGAGACATATGCTTGTAGTGATGGAGGGATTTGAACCCCCGACTAATTGGATATAAGCCGACTACTCTACCACTGAGTTACACCACTATTTTAAAAAATTGTCCCATGTGCATCGAAGGGATTCCGAAGAACAGTCAGGATTAATTAACTGACCTTGCACACCCACAGCGGGATGGGACAATCTTTGTGCGGGTAGAGGTAGTCGAAACCTCGTCCTCTGGGTGGAAGCCAGGCGCACTAGCCGTTGTGCTACACCCGCATGCCACGACTTTTTACTGAGCGTCTTACGCCCACCCGTAACTGAGACGGGAGGTATTTCTATTTCGTGTAACCTTGGATTTGCACTTCCTGACTATTGTTTTATGTATAGTGCGAACCGATGCTCGTGGAACGAGAGGGATTCGAACCCCCGACCTCTTCCTCTTCAGGGAAGCACTCTACCACTGAGTTACCGTTCCATAAAAAATAAGTTCTGGTGTGAGCCTTCTACTCACGACCCCCGATGCTATTGCAAGTACCTTGGAATGTCTCTGGGTCTACCGCAATACTACAATGATGCCTTTCATCTATACTACGTATTCCAACTGAACATTAGGGCAGCGACTTATGCACCCCAGAACTCTATATCTAAATAGTGTCATGACCACTACAGAGATACACAAATCAAATAATTTATTCCATTTTATTCGACTTTAGCGGAGAGTGTAGGATTCGAACCCACGGTGCTGTGACACACAACGGTTTTCAAGACCGCCACCATAAGCCACTCGGTCAACTCTCCATGTTCCCCGTATCTTTGCAGTTTTATATACCGTACAGGGGCGGTTTTGTTGTCTCGGAGGGAGTTGAACCCTCGACCTCGTCCTTATCAGAGACGCGCGCTAACCAACTGTGCCACGAGACAATTTATATTTTTGAATGAGATATCACTCATTAGCATTATCAGAAAACATCGCTTATTAACCCAATATATGGGGTGATGCGTTGCTTTTATCTAAAACCAATATGCATGATATCTCATTCATTTTGCGATATACTACGGACTTTGTAGTAAATAGAGCACGGAGTGAGATTCGAACTCACGAGTATACGCTTTTGCAGAGCGTTGGCTTAAAACCGCTCACCCATCCGTGCGTAAAACCAGCATGTCAAAGAACTATGATTATACGTTATAATCAAAAAAATGTTACAAAAAAAACCCGAAACTTTTGATTCCGGGTTTTTTGGTTTGTTAAAACTTTTCAGTTTACTTCTTCTCGAAGAGACCATCACCCGTATCAATTCCAATATTTCTGCCAAAACTTGAACAGAATATACCATTTCCATTGCGACTATTTGTCGTTGCAACGGATGTCGATATTGTGGTGTGCCTTTTCATTATTTATAAATTATATAAGTTCGTTTTCTATTAAATACTCTGCAAAGGTATAAAAAATTTAATTAACTGCAAATTATTTTTGATATTTTTTCATATTTTTATTATAATTCTTTTTTACGTGCTTAATATGCTTCTTGGTATAATAACTTTTGTTTCTATCCAACTCTTTGGTGTCCTGAATCATTAAGTTACGACTGATGTTATTGGTTTGGTATTTGTCTGTTGTCGCACAAGCACTAATAAATAACGAAAAAAGTATAAATATTATTATATAAACGAATTTTTTCATCGTATTAATTTAAAAAACCCACCGTTTCCGATGGGTTTTCTGTTATTACTAGATTTTCTCTTCCTTTTCATTCAAATCAAATGTGAATACTAAATCTTGACCATCGAGATTTAGAGTAAGAGTGTTTTCATCGAATGATTTAAATTCAGTAAACCAACGCTTCGACAGTATAACGCTGAATTTAATCTCTGCAATTTCTTGCATCGCTTTTCTTTTCAGTTTGTTTGATTCAACAGATTTGGCTTCGAGATATGTTTTCAACACATCCTTCTGCTGTTCCTCTGAAAGAGTCTGATATATCTCTGACTCCAACTGCGACTGATATTTCTTAACAGCATCGCTCATAATCAACTCGCTCGGCTTAAGAGGTTTACCATCTTTGAGTTTATTAACCACATCCTCAACCTTCGGAAGACTCGAAAATCCTTTGACTTTCGTAGCAAGATGAACCGACATGTAAAAGTCTGTCGACTCTTCATCTGTTGTCTTAGGTGCGAAGCCGTTATAATCGGTGATGCCGATTTCTTTCAGCCAATCCGCACATTCTTTGGCTTTTTCTTCACCCAAATCGATTGTAAGCATTTCAACAAACGATTTGCTTGTCTTTGGGAACAATGACTTGCGATAATAGTCATAAACCTTCTTATCTGCCTGGAGTTTAAGGAGATTCCACTCAGCAATTGCAAGTGATTTGGCACTAACCGCTTTCACCATACCTCTGTTAACGAGAGGAATACTATTGAGGTCGATTGTGATTATACTTTTGCTTTTATCAAGCAAATCCATTGTGAGTTCAAATTGAACACCATTCATAGATAAATGTCTGTGCAATTCATCTGAATAACTTACCGGGAGTTTCTGTACGTTCACGATACCATCCTTTACGAGAGTATAGGTTTTATATCTGAACGAAGCAACCTTATCTACACCAAATTTGTTCTCCGGGAGTATTGCTTCACCATCGATATAAGTTCTCACCGAAAGATTAGCACGTTCTTCATTCCAAACAATGTCAGTAAGTGGATAACCTTTATTGTAATCGCTGTTGACGAATTTCAAATCAACTTTCTTTTCTACGAGTTCGGCAGTAATTTTGTTGAGTTCCTCAATGTTTTTCGCTTCAGCAAGTCTCTGCTTGTCGGCATCGGTAAGAGTACTTCCAACAGCAACTTTCTTCCTACCAATTCTATTATAACTAAAATTGGAATGACTTGGGAAGAACAAACAACCTTCGATATTACCAAGGTCTTCGATGAGATTCATAAAACAATAAGCGTTGTCGCTAACTGGCGTAATCTTAGCACGACCACCATCGGGAAATCTTTTGGATGTATCGGCAATACATTCTTTGATTGCGGTTTTAAAACCGTTGAGTTTCTGCTTACCAAAAGCATTGACAAGCATCTTATAATAATGATTGTCACCGAGAGCATAAAATACCTTCTCAGCATCATCATTCAGAAGTTTGTCGGATAGCACGTAAATCGCAGCATAAAGCGCGGTGTCAGTTCCATTATCTGTAACACCAAGTTCTTTTGGCGAAAAGAAGTGAATCTCTTTAACATCACCACCGACCATAACTTTACCATCAACGATGTTGTACAGTAATACGCTACTGCCATCAACGCTGAATACGAAGTCATAAAGATATTTGTCGGTAATTTCGACAACGGTTTTCTTGCCACCACGAATGGATTTTGAGATATTGCTTGCAAATACTGGTTCGAATTCGTCGAAACCATCGCAACTGATTTTTTCGCCACCGAGTATGGAAGCCATTTCGGTCAATCTGCGTGAGTCGGCATAATATCCGTATTCAACAAAAGTTGAGGATGTTATGTCATTTTCAAGGTCTTTAAGTGCCTTTGTTACTTCATTCCACGGGCAGTCGTTGTTATAACCGTCTGTGAGGAAAATCATCGAGAACACACCATCACGTCTGTTTGTTCTGATTCTTCCAATCAATTCTTTAACTAACTGAAGTGGCTTAAGAAATGCTGTTAGTCCAACCGGACGAAGCCATTTATCAATAGCGTCGTTTAGGTCACTGAGTGTCTTAAGAGATTTTACTTCAACTTCTTCTTTGAGAATACCCGCTTCTCTGCTTCCAGAAAACCAAACAATACTTATCGTATCTCCCTCTTTCATGAGATTCGAAAGTTTGTTTTTTAATTGTGTTCTGATTTGTTGGAGGTCACCTGACATTGAGCCAGATACGTCTACCACGAAAATGTGGTTTGTTTTTTTTGCAACTTCTACAGTTACTGTACTATTAACTTCTTGTGATACAAGGTAATAGTTTTCATCAAGTTTTACATTTTTTTTCATTACATTTAATTTATATTACAGTTATTTATTTTTACAAGTATTATACGAATAAAACAAAAAATTGTTACAGTTTTTAACAACTATTTTACAATACGGTTATGCTTTTTCAACCATTCTTCAATATATGGTATGGTATAAATATCTAGACCAATCATATTATCGTTCTCTCTATCTCCAAGATAATCATATAGAAGTTTTTTTAAATCGTCAATGGTTAGGAAATAACCTTTGATATATTCTTCGTTAAAATTCTCCGATTCTCGACGGACGATTCTGTGTTCAAGTATTATCATTACAATCAATATTAGAATGCAAATATATGAAACTTATTTCAAATATCAAAGAACTTTTTGATAAATACTCAAATATTTATTTCCGGGTCGTTTGGAAACAATTCATCCATCATCAATTGCTCTTCCAATTGCCTTTCTGGTTCTAACGCCATAGCAATTTCGTGGTCTCTCTCCGCTTTTTCTTGGAGATAGTCGTCATATTCATCCCAATCTTGATAGGTTTTTCCCATATATTATCCGCATTTACTTGAACCACAACCCTTACATATAAGACAGCCTTCGCTAAAAACTAAATCTTCGCTACCGCAGTCAAGGCATTTGCCTTTACCTTTCTCGCCATCTTTCACATATCTTTTAATCACACGTGCCACACCGTTCTTCCAAGTATTAATATAGTCTTCTTTGAAGTTCAGAGAGTCGATTAATTCGTAGAGGTAAATTGTAGGCATACCGTGTCTCATAATTCCTGAGATTAGTTTTGCATAGTTCCAAAACTCTGGATTGAATGCATGATTAAGTCCGGTATGTATTTGTTTTACACCATCACTGTCAATATATTCGATGTCATATCGTTTCTTTTTGACTTTAGTCATAACGCCATTTTCGTCGGGTTCTTCGGCTTCAAAGATGTTTTTAACAACCTCACATTCTTTAACATTCGGTGGTAATTTACTTAACCCATTTTCGAGTTTGCCGGTAAAGATTTCGTAGGGTCTACCATCTTTCATACCAACAACAGCAATCCATTTCTCCAATGAGTTTTGAAATCTATGTATTTCGCCTTTAAGTCTTTTGGGACGTTTGGGTGCGTGTATGTCACGTAATTTCTCTTCCTTTTTATCCTCAACACCAAGAAGAACACCATCACGGCTACCTTCACGATAAACGGTAATACCCTTACAACCACTACGCCAACCAGTTTCATACACTTTAGCAACGAGTTCTTCACTGACATTTTCCGGGAGATTAACCGTAACAGAAATACTATGGTCTACATGTCTTTGAACTCTACCTTGCATCTCAACCTTTTTAACCCAATCAACATCATTAGAGGTTGCTTTATAATAAGGTGACTTCTTTATGATTTCATCAAGTTGGTCTTTCTTCATTGTCTTAATGACATTGATATCATAACCGTTCATAGTAAGCCATGTTTCAAACTTATGGTGAAAGACTGGATATTCCATCCAGGCAATACCTTCATCATCAACGAAATCAACCCTAACATCTTTTTCTTGTGGATTAATCTTACGCCTACGCATGTATGCGGGAAGGAATACTGGCTCGATACCAGAGGTTGTTTGAGTCATAAGACTTGCTGTGCCCGTTGGTGCTATGGTCAATAGGGCAATGTTTCTACGACCATAAGTAATCATATCAGCATATAAATTTTCGTCTTCATCAAATATTCTTGTAATGAAAGGATTATTCGTTTCTTTGGCGAAATCATAGATTGGAAATGCTCCACGCTCTTTTGCCATAGTAACACTTGAACGATATGCTTCTAACTTTAATGTTTGATGAATTTCTTCGCTGAAATCTGTTGCCCAGTCAGTGCCATATGTTAATCCTAATGCTGCAAGCATGTCACCTTCAGCCGTAACGCCCAATCCAGTTCTACGACCTTTGATGGTCATATCTTTGATTTGATTCCAAAGATTGATTTCAATTAATTTAACAAATTCATCTTCGGGGTCTAACGCTATTTTAGCAAGTATTGCATCGATTTTTTCAATTTCCAAATCAATAATATCGTCCATATATCGCATGGCTATTTGTGCGTCTTTTTTGAATAATTCCATGTCGAAATATGCATCCTTGGTAAATGGATTGACGACATAACCAAATAAATTAATCGCAAGCAATCTACAACTATCATAGGGGCAGAGGGGGATTTCTCCACAATTCGAAGTTACAATACCATTAAAGCATCCACGTCCTCTTTTTTCTTCGGTAAAACAATATACTTTTTCGGCATCCTCAATCTTTTCAATTGAAGTAACTCTGATAAATCTACCAGCATCACGATTCGGATTAACATCATCAATTTTGACTCTAAATGTTCTTAAGCCTAATTCATAGAGTTTTTTTACATTATATGCACTTATAATAAGTCGATATGATTTATTACATTCAAAATTTTGACCTTTGATTTCACGTAAACCCCCTTCCTTTTCATCAATAACACTACCATTAACCCCAAAAACATTT
>Ga0315291_10012040_pt1 | contig 10513 bp, 18 predicted proteins | sample YL17G12_20_MG_FD_203070 | JGI IMG/M metagenome (GOLD analysis project Ga0315291, IMG submission 203070) | Sediment microbial communities from Yellowstone Lake, YNP, Wyoming, USA - YL17G12_20 | ecosystem: Environmental > Aquatic > Freshwater > Lake > Sediment | place: USA: Wyoming | collected... | reverse complement strand
TTTTGCTCATGTTGAATGATTTTGGATACTTCCACCTACCCCACGCGCGCGAGGGGCATAAACAAGGGGCGTGTACCAGTGGGATAGACTGGTACACGCCATAGCCGGACTGGTTTTCACTCAACCCGACCAGTCTGGATTTTATCACCAGACAGAAAGGACAAACGACCATGTTTCCAACTGGACATATTACTGCAACCAGAGACGCACTTATAGCCCTCGAAGCTGCACAAGTTGACGGGGGCGTTTTGTTATCCCGCCATGTGAACTGTGATTGGGGCGAAGTTGAACCAGGCGATGCGCTTGAGAACGACTTTAGCGTCAAGAATGGCCTGCGCATTCTGAGTTCGTACAAACTCCCCACCGGGCGGCGAGTGTGGATTATCACCGCCGGCGACCGGGCAAATACCACCCTGATTTTGCCTGAGGAATTCCTGTCCATGCGAGGTCCAAAATGACACCTTACCGGGCGCTTGTGCTTGTGCTTTTCATGGTGCTGTGCCTGGCGTGTACCATGACGGCCCCGCCCGGCTCTTGGGCGAACCCAAGCACTGAGACACCCAGCCCGTTCGTGTTCGAGGCAATACCAGTGCTGGTATCTTCGCCAACCCCCAGCCCAGCCCACACCCCAGCACCCACACCCAGCCCGACCCAAGCAGTCTGCAAGGTGCATACTGGCATTGAACGCGGCACGTTGAACTTGCGCCAATGTGCGAGCCTGGATTGCGAACCCATAGCCTGGCTGGAAGAGGGCAGCGAATTGCACCCCCTACCTACCGAGCAGATAGGCCAATGGCTGCCCGTGCGAGCTGGCACGTTGACCGGATGGGTTTATGCACAGTTCACAACTTGCGGCGGCAAGCCGTAAGCAAAAACTAGAAAGGACTAAAACCATGAATCAAAATCAATCTGTTGGTGACGTTATGTCAGATGGGCGTAACAAAGCCCTCAAAAGCCTGGCTGTAATGGCCGGGATACTCGTGTACTTGGGGATGGTTGCTTACTCCGCGGTGCATAATATTAAACTGTTGACGGCGGGGGTGCCCCCGGATATGGTCATGTGGGCGATCGTGGGCGTGGTATCACTCGAAATCACGGCCCTGGCGCTGCCTATCGCCCTGCACTGGTGGACACATAGCGCAATGCAGCGAATAGCCGCGTTCGCTTTCTACGGGCTTGACCTGGTTGTAATCGTTGCGAATGTGGTCATAGACTACGCGCTGGTATCAGGCACGGGCGGCGCTCTGCCTGGCTGGTTAGAGGCATATCGCTTTTACCTGCTCCCGGCCTCCCCTATCTTGTGCGGTTTGGGCTGGAGTCTGTTGTGGCTTTTGGATCCATCACAACGTGAACGGGCGCTGGTTGAGACTCTCCGAGCTGCGACCCGTGAAAGCCTGGCGGCGCGTGTGGCTGAGCAGGCGCGGGCAACGGACGTTAGCGAGCTGGTGGACGCGGCAGCTTACAACCTGGCGAGGGACATCGTAAAGTCTACGTTAGGCGCTCCTGTGGAAAGGCCCAAGCAAACGGCCCCGGTCATATCTGGCAACGGCCACAAGCAACCCGCGCCCATGCGGACATACGAGGAGGTTACAATTTCGGACCCCCCAAACGAAAACGAAAAGCAATCCGCCCGGATGTGAACTGTCTGTATTGCGGGCGCAAGATGTCACCCGGCAGGAACGGCAGGCGCAGGTATTGCACCGCGAGCTGTAAGCAGATGGCATATAAATTACGATTGACGTTCACTATTGGTGAACGTCAATCGGAGGAGTACATACCATGACGACGAAAACAGGCTTGACCCCGGCAGAGCTGAGCGAGATTCGGGCGCAAGCTGGCAGCAAAGGGGGGCGTGCGAACGTGAAAAACAACGGCTCCGAGCACATGGCAGAGATAGGGCGCAAGGGCGCGGCGACCACGTGGCGCAAGTACAAGCTAGTGCCCACTGGGACAAATGGTTGGGCAATGGTTGAGCGTGAGACCGGCGAAGTAAAGGCAACCCATAGCTGACCCTCGCGCGTGTGGGGTGAACTGTTTGATTGCGGTACTCATTCAGTACCGCAATCGAGCTGCCCCTCGCGCGTGTGGGGTGAACGACGAGGGTAATAAAAAAGAACCATCGTCGAATCAGCTGACCCTCGCGCGTGTGGGGTGAACCCTAACCCGTTGATATACTGCCTGTTTGCGGAGTACCTTCGTCCGCAAATGGGCAGCAATCAGCGGGGTAGTAATACCCCCGTTTGAACGTTCAAATTTGGGCTTTCCTGCCCACATGACCATTATGACCTTTTGCAATAATAAAACGCTCCTGGCCATTCTGGTGGGCAATTGGGGAATTGTAGAGCGAGTTTTAGACGCGCAAAACAGCCCTTTTTCCCATTCCTGAAAAACGGCGCTGGATTGCGTTATTTACCCTGCCTTTTAGCCTGGCAAGTCACCGGCAGGGGGTGACGTTTTGAGGACGTTTCGCGTAATGATACATAAGGGAACAATAAGGTATAGACAACCTATATAAAATTGGGGTATTCACAGGCAAGCAAATGCTTGACATTACACCAAAAGGGGATACAATAGCTTATGAGAATTGTTCTTCTAGAAATGAATAGGAGTAAACCCATGAGCGAACTTATCCCCACCCAAAGCATTGACCTGGCGGTTATCACCAGCCAGCCCCTTGACCAAAATCCCGCGGCAATCTACCTGGCCAGCTTGAAACCGACCGGTAGGCGCTCGATGCGCCAAGTCCTTGACCTGGTATCGCGCATGTTAGGCTCTCCCGATGCGTTTACCTGCCCGTGGGCTGAGCTGCGTTTCCAGCATGTATCCGCAATCCGGGCGAAGCTGGAAGAGACCTACAAACCGGCGACGATTAACAAGACCCTGGCAGCAATTCGCGGCGCTTTGCGCTCTGCCTGGCTATCGGGGGCAATGACGGCCGAGGACTACCACAAGGCGGCAGCGGTTAAGGGCGTGCGTGGTACTACGCTCCCGGCTGGCAGGGAGTTGTCATCTGGCGAAATCGGCGCGCTCATGGCTGCGTGTGAGAATGACCTGACACCAGCAGGGGCACGCGACGCGGCAATCATCGGCCTGGCGTATGCGTGCGGCTTGCGCCGTGAGGAAATCGCCTGGCTGAGCTTACCCAGCTATGACACCGAAACAGGTAAGCTGGTTATCACGGGCAAAGGCAGCAAAGAGCGAATCGCATGGCTGACCAATGGCGCGGCGCGTGCTATGGCTGACTGGCTGACACTGAGGGGCAGCAATGGGGATGCCCTATTTGTGGCAATCAACAAGGGCGGGCGGCTCGATACCGTCAAGCCCATGACCCCCCAGGCAGTTTATAACATGCTGGTAAAACGAGCTGAGCAAGCTGGAGTCAAATCATTCAGCCCGCACGACCTGCGAAGGACGTTCGTTTCGGACCTCCTGGACGCGGGCGCGGATATTGCCACCGTTGCGAAAATGGCGGGGCACGCTTCGGTACAAACGACGGCACGCTATGACAGGCGGCCCGAAGAAGCGAAACGCAAAGCCGCGGGATTGCTGCATGTGCCCTATCGCGGGCGGCTGGTGGGTTAGAATCAAAAATACCCCACTCCTGGCGGCTGGCGAACCCATGCCTCCAGGGATGGGCAGAACACACAATAGAACACCAGGGTAATTTGGGAACTATTTTTGTTGCACGCATTGTAATCTCGTGGTAATATTATTCCAGTACCTTTCTAGTTGAGTAAAATCACAGGTTTTGTTATCCAGGATAACGTCAGAGGCCATATCGGCGATATGGCGACGTGAAAAGGGATGACGAAATGGAAGTACCAGAGGCTGTGGTGAACAGCGGCGCTTTTGTGAAGATGGCATCGGCTTAACCCGTTGCGTTTTCCCAAGCGCCGTTTTTTGTTTAAGGGCTTGGGGGAGAGTAGGCAAAAGATGCAAAATAAAACCGGACGTTTTACTTTTTTGGTATCCGACCAAGACAGGCAGATAATCGCTGGCCTGGCGTTTCGTTTGCAACGTTCGCAGAGTGACGCGATTCGATTTGTCCTCGCTGCCGCGTCTCTGCAATTGGAAGCCCCCGTAAAGGCGAATTTTCAATTTGACCCCAACCCCGCCGAAATGCAAACCGCCCCTTGACGGGGGGCGGCGGCGGGTGACACATAGGATGGTTATATGTCACACTCACAGTATACAACCAAATTAGCGCACGGTAAAGTATCCGGCGCCACCTGGTATAAATCCATTTGGGGGGGCGCTCACCTGTTGCACAATCCTCCCGCAATCTGCTTTGACGTTGACGACCTCACCCAGGCTGAGCAAGCGGGCGCGGTATCGGTTGACGTGGTAGACACTGAGACCGGTACGCACTACCAAACTGAGATAGCGACCATCCGCACGAAAGGCTTTCCTGTGCGGCGCGGCTATGGGGAGCAAATCGGCTTGCCCCTGTACTCATTCCTCCGCACCGGCCCGGCCCTGGCTGAGCTGGCCAAACCGGCAGAACCACCCAAGCCGCGGCAACTTGATATTTTCGGGGAGGTGACTCATGGCCGATAACTTACAGACTGCCCTCTCCCATGCTGCCCGCGGCTGGTACGTTTTCCCAACCCGTGAAGTCCCTGGCGAACCCTATACCTACAAGGACAAGAAAACGGGGGAGATGATAACGAAAATCCCCGAAATCAAAACGCCCTATACCAAGCACGGACACACCGACGCCACAAACGACCCCGAACAGATTCGGCGCTGGTGGGGGCGCTGGCCTGGCGCGCTGGTGGGGGTGTACTGTGCAATGTCTGGCTTTTGGTCACTCGATGTGGATACCCCCGATGGTTTTATCTCGCTGGCTGAGCTGGTGAACACCTACGGCAACGGCGAACCCATCACACCGGGAATCACCCAGGATACCCCATCCGGCGGCGCTCACGACCTGTTTAGGTTGCCCGAGGGCGTGAAGATACCCAACACCGAGGGTAAGTTAGGCAAAGGTTTAGACCTTCGCTCGAATGGCTATATTTGCACCGGCAGGCTGCCCGATGGCAGCGGCTATACCTGGCTGCCCGGCCATTCTCCCGACGAACACCCACTTACCGACGCCCCAGCCTGGCTGATTGAGAGAATCCGTATAATGGGCAACGGCGCTAAACCAGCCCCACCCGTAAGGGATGACCCTGGTTTGAGATCCAAAACACCCCGACCGATGGGCAGCGATTCCGGCGATAAAGTGCAATGGGCGCAAAATCTGCTTGCCCGATTATTACCCAGGCGATGCGCCGATTATGACGAATGGGTTGAGGTGGGGATGAGTTTATCGGCATTGGGGGAAAGCGGTTTTACTCTGTGGGATACATGGTCAAAGGGCTGTGTAGAAAAATATCATCCGGGGGAATGCTCCCGCAAGTGGGAAAGTTTCACCCCAGGCGACGGAATCACTTTGGGGAGTCTGTATCATTGGGCCGAAGAAGATAACCCCGGCGGCAGCGACCTCAAGGGCAAAGCGGTAGACCCCCATCCGCCCGAACCGGACGCCTGGCCCGAGGAGCTGCAGACGAACCCGGTTCGCGCCCCTGATCGGGGGCAAGAGACCGCGGGCGAGCTGCTCCACAATACCAGCCCGGCCCGCTTCGAGCTTTGTCATATCTCGAAAGTCTTACAGCCCCGCGCCCCTATCGTCTGGCGAGTGCAAAACCTGATAGCAGAGGGATACTTGTCAATCTGGTTTGGCGAACCTGGCAGTAAAAAAACGTGGTCATTGCTTGACCTGGCTGTATGTTTGGCGCAAGGCTCGAAGTGGCTGGACTTTGAAACGACACAATGCCCCGTGCTATGGGTTGACGAAGAAATGGGCGAAAACAGAATGCTTGACCGTCTGCAATCGGCAGCGGCGGGGCATTTTGCGGACGTGAACACACTCCCCCTGTATTACGCCTCTTACGCCCGTTTCGACTTTCGCAACAAAGGCGATACGGCGGCTTTGCACAACCTGATATTACAGACCGGCGCGGGCCTGGTGGTAGTTGATGCGCTCATGGAGGTTGTCCCTGGAGCGGATGAGAACAGCGTCAAGGACATGAAACCGGCGCTGATTGACCTTGACGAAATCGCCAAGAGAACCGGCGCGGCGACTGTGCTAATCCATCACTCGAACCGGGGCGGCGACTATCGCGGCACCTCCGCCCTCAAAGGCAGCGTTGACGTGCTTCTCAAAGTCGAGAGCAAGAAGGACTCACCGAATATTGACTTCGAGGTTGAAAAGGCGCGTGACACTGAGTCAATCAAGTTTTCGGCTCGTGCGAACTTCGGACCCGGGCAATTCTGGTTATCAGGCAGTGACCGCATAGAAAGCGCCCCCAGGCTGAGCAAATCTCAAGAGTATGTCATCCGATATTTGGCTGAGAATGGGCAAAGTGGGATGGATGACATCAAGGGCCATGCTGACAGGTGCACCGATAACGCGGCGCGGCAGGCAGTTTTTAGCCTGGTAAGTGCTGGCCTCGTGCAACGTGCGGACAGCGGCGGAAGTGGTCAAAAGGCCTTTTTTGCACTGACGAAAAGCCAAACCTGTCTAATAGACAGGTTGACTTAATTTCCACACCTGTCTAACCTGTCTAAACCCCCTTAAAAGGGGGGGGTTTTAGACAGGTTTAGACCTGTCTAATAGACAGGTTTTAGACAGGTTTTAGACAGGTTGAGAAAAGGACAAAACCATGACCAAAAAAGGATTGCCCCTGGAACAACCCAGAGAGTTTGGGATAGAGCTTCAGGCAATGCGGAATCGGCTGGTTGGAATTGCTGTACAGATTGCAAACGCTTACCCTGCCCGTTTTCGCCCGACCACTGGACAAAGCACAGCAAGCCCTCGATGGTTTTCGTAGCCAGATAGATTCGCAGATATTCAGGGAGTATCCAGACCTTGACCATCCCGAACACGTTTACTACCCGCCAAAATGACGACTTAGGAGACACGTGACTCATCGGCGAACTGACAGAAACCAGGCTACGATCGTGCAGGCGCTTCGAGAATGCGGGGCGATCGTGATTGACCTGTCGTCTGTTGGCGCTGGCTGCCCCGACCTTTTGGTATCGTTCCGGGGAAAGGCTCGTTTGCTGGAAGTCAAAAACCGGGATGGGCGCGGCGTGATATTGACTCCAGCGGAGCAGCGTTTTTTCCAAACTTGGGAACAGGCTGCACTCCCCGCGCAAATAGTGACCGGACCCGAGGCGGCGCTGTTGGCGATTGGGGCGATAGAAGGCTGATTATCATAAAGCGTGATACATTTTCAGAACAGTCATTCTCATAAGCCAAATAGCGTTTCTTATAGGACTTTTTAGGACAGTAACCCATGATAAAACAGGATACCGGCGCTCTTACCCCCAAGCAAAACCAAGCTATCGCGGCGCTTTTGTCTACTGCGACTCATGGCCTGGCAGCAAGTCAGGCGGGCATAAATGTCCGCACCTTGAACCGATGGCTTAAGCTAGACCCATTCCAACAGGCGCTCACCCAGGCTGAGGGCGCCCTGCTGGGTAAGCTATCGCGGCGTCTCCTGGCGCTCGGTGACAAGGCGCTCGATGCCCTGGCTGACATTCTCGAAACACCAAACCAGCCTGGCGCAGGTAATAAACGCATGGCAGCAAGTGACATTCTCTCGCAACTTTTGCGGCTGAGGGAATTGCACACACTCGAAGAACGAGTCAAACGACTCGAGGAGGCAGTACAAAAGTGACGAATCTTACAACCCGACTTGATAAGCTGGAGCATTCCAGCCAAGGCGCGCCCGCGGTGGGCGTGTACTACGCGAACGACTTCGACGGCGCGCCAATTTTGCACCCTGTCGTAACGCTCACCCCCACCGGCGAAACCGTCACCCTGGCGGAGTGGGCGCGGCGATACCCTGACGGTCATCTGGTGCGCGTCGAATACGTTTCCGGGCTGCCCCAGGACAACGGGGGCGCGCCATGACGCTCAAAAAACGACTTGAGGCGCTCGAACGCCAACAACCCCCAGAGGGCGGGATACGTGAAATCCTTATCATGGGCACGGACGACAACGGCGAGCAATACCCCATCGAGCGATGGTATCCTGGCTCGAACCGACCGGATGAGTATTACGACCGCGCAACCGGCCAATGGCAGATTGAAAAACCAGGCCGAAAATGAGTGATGAGCTTGCCTTGTGGCAAACCACCGCTGAGCACCTGGCGGGGCGCTCTGTATTGCTGCGCCTCCAACAGCCCGTTGACGCGTGGGCGTGGGGCGAAACGTATCTTAACCACGGAGGGCAGGTAGTGATTGACCTTCGCCCCGGCTTACCACCGGCTGAAAACTTCCGGATGTTTCTTCACGAAGTAGCGCACGCCCGCTTGCACATGTGGACAATCTCCCCAAGCATTGACTCCTATCTCCCGGCTGGCAGCGATAACACCCCGCCCGCTGGTGGTTGGGATTACTACCGCCGCGACCCCCGCGAACAAGAGGCCGATGCTTTGGCCGGAATATGGGCGAAGTGGGCAGAACCATTTGCAAAAGCTTATCCCGATAGGGAGAATCTCGCGAAGATTCTCGCATTGCAATATTGGCAAATTTAGAAAGGCAAAAGGACATGAAAAATTTACACCCCCAAATCGAAAAGTTGGAAGACCGTAAAGCGACTCTTTCCAACGAGTTAGAAAAACTGGACAACGAACACCCCCGGCTTGTGGCTGAAATCGGCGCGGCTGTTTTAGACCAAACCCCCGCCGACCCATTGCGGAAAACGCTCGCAGACGTTGAACACCGAGCGGCTGAATTGCGGGCGGCGCTTGACCTGGCAGACTTGCGACTCACGGATCTGAAACGAGAGCAAGCCGCGCTCGATGCCCAGGCAGAGGCCGAAGCGCTGGGAAAACTGAGGGCAGCAATCCAAGCCGATTATGCCGCGGTGTGTCAAGGAATCAAGTCGCTGGAGGTCCAAAATAAGGCGCTCGAAACCAGCCTTGACGCCCGTGTTGCGTTTTCAAAGGGCAAGGCCCCCCCGCCCGAAGATAAGGGCGAAAATACCGCCTCCCAATTGTGGAAGAAGTTGTCAGATGACTTATTCGATTTGGCCATTTGGCTAAACTCCCCGGAACCCGTGATACACCCGGGACCTGAACACCCCACGTACGCGAAAACCATCCTCCTGGCAGCGGCGCAGAACGCCCGCTAGTTTGACTCCTTGTAGGGTTGGCCGAGGGCGCGCCGGAATGGGCCGGCGCGCCCCAATGGGCTTGACTTTTTGCTTGATAGGGCTTATCCTGTATTAGCAATCAAAAAACGACCCGCTGAAGTGCGAGAACACTTCAGCGGGGCTGACCTAAAGGCCGGATTAGCGGCTCGTAGGCTAGTGCCAATTATACCAACAGGTATAGGCACACTACCACAAAACCGCTACCCCGCCCCCAGGGATGGCGGTTTTGTAGTTTAACAATCTAGTTGTGAAAACTGGTATATAACACCCACCCTAGCGGCTAAATGCCGACCCTGGAAGGATACAAAGGGCTGAGGTGAGACCGGCATAGACCGGACAAACGGCATAGAACCGAAAGGATAAGACCACATGAAACTAAGTGACAGTGACCTAAAAAAAGTTATGGTCAGATTGCTAGACCGAACAAACGTGATTTTAGTTTGCGAAAACTGTTTCACGCGTTTCTCACCCAATGTGCAACCTGGAGGACGTTTACCGCGCTATTTTTGGCGCTGCCCTAAGGGTTGTAATGCCATGCTCAATTCAAAGGGCGAAAGGGTAAAGTAAAAACATGAGACCACCTGAGAGCTTTACCAAGATTATCGGCAAGAAAAAGTACAGCGTCAAAACAGCAACCCTGATAGCTGGCGACGACTACTGGGACGGCCACAACTTTGAACGGCACGGGCGCAACACGTTTTTATACCGCACCCCGAACACCGGCGCATACTTCACGGTTACGCTCAGCCAATGGCAGGGGGAACAAGACCGGCTCGAAGTCATCACCCAGGAGGAGGCAATCCAGCTTTACGAAACCAGCCTGTCAGAGCATTATCAGAACTACGCGGAGTCATTCCCCGGCGTGCTCGTGGAGGACGCCTAACCCCCACCCTCGCGCGCGCGGGGCATAATTTGTCCAAAAAATGCAAATACAAGAAATGGACAAAAATGTTCACCCCACCCTCGCGCGCGCGGGGCATAATTTATCCAAAAAATGCAAATACAAGAAATGGATAAAAATGTTCACCCCACCCTCGCGCGCGCGGGGCATAATATCACCGGTACTAAACGCGTACCAGTGATGGAACCCCACCCTCGCGCGCGTGGGGCATACCTAACATTATGCAAATTTGCAGAAGGTTCTAGCCTAACCCCCACCCACGCGCGCGTGCGCGCATATCATGCAATTTGTGCAATTCCTGCAATTGCAGTTTTTGCACATGTTGAATGATTTTGGATACTTCCACCTACCCCACGCGCGCGAGGGGCATAAACAAGGGGCGTGTACCAGTGGGATAGACTGGT
>Ga0315291_10012039_pt1 | contig 10514 bp, 7 predicted proteins | sample YL17G12_20_MG_FD_203070 | JGI IMG/M metagenome (GOLD analysis project Ga0315291, IMG submission 203070) | Sediment microbial communities from Yellowstone Lake, YNP, Wyoming, USA - YL17G12_20 | ecosystem: Environmental > Aquatic > Freshwater > Lake > Sediment | place: USA: Wyoming | collected... | reverse complement strand
GGCCCGATCGTCCGTTCCTCGAGATATCTGATCCCGGCAGGAAGCGCCCCGGCCTTGAGGACAACGACTAGGTCTTCAGCCTGTTCGACCGTGAACCGCCCCTGGATGATGCCGCTGTCGGAGATCCGGGCATTGATGTTCGGAGCGGATTGGACCTTGCGGTCGAGGATGATAGCCAGCTGTTTGCCGATGTTCTCACCGGTGACCTTCTCGAAGCGCCTGGCCCCTTCGGAGTTCAGGGAGAAGGAAACGGCGGGGTTGTTCCACTCGTCGACGGAGCGGCGGACCATGCGCAAGTCCTTGCCCGTGACCGAGGCCACCTTGCTGACCAGGAAGAAACCGGCTTCACCCTTCTTGGGGTCGCCCTTGAGGACCTCCATGTCTTCCGGAGCTTTGCCGCCGAATTCCTTGAGGAGGGTCTCCTCGTCCGGGGCCGGTCCGGCCTTGACCAACTTCCACTCGAGGATGGCGGTGACCTTGATCAGGTCCTTGACCCGTTCCGGATCGGTGACCCCCGGGAGCTCGACGACGATCCTTTCCGAACCCTGTCTCTGGATCAGGGGCTCGGCGACACCGAATTGATCGATCCTGTTGCGGATGGTCTCGACGGTCTGGTTGACGGCCTGCTCCTTGAGGGCCCGGGTGACCAGCGCCTTAATCGTAAAGGTCAACTTGTCGCCCGTGAAGGAATAATCCCAGTCCCTCGTGTATTGATCGATGAGGTCGCGCGTCTTCCCCTCCTGGCCGGTGCTTGTCCCCGTGAAGATGAACCGGCCGGGCCGATCCTTGGTCGCCATCTGGAAGGTGATGGCATTCTTCTTGAACAGCTCCTGGAAACGGATGATCTCCTGGTCCGTTTCGACGTTAATGGCGTCCTCCGTGATGACCTGGAGGACCAGGTGGATGCCGCCTTTGAGGTCCAGGCCCAGTTTGATCTTGTCCTTGGGGGGATAAGCCAGGAAGATCGAAAGGCCCAGGACGGCCAACGTCAAAATAAGTTTCCACTGCAATCCTTTTCTCATGTTACCTCTGCTCTCGAGTGGTGTTTCCCCTGGTTGCGATGATGAACCGGCGGCCGCGCCGCCCGGCCCTTACTCGGCTTTTTCCGATCTTTCGGCGCCCAGAACGGCTCCGACGGCGCTCTTGGTGATGTCGATCTTCACGTTGGCCGAAATCTTGAGCTCGATCCGGTCCGGTTGGACACCCATGACCGTGCCGAAGATGCCGCCGGTCGTGATGATCCTGTCGCCGGGCTTGAGGTTATTAACCGTGTCCTGGTGCTTTTTTTGTTTTTTCCGCTGGGGCAGGATGATCAGCAGATAGAAGATGGCGAAGACGGCCACGAACGGGAGAAGGGCCGTCAGCATGTTCCCCCTGGGGGCTGGTCCCGCCGCACCCTGTTGGGCGGACATAATGAAGCTCATGAACATCATTTTTTATCTTCCTTTTTAAAAGATCGAACGAGTTGAATTGAATAGATTGCCTGATTTGACTGAAAATGTCAAGATAATAGTGGAGATTGTGGATGGTGTTGAGGACGGCGGATGCGATCTCTCCGCGTTCGAAGAGGTGGCGGAGGTAGGCCCGGCTGAAGTTGCGGCAGGTGTAGCAGGAACAGGCCTCGTCCAGGGGCCTCCTGTCCTCAGCGTACTTGACGTTCTTGATGGATACCCTCCCCCGGCTGGTGAAAAGTGACCCGTTCCGAGCGTTTCGCGTCGGGAGGACGCAGTCAAAGATGTCCACTCCCCGGTCGACAGCCTCTAGGATGTCTTCAATGTACCCTATGCCCATCAAGTAACGGGGCTTGTCTTGGGGCAGGAGGGCGCCGCCCCTTTCGAGGACCTCGAAGAGCTGGGACTTGGGCTCGCCCAGGCCGAGCCCCCCGAACGCATACCCGTCGAAGCCCATCTCCATGAGGTCGGAGATGCATTTTTCCCGCTGGTCCCAATACACCCCTCCCTGGCTGATCCCCCATAGGCGTTGGGCGGACTCCCTCGTGTCAAAATGCCGTTTGGCGCGGGACGCCCAGCGCGTCGTCAGGCCCACGGCTTCCTTCATCGCATCCACGGTCGCGGGGTAGGAAGGGAATGTGTCCAGGCACATCATGATGTCCGTCCCCAGCTTCCTCTGGATGTCCACGACGTCCTCCGGGGTCAGGAAGATCTTCGTTCCGTCGAGGTGGGAAGAAAACCGGACCCCCTCCTCCCGGACCTTGACGAGGGGGGAGAGGCTGTAGATCTGAAAGCCGCCGCTGTCGGAGAGGATGGGCTTCGGCCAGGAGATGAAAGAGTGGGCGCCGCCAAGCCTCTCGATGGCGTCCGCCCCCGGCCGGAGGAAGAGATGGTACGAGTTAATGAGGATGATCTGGGCGCCCATCCCCTCAAGGACCTCGTGGGTCAGTCCCTTGACCGTGCCCTGGCTGGCCACGGGCATGAAGGCCGGCGTCTCCACCGTCCCGTGGGCGGTGGCGAGGAGACCCGTCCTTGCCGAGGAGCCGGCGGCGCGGGAGGTGACCGTGAATGATTTCGTCATTGGGTGAATCGGAAATAGATGACGTCCCCCTCCCGGACGACGTAATTCTTTCCCTCGAGCCGTATGGCGCCGGCATCCTTGGCCTTCTGGAGCGAGCCGAGCCGGAGGACCTCCTCGCAGGGGACCACTTCGGCCCGGATGAAACCCTTCTCGATGTCGGAATGGATGGCCCCGGCCGCTTTCACGGCCGTCGAGCCCCGTCGCACCGTCCAGGCGCGGACCTCCTCTTTTCCGATCGTGAAGAACGTCAACACGTCCAGGAAACGGGGGACCTGCCGGAAGAACCTGGCGTCGCTCGGCTCCTTGATCCCGTAGCCGGACATGAAGAGCTCCTTCTCTTCGTCCCCGAGCTCCAGGATCTCGCTCTCGATCCGGCCGCAGAAAGCAAGGGTCGGAGCGGCCTTCGGCCCCAGTCCGAAGATCTCGCCGGGGGCCTCCAGTCGGGCGGCGTCCGTTTCGTCCAGGTTGATCATATTGAGGAGCGGTTTCTGACTCAGGAAGGCGAAGCTTCGTAGGGACTTCTCTTCGGCGGGGGAGAGAGGAAAATCGCGGACCCCTTTCCCTTCTTCCAGAAAAAGGCGCAGCCTTTCTAGAACTTCTTTTTCCTTTTCGCCATCCGGGTCCTTCATCTTCTTCAGGTCTTTTTCGAGCTTTTCGATCCGGGCGTAAACCATGACGAGGTCGGAGAGGACAAGCTCCTCTTCCATGAGGCGGATGTCGTCCGCCGGGCTGATCTTTCCCTTGGGGTGGGGGACCCGCTCGTCGCGGAACCCCCTGACGACGTGAACGAGGCCGTCGGCCTTGTGGAGGTGGCCGAGGTAAGCGTTGTCCTTGACGTCGCCGTAGGAGATCCCCACCAAGTCCGTAACGTCCACGGGGGCCGCGATCTTCTTTTTTTCGGGGTGGAGGGCCAAGAGCCCGTCCAACCGGGAATCTGGCAGGGCGCAGGTCCGGACGTTGGGCTCCTTCCTTCCATCCTCATAGGCCCTGACCTCTATCCCGGCCCCGGTGAGGAGGTTGAACAGGGTCGTCTTTCCCGTCCTTGGGTAGCCGAACAGGATGATGTTCACAGCCTAAGTAAAGCCCGAAACCCATTTTGTGTCAAGGTGATGAAACTTTGCCGAAAATTCGGTTCTCTTCCATTTAGTGTGGGCTGGGTCAATTGCTTGGACGGGATGGCCCTCCAAGGCCGTTTCGGACTCATCCCATCTTACTGTTCAGCGACCCGTAACAAACGTAAGAGAACCTCAATATTATGACCTTGCGGCGTCTGGGTTCTCTTGAGCAAGCTCAGACATCTTCAGGCGCAGGGTTCCCTCGAAGAACGGTCCATCCCGCCCAAGCCCCCAGCCCACACCAAACATAAGAAAACCGAAAATTCATATCTTAACTTGATGAATTTGTGGAATTGGGCTATATTAGCGCTTCGTTACTTGCACCACAATGACCAAAAAAGAAAAGAAGCGGGACAAGGGCGTTTTCAGGGAGTACTTTGAACTCATCGCCGAGACGGCCGTTTTCGTCTTCTTCGTAATGACCTTCGTCGTCCAAGCGTTCCAGATCCCCACCGGGTCCATGGAACCCACGCTCCTCATCGGCGACTTCCTTCTCGTCAACAAACTGGCTTATGCCCGGCCGGTCTTTCCTTTCGAGGCCAAGGTCCTCCCGGGGAAGACGATCGAAAGGAAGGACATCGTCGTCTTCAAATATCCCCGAGAGCTCAACAAGGACTTCGTCAAGCGGATCATCGCCCTGGAAGGGGAGAAGATCGAGATCCGGGACAAGCAGGTCTATATCAATGAGCAGCCCCTGTCCGAACCCTACAAGGTCCACAGCGACAGCCAGGTTTACTCCAAGAACGATTCTTATCACTACGACGACCTCATCCGCGACAATTTCGGGCCCGTCGTCGTCCCGCCGGGCCACGCCTTTGTCATGGGCGACAACCGGGACAACAGCGCGGACAGCCGCTACTGGAGCTTCCTCCCTCTGGACAACATCAAAGGGCGGCCGTGGGTCTTCTACTTTTCCTATAAGGCCGAGCGGGACGCTTGGCAGAAAACCGGCCTCCGGGACAGGCTCAAGAAGTTTGTCAGCTTCCTTCCCAAGGCCCGCTGGACCCGGATGTTTAAAGTCATCCATTGACCCGCTTTCTGTGCCGTGATGAATATCCTTCCGGCTGCGCGGCGATATCCATCGCCGCGAACAGCGGAGCCCGAAGAGCATCCTGGGGCCATAAACCCCTTCCGCACCGGAGGGACAACGGGAAAGGGCACGGACTTCCGCCTCTTGGCTTGAGGCTTCGGCGGATTTTGGTTGATCCTGCAAAGCATGATATTATGACCATGTTTTGTTTCTCACGCAGCACGGCGGATCGCGTTCGGATCGAGAGAATTTAATAGAAGACACGGTTTGAGCGAACCATCTGAAACGAGAACTCCAGGGATCGTTATCGTGGCTTTTTTCGTGACGACCCTCTTGATTTTTGGACCCAGTTCGATTTACCTGACCAATACTCTTGAGTTCTCCAATACGTACGGCGATCTCCTGATCACGGAGATTTGCCTGGCGGTTTTGTTTTCTTTGCTTTTGTTCTTTCTCTTATTTATCCTGAGGGCCCTGGGGTCCGCTTTTCTGGAAAAAGGGCTTTCCCTCCTCTTCGGTGTTGCGTTTTTGATTTGGGTCCAGGGGAATTTCTTGTTATGGCCCTACGGTCCGTTGGACGGAAGAGACATTCCCTGGCCTTCGCTGAATAAGTATGGATACATCGACGGGGGGATATGGATCGGAGTCTTGATCGCGGCATTCGTCCTTTCATCCTGTGTTCTCAAGACGGCCAAGAGAGCCTGCCTTTTGCTGATCCTCATTCAGTTGGCTTATTGGTCGGTTCTTTTCTTCGGTCAGCAGGAGGTTCCAAGCTTCAAGAAGTACCTTGTCGACGCGCGCGATCAATTCGTTTTCTCGGAACGCCAAAACGTAATCATTCTTGTTTTGGATTCCTTCCAGACGGATGTTTTCAACGAGATCATCAACGATTCTCCCGACATCGCGAAGGCTTTTAACGGATTTTCATATTTCCGAAATTCGCTCGGAGGATTCCCATTTACCGAGCTTTCCGTTGCGCTGATGCTGACGGGAAGGTATTACGATAATTCTCTGCCGTTTGAACGGTGGAAAAAGAACGCCTACACCTCAAATTCCATTCCCCGCGTCCTCAAAGCGGAGGATTGGCAAGTCGATCTATTCCCGAAAGTGAGTTACAGCGTTTATTATTCCAACGAGATCGCTTCGAATTTCGTCCGAGGATTGCCGCTTCAAGAAAGGTTGCGCGATATCGCCTACGTCCACGACCTTTCTCTCTTTCGGTGCTTGCCCCATTTCCTGAAACGGAAAATCCAAAATAATCAAGAGTGGGTTTTCAAACGACTTTATATCAATCACCAAAAAAAAAGGCTCCGAAAACCGGCCAATGATTCGGACACGCGAATCATTCACTCCGAGAGAAGGAAAACCCCAAGAAAACGAGAACTATTTTCCCAGAAGGCTTTCCAGCGAAGCGCGGACGTCGAATTCATGAATGCGATGTTGTCCGATTCCAGACTCGATAAGACAAAACGCATATTTAAATTTTATCATCTCGGGGTCCCGCATATCCCTTTGATCCTCAATGAAGACCTTGAATACGAAAAAATGGACACGAATCGCCGGAACTATAAAAAATATGCGACGGCAGGTCTCAAACTGGTGACCATGTTCCTGGAGCGTCTCCAGCGCCTGGGAATCTATGACAACTCCATCATTGTCCTCGTCGGCGATCACGGGGCGGGATTTCAAGGACAGGATTTCGTTCTGCAGCCGGGGATGCCGTTGGAGAAGGGAGCGGATATCGTGACTCAATCCTCCAGGATCACCGCGCTGCCCTTGATCCTTGTCAAACCGCTCGCTTCTCGCGGCGCCTTGAAAATCTCGGATGCGCCGGTTTCCCTATCGGATATTCCCGCGACGGTGTTTTCCAATCTCGGCCTGTCCATCAAAGATTCGGGCCCATCCATGTTTGCGATCGATGAGACAAAACCCCGCGAACGACGGTTTCTCATGTATGCGGGGAGAGACTATTATTCCTACTATTCGGATATGATTGAGTATATCGTCACAGGATACAGTTGGGAGGATAGAGCATGGCGGCGTTCCGGGCGCGTGTTCACTAATAACGGAATCGCTGAAATGCGTCGGGAAACATACCGATATGGATCCCTAATGGCCCTGAGGATCAATGGAAACGGCCTGCCCTATCTTGAATATGGGTGGTGCAATCCGGACAAGGAATTTACCTGGACGGAAGGGCAACGATCTTTATTGGTTCTTCCGGTCGAGAACCCCCTGTCAGATTTGACCCTGAGAGTGACGCTCAGCCCGAGCGGGAACTTGCTTAAAGCGGATCATCAGGATGTCTTTATTATTGTCAATGGATCAAAAATAGGAAAATGGGTCATAAAAATGCGCGCGAAAAGCGAATATACCATGATGATCCCAAAGAACCTCGTGACACATATCCTGAAGATACAATTTGAGATTCCCGGTGCGCTTTCGGTGTCTGAACACGTGGTTGGGGAGGACGTGCGCAGGCTGGGGATCGGCATCAACAATTTCCTGGTCGAATTGAGCGGTACGGGAGTCAAGTAAGAGGCCGTCTCGGCGCACCGAGGGACTCGCGAATTTTATCGGCGCCGTGGCAGGACCTTCTTCAGAACGCCTTTTTCTTGACATGCCTCCCCGGCTAAGCTATATTTTCAGCAAGGTGCGGATGAGGGTAACGATTCTCCTGTAACGCCGGGATACCAAAAAACATTTGTTGGATGGATGCATCCGTTCGGTTTTAAGAAAGGAGGGAGATTATGGGACGAAGACGTTGCCTGATGGTTATGTCCGTCTTTCCGCTGCTGGCCGGCTTGACTGCGGCCCAAACCCTGGGCAAGGAAAAGGTGCCGCCGATCACGCAGGTCAACGTGCAGGTGCCGGGTCCCCAACGGATCGGTCCGCTGCCGCCTGTCGATTCGCCGCCCGGGAGCCCGACATCGAGCCTGAAGATCCATCTCGGCAAGGAACTCTATTTTGACCCGTGCCTTTCCGCAGACAACACGGTGAGCTGCGCTTCCTGCCACAACCCGGCATTAGGCTGGTCCGATTCCGGGCCGACCAGTTCGGGGATTCACGGCCAGCTCGGCGGGCGTCGGTCGCCGCCTGTTTCCAACGCCGCCTACAATCCGCTTCAGTTCTGGGATGGACGGGCATCATCCCTGGAGGAACAAGCCAAGGGTCCGATCCAGAACCCGATCGAGATGGGCAACACCCACAAAGCGATGATCAAGACCGTGGCTAATATCCGCGGCTATGCCAGCGAATTCAAGGCCGTCTATGGAGAGGGTCCGATCACCGTCCAACAAGTGGCTGATGCCATCGCCGCCTTCGAGCGAACGGTCGTGACGACCGACTCGCTCTTCGATCGTTTTGTGCGCGGCGATCGTCAGGCCCTGACCGCGCTTGAAAAGAAGGGGCTGGAAATCTTCAACGGCAAGGGCCACTGCACCGCCTGCCACTGGGGCCCTAATTTCAGCGACGGCCGCTTCCATAACCTTGGCGTGCCCGCCAAGGACCCCAAGAATCCTGATGTGGGCCGTTACGCCATCACGAAGAATCCGCGGGACATGGGGGCCTTTAAGACCCCTACCGTCCGGGACGCGGCCCTGCGCCCCCCCTACCTCCACGACGGCTCGGAAAGATCCCTGGAGTCGCTGATCGATTTCTACAACCGGGGAGGCGGCAAGGATCCCAACCTTGACCCGTTGATGGTCCCCCTGGGACTGAGCCAGCACGAAAAGAAAGCGCTGGTGGCCTTCATTAAGGCCCTGAACAGCCTCAACCCGGAAGTCGCGGACGTCAAGCCGATCGCGCCGGACCATCTCCGCAAGTGAGGAGGGAGCCGTGAAAAAATCATTGATCATCATCTTCAGCGTGGTCTTCGTCCTTCTCGTCTTCAGCCAAACGGTGTCGGCCATCCCCGCGTTCGCCCGGAAATACGGCTTCAACTGCAACATGTGCCACGTCGCCTTCCCTAAGCTCAACGATTTCGGCCAGCGCTTCCGCGACAACGGATACCAGATCCCCGGTCAGGCGGGCCTGGAAAAGACCGTCTTCGAGACGGCCGTCCCCATCGCCTTAAGGACGACGGCCGGATACTCCATCTACGGTAACAGCGAAGGGACGGCGTCCGGCTTCCACCTCTACGGATTGGACCTGCTGGCGGCGGGCGTCCTCCACAAAAACATTTCCTTCCTGTTCGTCTACACGCCGCGCCTCGACGAGCCGGCGGCGAATTATAAAGGGAAGATTCCCTCCCAGCTGGCAAGCCTCGAATCGGCCAACGTGGTCTTCAGCAACCTGATCCAGGACAACCTCAACCTGCGCGTCGGTCGCTTCGAGCCGGGCTTCCAGCGGCTTAGCTCCAAGCGCCTCTTTTACATCCTCCAGCCGTTCGAGATCGCCAACTTCGCCGGCCCACAGAACGGCTTCGATTTCTCCGCCAACCAGATCGGCATCGAAGCCACCGGCCGCTTCAACCCCGGCCTCAAGTATGCCCTGGGCTATATCAACGGCAGCGGCGCCAATCCCGACAGCAACAGATTTAACGACCTCTACCTCGTCCTATCCAAGACCTTCGGCCGGGGCGAGGGCCAGTCGGCCGGACAGCGCATCGGGGTCTTCGGCTATCTTGGCCGTCAGCCGACGGATTTCACCGATTCGATCGTCACGCCCTTGGGCGATTCCAACGGCGGTCAAGACCGGACCTTCACCCGCCTCGGCGGCGATATCAGCCTCAACTGGAAAACTTTCAACCTGCAGACCACGGCCTTCCGGGGCTCGGACGACAAGGCCTTCAACGACATCGACCCGGCCCGGGACTATGTATTCTATGGAGGGGTCGTCCAGCTTGATTGGGCCGCGCTGGCCAACAATCGCCTGGTGGCCTCCTTGATGTACAACTGGGTCCGCCCGCCCGACGAAGACCGCGTCCACCGGATTGAAGCTTACTCGGCGCTTCTGCGTTACTACCTTGGGAGCTGGTCGGCGGTGAATGTTGCCCTGCACGCCGAGTTCACGCATCGTACCGTCGGCTCCGGCAGCCCAGCCAAGGAGAACCTCTTCACTTTTCTGCTGGATTTCGGTTTCTAGCCCGGGCCGGCTGATCGGTGCGGAGCCTCCGGTCCTGAGGGTGTGGTTTATTCTTTCCGACTCAAAACGTCGAAGAGCCTCTTACCGGCTCTTCCCCTTCTCCCTAACTGGGCTTGATATTTAACTTGACATATTAAATAATCGGGCGGGGGGTCATGAATATCGATTGGCTGGACGCCCTGGCCATATGAGAGGGGGCCCCCGCTTCTTCAGGACTTCCCCCAATAATTAAGACGAAATTGGTCTAAGCTATTTTCTTTATGGGACTTAGTCTCAATCACTATCTGGAAATGAAAAATGGGGTCTCCACATGCCTAGCCCGAAAGCCGGCATGTGGCTGCGACACCTGAGGAAACCCCGCATGCATTATGCCAAAATCGCCCAGAAATTACGAGAGCAGATCCTCCGATTTTCGGGGGAACTCCTCTGGGCATAAACTCTTAACGCCATCATGAAATTCTGATATACTCGTTTCTACACGAGAGATAAGGCCTGCTACGGAAGGATGATCAACTCAAAACCGGAAGTCGGGTCGATGTTAAAAGTCGGCCTTCACAAAGAGAGGGTCAACAGCTATTTGGAGGGCAAAAATATATTTCCGGTAACGCTTGAGCTCGATCTGACAAGCGAGTGCACCCGCGTTTGTCCGGAATGTCCAAGCATCAATTCCGCCAAGCATCATCACTTAACCATAGATTTCTTGGAGAAGCTCTTTGCCAATCTCAAGGGTCAAACATCAGGCCTTTTATTGA
>Ga0315291_10012038_pt1 | contig 10514 bp, 6 predicted proteins | sample YL17G12_20_MG_FD_203070 | JGI IMG/M metagenome (GOLD analysis project Ga0315291, IMG submission 203070) | Sediment microbial communities from Yellowstone Lake, YNP, Wyoming, USA - YL17G12_20 | ecosystem: Environmental > Aquatic > Freshwater > Lake > Sediment | place: USA: Wyoming | collected... | reverse complement strand
AGCCATCTCGCCTCCGGCGAAATGAAGCCTGGCGGCGAAATAGGCATCCGCATCGACCAGACCCTCACCCAAGACGCCACGGGAACCATGGCGTACCTGCAGTTCGAGGCGATGGGCCTCAAGAGGGTCAAGACGAAGTTGTCGGTTAGTTACGTTGACCACAACACGCTCCAGACGGGATTTGAAAATCCGGATGACCACCTCTACCTCCAGAGTGTTGCCGCGAAGTACGGCATACTCTTTTCCCGTCCGGGCAACGGCATCTGCCACCAGGTGCACCTTGAGCGGTTCACGCGGCCGGGCCAGACGCTGCTCGGCTCCGACAGCCACACGCCCACTGCCGGCGGCGCGGGCATGATGGCAATCGGCGCGGGCGGCCTTGATGTCGCGGTGGCGATGGGCGGCGGGTCGTTCTACCTGAACATGCCCAAGGTTGTGAAGGTCAACCTGACCGGCAAACTTTCGCCGTGGGTTTCGTCGAAGGACGTCATCCTTGAACTGCTCCGCAGACTCACCGTGAAGGGCGGGGTGGGCAAGGTTTTCGAATACGCCGGGCCGGGCGTGAAGACGCTCGCCGTGCCGGAGCGCGCCACCATCACGAACATGGGCGCGGAACTCGGAGCGACGACGAGCGTGTTCCCCTCCGACGAAGTTACCAAAGCGTTCTTCACGGCGCAGGGCCGCGCCAGGGACTGGAAGGAAATCGTTGCCGACGAAGGCGCGCAGTACGACGAAGTAATCGAACTAGACCTCTCCCAAATCGAGCCGCTCGTCGCCTGCCCGCACAGCCCCGACAACGTCAAGACCGTCAGGGAACTCGAAGGCACGAAGGTTGACCAGGTCGCCATCGGCTCCTGCACAAACTCTTCCTACCGCGACCTCATGACAGTGGCGAAGATCCTCAAGGGCAAGCACATCAGCCCGAACATGTCGCTCGGCATTTCGCCGGGTTCGCGCCAGGTGATGGAGATGATCGCAAAGAACGGCGCGCTGGCTGACCTCGTGGAGGCCGGCGCAAGGATACTCGAGAACACCTGCGGCCCGTGCATCGGGATGGGATTCGCCCCGCCTTCCAACGCCGCAAGCGTCCGCACGTTCAACCGTAACTTTGAAGGGCGCTCCGGAACGAAGACCGCGGGCGTGTATCTGACCAGCGTTGAGACCGCCGCGGCCACGGCCATCAAGGGCGCATTCGCCGATCCGCGCAAACTGGGCAAAGCCGCGCCGAAGATTGTGATGCCCAAGCGCTTCCTTATCGACGACGCGATGATTCTCAAGCCCGCGAAGAACCCGGACAAGGTTGAAATCATCCGCGGCCCGAACATCGCGCCGCTGCCGATTGCGCCGGAGATGCCGGATGTTCTCGAAGGGCCGGTGCTCATAAAAGTCCAGGACAACATCACGACCGACCACATCATGCCCGCGGGCGCGAAAATATTGCCGCTGCGCTCGAACGTGCCGAAGATTAGCGAATACGTGTTCGAGTCGGTTGACAAGGATTTTCCGAAACGCGCAAAAGAGGCGGGCGGCGGGTTCATCGTGGGTGGGCAGAACTACGGGCAGGGCTCGTCCCGCGAGCATGCGGCGCTTGCGCCGATGTATCTCGGCGTGAAGGCCGTCATCGTGAAGTCCTTCGCGCGCATACACCTTGCCAACCTCATCAACTTCGGCATTCTGCCGCTGACCTTTGCAGACGAGGCGGATTACGACGCGGTGAACTTCGGCGACAAACTCCGCATTGAAGGCGTGCGCGGCGGCCTGCGCAAGGGCGAGACGCTCAAGGCCGTGAACGTGACGAACGGCAGGGAAATCATGCTTAAGCACCCGCTGACGGACCGGCAGATTGACATAATGCTTGCCGGTGGTCTGCTGAATTTCACGAAAAGGACTGTGAAGTAACTCTTCATTCAGGCAATAGTAATTAAAAGGCCCTTCCCATTCAGGGAAGGGCCTTCTGTTGCAACTGTGTCGCGGTCCGTGCTCAGATGAAGAGTGGCGCAAGGACCAGCGTTATGGTGCTGAGCAACTTCACAAGAATGTGGAGGCTGGGGCCGGCGCAGTCCTTGAGCGGGTCGCCCACGGTATCGCCCACGACCGTGGTCTTGTGCATCGGCGTGCCCTTGCCGCCCGCGGCGTACTCCATGAACTTCTTCGCGTTGTCCCATGCGCCGCCCGCGTTGTTCATCAGGGTCGCGAGGAGCACGCCCGTGATTGTGCCGACCATCAGCATGGCCGCGGTGGCTTCCGCCTTGAGCAGCACGCCAACGACTATGGGGAAGATCACCGCGGTACAGCCGGGAAGGATCATGTTTTTCAGAGCGCCCTTGGTGGTAATGTCCACGCACTGCGCGTAATCCGGCTTGACGGTTCCCGCAAGGATGCCCGGGTCTTTGAACTGTGTCCTTACGTTCTCGATGATGTATTGCGCTGTCCTGCCGACGGCGCGGATGGCGAATGCGCTGAACACGAAGACGAGCATCGCGCCCAGGAACGCGCCGACGAAGACGCCTATGTTGCCGATATCGATGGTTGTGAGTTTCGGCAGGCCCTTCTCAACAAGATACTTGCTGGCTTCTTCCTTGTAAGCGGAGAAGAGAAGGAAGGAAGCAAGGGCCGCGCTGCCAATGGCGTATCCCTTGGTCAGCGCCTTGGTGGTATTGCCCACGGCATCGAGCCTGTCGGTCTTCTTTCTGATTTCCTCGGCCTGTCCGCTCATCTCGGTGATGCCGCCGGCGTTGTCCACGATTGGTCCGAACGTGTCCATCGCAAGGATGTAAGCGGCGGTTGCGAGCATGCCCATCGTGGCGACCGCGGTGCCGTAAAGCCCGCCGGCATCCCCGACGCCCGCCAGCATTCCCAATTTGTACGAGAAGTAGAGGGCCATGGACAGAACGATGACCGGGATGCCGGGGTTTTCAAGGCCCACCGCCAGTCCCGCGATGATGTTGGTGGCCGGGCCGGTCTTGGACGCCTCTATGATTTCCTTGACGGGCCGGTACTTGGCTTCCGTGTAGTACTGCGTGATATACACAAACGCGAGACTCGTCGCAATGCCGATCAGGCCGCAGAAGAAGAAGTGCATGTTGCCCTTGAGGAGCAGCATTACGGCGATAAAGAAGCCGATGACGGAGCCGATAATCGCGACATAGTAGCCGCGGTTGAGCGTCTTCATCGGGTCTTCCTCTTCGGGCCCGTGAACGAAGAAGATGCCTACGATGCAAGCGATGAGGCCGAAGGCGCGCGCGACGAGCGGGAAGAGAATTCCATGAATGCCGAAGACGGGGTAAAGCGCGACGCCGAGGATCATTGCTCCTATGTTTTCTGCGGCGGTGCTTTCAAAGAGGTCCGCGCCACGGCCCGCGCAGTCGCCCACGTTGTCACCGACGAGGTCGGCAATGACGGCAGGGTTACGCGGATCGTCTTCGGGAATTCCCGCTTCGATTTTTCCGACAAGGTCCGCGCCCACGTCAGCGGCCTTGGTATAGATTCCGCCGCCCAACTGCGCGAAGAGAGCAATGAAACTGGCGCCAAAGCCGTAGCCTACTATCACATAGGGGGTTTCCTTCGGGATGGCGCCGAACAACCAGTAAATGCAGGCCACGCCCAGCACGGACATGGAGACGATGGTGACCCCGGAGACCGCTCCGCCGCGCAGGGCGATCTTGACGGCTTGCGAGATGGATTTGGTGGATGCGGCGGCAGTCCTGATGTTCGAGCGGACGGATATCGACATGCCTATGATGCCCGCCACGCCGGAGGAGAATGCGCCCGTTATGAAGGCGATCCCGGTGTGGAGCGCCAGCATGGGCTTGTTGGTCACGAGGTAAAGGGCGGCGATGCCGAGCGCGAAGACTATCGCGATTATGAAGATGGTTTTGTACTGCCTCTTCATGAACGCGTTCGCGCCCTGCTTGATGGCGTCCGAGATGGAGCGCATCTTGTCGGTTCCCGTGCCCTGGGCCAGCACGTATCGCGCAAGGTAATACGCGCAGAACAGGCCGACCACGCCCAATCCCAGGATTAGGGCGAGCCACGGGTACTGCGGCGGCAAATACTGTTGTGGTAACTCGTTCATCGTGCCCTCCTGAAAAACTCCGTCGATTCTGTTGGAAACTTTTATTGACTCTTAGCGACCTTTTCTTCCCCTGGAAATCCAGAAAGCATATCAGGAGAAGCCGCGATTTTCAATTGAATTTCTGACGAGGGCCGGGATTCGGGGGAATTCCATATTACCCTGCAAAGTTTGCCAAGAAAAAATTTGATTTTTACCACGTTGATGGTGTATCCTATCCGCGTTTTGAAATGTTGGCACAGTTTAATTCCTGGAATTAGAGGAGGACGTACATGAATTACAACCCACCACCACAGCAACCCCCTCAAGGTTATGGACCGCCGCCACAGCAGCCGCCGCAGGGTTACGGCCCACCACCGCCTCCAGGTTACGGCCCGCCGCAGGGCATGCCTGGAGCCCCGCTTCCCAAGGGCATGGCTATCGCTTCGCTGATATTGGGAATTGTCTCGCTGGTCATCTGCTTTATATGGTACGTTTCTATCCCGTGCGGAGTAGTCGCGATCATTCTTGGCGCAATCTCTATTTCCAAGTGCAATAAGGGAGAGGCGGCCGGCAAGGGCATGGCAACAGCAGGGTTGGTTTTGGGTATTATCGGCGTGGTTTTGATTGGCATCCTGGTGATAATCGGCGTCTCCGCATTGTCATATTTTAAGTCGAATCCCCAGGCACTTGAACAACTTCAGCAGCAGGGAAGATAAATTTCCTTGCACATCAGAACGACGTACAAGGCGGCTTGAAAAAGGCCGCCTTCTTTTTTTGCCTCATTCGTTTGATATAATGCCGAAATATAGTGATGGTGGTTTCCTGAATTGAGAGGACTAATGCCCACGGTATCCGTTATCATCGCCAACTGGAACGGCAGGCATCTGCTGGCCGAATGCCTCGACTCGCTGAAGCGCCAGACCTTCCGCGACTTCGAGGTCATCGTCGTTGACAACGGCTCGGCCGACGGCTCCGTCGATTTCCTCCGCGAAAAATATTCCGGCTTCGCCGTCGTCCTGCCGCAGGAGAAAAACCTCGGCTTCGGCGTGGCGAACAACATCGGCATCAGGCTGGCGCGCGGGAAATACGTCGCGCTCCTGAACAACGACGCCGTCGCCGACGAGCGCTGGCTTGAGGAACTCGTCAAGGCCGCCGAGGCCGACGAAAAGCGCCGCGCCGCCTCGCATCTGCCTCAGAACAAGCAGAACGTCCGCCTGAAACTCGAAGGGCTCGAAGACCGCGCCTACGGCGGCGGTATGCCCGGCTGGGAAGCCACGACGCCCGTCCGCGGCGGCGAGCACCGCCCGGTCGGCATGTTCGCCTCCAAGATTCTCAACTACGCCAACCGCGAGGCCATCGACAACATCGGCCATCTCTTCTACCCCGACGGCCTCAACCGCGGCCACGCGCGCCTTGAGAAAGACGACGGCCGCTACGACACGCCCGCCGAAGCCCTTTTCCCCAGCGGCTGCGCGGCCCTGTACCGCAAGGAGATGTTCGACAGCATCGGGCTTTTCGACGAGGACTTCTTCGCTTACGGCGACGACACGGACATCGGGGTGCGCGGGCGCATCGCGGGCTGGGGCTGCTGGTACGTGCCGACGGCGGTGGCGTATCACAAGTATTCCATGACGGCGGGTGAATACTCTCCGCTCAAGGCGTTTCTCGTGGAGCGGAACCGCGTGTTCGTCGCGCTCAAATGCCTGCCACTCTCGATGCTCCTCCTAAGCCCGTGGTACACGCTCAAACGTTTAGTATTGCAGGCCTACGGCGCGCTCAGCGGCAGGGGCGCCGCCGGAGAGTTCACGAAGGGCCGCGGGGCGTTCTCGCTCGTCTGGCTCCTTATCAAAGCGTACCTCTCCGCGCTCAAGCGCCTGCCGAAAATGCTCAAGCGCCGCTCGGCCGTGTGGAAGAACGCGAAACTTTCCCCGCGCGAAGTCCGGCAACTGCTCGGGAGGTTCGCGATTTCCGCGCGCGAACTCGCTTTGAAAAAATAACCGCAGACCCGACAGGTCCGACGCGTCCGACGGGTCCGACAATTGAGATACAGATGAAAATCCTCCTCATACAACCGCCGCCGCGAACGATTGAATACGAGACTATCGTCGTCCCGCCGCTGGGGCTTGCATATCTCGCCGCGGTGCTCCGGCGCGACGGGCACGACGTCGGCATACTCGATGCCTTCGCGCTGCAACTCGACTGGGACGCTTTCGCAAGGCGCGTGGCGGAGGCCAAAGCGGAACTCGTCGGCGTTACCGGCATGACGCCCGTCGTGGACAACTCGCTGCGCGCGCTTGAGATCGCCCGGCCGCATTGCCGCTATCTCTTCTTCGGCGGCGCGCACGTCTCAGCGTTCAAGCAGAAGGTCTTCGAGCAGGCCCCGGAGTTGGATTTCGCGATGTACGGCGAGTGCGAAATCGCCTTCGCAAACACCGTGAAAACCCTTGCGAACGGCGGCGACCCCTCCGGCCTTCCGGGCGTCATCACGAGGGACAAACTCAACGACGCGCCCGACCTTATCCCGGACCTTGACACTCTGCCGTTTCCCGCGCGCGACCTTCTGCCCAACGACCGCTACCGCCACGCGCTGGGCCGCGGCGGGCGGGTCACCACGATGTTCACCTCGCGCGGCTGCCCCTACGGCTGCACCTTCTGCGACAAGTCAACCTTCACCTCGAAATGGCGCGCGCGCAGCGCCGAGAACATCCTCGCCGAGATCGATGAAATCGTCGGCAAATACGGCGTGCGCTCCATCATCATCTACGACGACCTTTTCCCCGTTGACAAAAAGCGCGTGAAGGAATTCTGCGAGGGCGTCATAAAACGCAACCTGAAGATTGACTGGAAATGCGAAGGCCGCGTGAACATCGTCGATGAAGAAATGCTTGCGCTCATGAAGCGCGCGGGATGCTCGATGATCGCGTACGGCGTGGAGAGCGCCAACCAGCACGGGCTTGATTACCTCAACAAAGGCACGAACCCGGACATGGCGCGCGCCGCATTCGCCGCAACGCGCAAGGCCGGCATTCGGACGATGGGATATTTCATCCTCGGCATTCCCGTGGAGACTTACGCGGACGCGCAACGCACGATTGACTTCGCGCTGGAGTTGAAGGCCGACTACGCGCAGTTCAGCGTGCTGTCGCCGTTCCCGAACACGCCGATGTACGACGACGCGATTGCAAAGGGCTGGTATCACGAGGTGGACGCGCAGAACCCGATGGACAAGGACCTCAAGCGCCCGGCGATAATCAGCGAGAACTGGGACGAGGCCAAACTGCGCGAGATTTTGCGCGAGGCGCACCGGCGCTTCTACCTGCGCCCCTCGCGCGTCATCCGCGAAGTCCTCTCAATCCGCTCCTTCCCGCAGTTGAAAGGCAAACTCGCGGCAGCCGCAAAGCTTTTGTCCTGGTCAAGAAAGTAAGACCCGCAATCAAACACGGTGAAGAGAAAGAAGGCGACAAGGGCGCCCGCTGGTCCCGCAAGTAACCGGTCCGATCATTTCTGCTGAGCCGCGTCTCATCAGTTGCATGCGGACTTGTTGACAGCCTGCGGCGGGAAACGTATTATTAAATGTCGGGGATGTTAAGGCGTTTTAGCGTAACGCGGCTTGTTAAGGAACAGGTATGTCAGGCTTTTTGAAAGGTTTGGCGAATATATTCGAGCCGGATTCTCTCGCAAACAGATTTCGCAGAAAAAGGTTTTCATTTTTCATAAAACTTGTCCAAACGCTTCCCCCCCCTGTCAGAGTGCTCGACGTGGGTGGAACTCCCGAATTCTGGGAACAGATGGGAACATCTCCGGGGCTTAGTGTTGTACTGCTCAATGTGAAAGAGAGACAAACGTCCCTGCCGAATTTCACCTGTGTTGTCGGCGACGCTGCCGAAATGTCGCTCTTTCAAGACAAGGAGTTCGATGTCGCCTTCTCAAACTCCGTTATTGAGCACGTGGGAGACCGCGCCAGGCAAGCCAAGATGGCCAAGGAGATAATACGCGTGGGCAAGCGGTATTTTGTGCAGACGCCCAATTACTACTTTCCCATTGAGCCTCATTTCCTCTTTCCCTTCTTTCAGTTTCTTCCGATGGCGTGCAAGGTGTTTCTTTTGCGCCATTTCGCCATGGGATGGATTGGGAAACAATCAACAAAGGAAGCAGCCCGCGACGAGGCGGGGGCCATTCACCTTCTGACGCGGAAGGCGCTGCGCGACTTGTTCCCAAGTGCGGAAATATATAAGGAAAAAGTGCTTGGTCTCACAAAGTCGCTTGTCGCCTATGGAGGCTGGTAGCCGTTGCGGGGGAATAGACGAGGTATTCCTGTAATGCGGCAACATCATCCGGCGCGCGCCTCCTCCGCTGGTCCCGCAAGGAACATCACAAATTAACCGCCAAGATCGCCAAGCCCGCCAAGATTTATTTGCCACTGATGGCCACGGATTACCACAGATGGTTATCCTGTATGTGCTGATGTTTCTTGTGCGTCTCCGGAGTCTTTTGAGGTTGGCGGATCGACAACCTCTTTCAAATACGAATATCGGTTATTCAAATTTTCAAATACTTTCGTCCGCGTCTGTTCATCGAATCCGAGTTCGTTCAACAACAACACCTCTACTAGCATTTTGAGTCTTTGCGCAAGATGCCATATTTTATGTTCGTCGGTTACCACTCCTTCCATCGACGACTGATCAAGATGTACGTAGTAATTGCGCGTAGACACAATGACTCCCACTAGATTATCCCTTTGTTTTTTTTCGAGTGCGAACGGGACGGGAAGTAAGTCTAATATTTCTTTCAGCCGATCTCTTTGAGTTGGTTCATAGCCGTAGTTCATCCGTTTGTGGAACCATTTTTTATCCTCGGGGTTCATTGTGCTGTACATGCGTTTCTTGCGCGCTTCAAATTCGTTAATCAGAATCGGTAAATTCTTTTTCATGATCATCTGGCGATGATAGACCTCCAGGGCTTGGACATATGAAAGAAATCGAGCCCTTGGGTAGGGGGCAGGGCGGCACAAGTTACTGAAGTAAAGTTCATGGACCGCTTCAATTTCCTTCCAACTATTAAACCAACTTGTAAATACTGCTTGGCTATTGCGACTGATATCGTCAAACGTGAAGACCATATCATCCCTCAGGATTATCACGGGTTTGCCGCTGTATCGTGGCGCATGATAGATTTTGACCTCCGTGTTTTCATCGACGAATCCACAAATATCAGTAGCAACAACCGGTGTTCCTGTTGCCAGACTCAGCAAATCATGAAATCTGTCAGATATAGCGCGAAGTATGTTATGTGCTTCCGCCACACTTGCTTTGATTATGAGATACGGTCGGTCTCCTCCTCCCACTCCCGGAAGAATCTCGATATTAACATCTTCAAGACTCGCAACATGAACAGGGTCGAACGCATGTCTGATGTTGCCATTATTATAGGAAGTGGTTTCTCCAAGCCACGAGCGGGTGTTCAAATCTTGGACTTTCAGTGCCTTAAACTTGATTGCCGCCCTCTCTGGGAAATGCGCACCAATAAGCGTGCTCTCAGCGCCATAATAATATATCGAAGAATCCATTCCATGCTCTGCTGGCTTCTTATAAGTACATCCGAGCAAAGTAATTCTTGGCGCACCGCCGCATTCGCCTAATACTACGTTATCTTTGTTAAAATTGTGGAGTGGCTTGAAACATCCGTTAAGGCTCAATTCTGTGCCTTCTGCACAATCATAAGTCAGAGTACCGTGAAATTTCTCGTCGGGTTTTTCGGGAAGGAACCAGACACCGTCGTACTTGAAATCCTTAAACATGCTTTGCCTCCTCAATATATGCCTGCCGTGGCAATCAGTGGCCATCCGTGGCAAACCTTAATTCAAATAATCTGCGAAATCTGTGTAATCTGTGGTTTCATCAACATCGGATGAAATTCCGGCCGCCGATGTCCTTGACCACTTTGCGGATTTGGAGAATGGTGAGGGTCGAGGAGATTTCGGAGACGGGCAACTTCAACTCGTCGGCGAGGTCGTCGATGCTTTTCGCCTCGTCCTTTTCCAAAACCTCGAAGATTTGCCGCTCGCGGTCGTTGAGGCCCTCCACCTGTTTGTCGAAGAGCATCTGCTGCGCCCCGGAGTCGTCCATGATCTTGCCGACCTGGCCGAATTCCTCGAGGATGTCCTCGACGCACGTGACGATTCGCGCGCCGTCGCGGATGAGGCGGTGCGGGCCGATGGTGAGCGGGTTGTCGATCTTGCCGGGGAGCGCGAAGACGTTGCGGTTCTGCTCCTGCGCCCACTGCGCGGTGATGAGCGAGCCGCTCTTGGCCGCGGCCTCGATGACGAGCACGCCGAGCGTAAGCCCGCTGATGATGCGGTTGCGCGGCGGGAAGTTCCTGCCGTCAACGGGCGTGGCCATGGGCAGTTCGCTCACGAGCGCGCCGTGGGCGCAGATTTTTTCCGCGAGCGCCTTGTGTTCGC
>Ga0315291_10012036_pt1 | contig 10514 bp, 6 predicted proteins | sample YL17G12_20_MG_FD_203070 | JGI IMG/M metagenome (GOLD analysis project Ga0315291, IMG submission 203070) | Sediment microbial communities from Yellowstone Lake, YNP, Wyoming, USA - YL17G12_20 | ecosystem: Environmental > Aquatic > Freshwater > Lake > Sediment | place: USA: Wyoming | collected... | reverse complement strand
GTTCTCTGAACCCCACCCCCGCCGAGAGGGGGGAAAAAGTAAGCGAACATTAGCACTCTCCTGTTCGCCGTATTCTGTAGCGGCCCTGGCCGATCTCTCATCATTTCCTGAAATAACCCTTCACCAGGTTCAGATATGCATCCAGGTCGGTGGCTCGCGGCAAAAGCACTTCGGCGGGTTTCATGCCGGTTATGCGCAAGAACTCAACCAGCATCACCACAGTGCCTGCGCAGTAAGAGAAGGTCGACGCAGCCGAAGCACCTGAGATACCCCAAACCGGTATCAAGAGGAAATTCAATGGCACGTTTATCAAGAGCGTCACTATTGCCGCAAACGAGTTCATGAGCTGCTTCCCCCTGCCAACGAAGTCGTTTGCAAGCACTCCTCCCAGGCTCAGAAAAGCAGTCCCCGGAAGCAGCACGAGTAAAGGCGTAACGGATGGCAGGTAGTCACTCCCAAACGCGAGTTTTACGACTGGGCGGCCCAGAAGGGCTATGCACGCCGCTGCGGAAACGCATATCAGCAACGTGTGCCGACACGCAGCGGCGGTGAGGACATCTCTGGCCTGTGAATCTTCGGATGCGCTTTTGAACATGACGGCCGGCGCCAGTGAACTGGGAATATTCCACAATAACTCGGCGAACAGGACTGCTATCGCGTATTGCCCTACCGCCTGTGCTCCCATAAAGTAGCTCAGTATAAACATGTCGATGCGGTAATACAGAAAAGAGGCTATCCGCGAAAGATATCCCTTTACCCCAAATGATACCGAAGCGCTGAGTATCTCGGGCTTGAGAGCAAATCTAACGGGAGTCAGTCTATTCACCAGGAGGTACGAAAGCAACGCTATCCCCGCAAAACTGCCGACCCACGACAGTATGGCTCCGCTCAGTCTTAGACCACCAACCAGTATCAGTAAAACGGCCAGCAGCAGTTGAAGCGCATTCCTTGCGGCAGACAGTATGTTGAAGTGCTTTATTCTGTCAGAGCCTATCAAAAAGTAGAAATAGTAGTCCGACAGGTTGTAGAAAGGAATCGAGGCAAAAGCCAGAATCAGGGCACCGACCTGGACGTGTGTGAGACCCGGCACCCTGAAGAAACCAACAATCAGCGAGGCCACAACGAACCCGATTAACCCTATCGTGGCGGCAAAACTGAACGAGGCTGAAGCAATTTCACTCGGAGGGAAGGTCTTTTTTCCGAGAAAGTAAACGCTGGAAAGCCCCAGACCGCAATTTGCCAGGAGAGCGGCCACGAGTGACGCGGCCATGCAGAGACTGTACAGTCCCTGCCCCTCGGGTCCCAGCCACCTTGCTATGACAACGCTGAGAGCTGCTCCCGCCGCAAGTGCAAAGATCCTCGAGACAAAGGTTCTTACGCTATCCTTCGCGACTTCCAGGACTCGACTCCTTCATGTGGTACCCCGTTCTTGTAACACTCTAGTATTGTGACACTCTAATCGAGAGATTACGATTCGTGCCCTATTGCTGCTTTTCTTAGCTTCCTCGCAAACTTGAAAACGCCGGACTCATTCACAAACAGAGAATAGAGGTACTCCCTGCCTCCGAACGACTCCTTGAAGTACCGTATCCCTTCGAGCTTTCCGCTCCCACCAAAATTGAAGAGGGAGTAGCCATTCTCACATGCGTCCTTCATAATCTCAGAATACAAAAGATGGCTTGCGCACGCCTTCCGTCCTTCGGCACTCTGACCGCTCAGCCATGCCATCAGGACATCCTTGAAGTAAAACACCAGCGCCGCGCACGCTGGAACTCCTTTGAGCGTGCCAATCCAGATTTGTGATTTTCCCTTCATCAGGTCTGCTATCTGATAGACGAGGCGCTCGGGATAGGCCTTCCTGACACCCCACGCCGCGGCCTGCTTTCTGTAAAGAGAATGGAGCACTGCGGCACCTTCTTCATCCGCGCTCTTGACGATTCTCACACCGTTGCGGACTGCCTTGCGCGCGCAGGTCCTCGTTTCTTTGTCGAAGGAAAAATCCCAGAGCCTTTTGAATCCCTCGCCAAGGTCAATCAAGTGAGTAGAAACGCGGGTGCGTCTGCCGCGAGGAAAGGCATTCTGGATCGCTCTTTCAAGAGAGACCGGTGTATTGAAGAGCACACAGGAAAAAGAGAAAGGAAAAATCCCCCTTGTCATTCCCTGGAGAGCAACCCCAATGAACGCGGCTACGTCCTCTTCGAGACCGTCGACAACTACCGGGCCGCCGTAAGTGCCGAAGGGCATCGAGAGATACGTAGAGAAGAGGAGGTTTCTGGTGTATACAAAGGGCATGCCTGCCACGTAACGACCATCCTGATCCTCGATCACAATGTACTTAACGCTCAGATCTCTGTAAGTCTCTTTGAGAACCAGCGCCCACTCCGTACTGTGAAAAACGGTGGCGCAAGAGGAGTTTGAAAGCAACTGCTCCCATTTCTCTTTCGAGACTTCGTTTTTGAGCGAGGGGGTGAGCTCAATCACGTCTGGTACTACCTGATGAGGGCGACCTTCTTGAGGGAGCTAGCGTTCCCTGTTTCAATCTTCAATAGATACACACCCGTCGGAACGGCGTTGCCATTCGCGTCCGTCCCGTCCCAGACCCTGTCTCGATTCCCGACAGTGCCGAGGTTCACGAGAAGCCGGCCAGTGAGGTCGTACACGGATACGGTCACGGGCGACTGAAGTCCATCAAGCCGGATGTCTTGGTGACCGCTTCGAGGTCTGAAGGGATTCGGGTAAACGTGGGCGTCTGCGAGGCTCTTGCCCTCATAAGGGTTCCATGCCTCAAGAACGGACATGCCCTTTGGCGTACCGAACCATACTTCCCCTCTGGTCCTATCCACGGCAACGCAACGGACTTCGTTGTCCACGAGACCCGAGGAGGAATAGGTGAGGGTCGTATCAATTTCTCCGGAAGGAGCAATCCGTGCAACACCTCCAGCAGTGGCTGCCCAGACGTTTCCAGTAGGGTCAACCGCAAGATCGTTGACAGTGGCTGAGACCGGCGCCAGGTCAGCCGCGCCGTAGTTTCTGAACCATAGCGTGTCCTGGAAAACAGTGACTCCTCGCTGAGTCCCGATGTATGCCTTGTTGCCTATGATGACTGCTGACGTCACACTCAGACTGAGCAACCCTTGATCTGTGGAGAAGTGCTTCCAGACGTCATCGGACTCATCAATTGTTCCTCCGTCGTCCCACAAGTCCGCGCCAGCCAGCATGTTCCCGACCCAGCGCCGTCTCGAATCAACGGGAGCAACAGCCTCGACACTGCTGGACGAAAGCTTTCCCACAGCCGCAGTGATGTTTCTTTCTGATGAATTGGAAGGGTCAAATGCGTATATGCCGTGACCGTCACTCGAAAACCATACGACGCCAGAACCGTCTTCTGTGATGTCCCTGGAGCTTACGAAGGGATGGCTGCTCCATACCTCAGTGTCATCCACGTAATCAAGCTTGTCGACCCTGCACTCAGAACAGCAACAGTGACCAAACCAGACCGTTCCGGAGGAGGAAGCAAACACTGAGAAAAGCCATGCAAACTGAAACGCTCCGCCTGTTGTAGAATAATCATAGACCTTCCACTCCATTCCATCGAATCGCAAGGCAGCCACGTTTGACTTGGTGGCAGCCCAGACCTTGCCATCTTGAGCCACAGAGAGATCTTCGACGTAATTGTATTTCGGACCAGGGGGCGAGAATTGTCGCCAATCTGTCCCGTCGTAAGATACAAGGCCTTCGGACGTTGCACACCACAGTCTGCCTGCGTCCTCAGCGGCCAGGCCTCTGAACAAAGCCGAAACGGAAGCAGGGGTCACTTTAAGCCAGACCGGAGCTTGCCACACGAAGACTGCTGAATCGCCTGCTGCGTAGAGTCTCCCTCCCATTTCCTGAAGGCCCTCTGGTAACCACGACGGCGAACCTCCCCTTCTGACCCACGTAGTGCCATCATACTCATACATTCCGTCTTGAGTCCCCGCCCACACTCTGCCTCCGGAGCGACCCACGCAAAAGACGTTGAGATTTCCGAGGCCGTTGTTCATAGCTTGCCAGGTCCAAGTCCCTCCAGACCGTACTCCCCTCCCCACGCCGCCGTCAGTCGCACACCACACTGTATCAGCGGTCGCAAGAATGCCGTTGACGGCATTGCCAGGGATTCCGCCCCCAGTCGTGGCCACGTCAAAGGTGGCATCAAGCGAGCTCCCCTGAAATAGACCCAGGCCCCGAGTGGTGCCTGCCCAGAGCAGAGCCCCAGATGAGCTTAACGAGAGAATACTATCCGACGGCAAGCTATCGAATCCTTCTGTGAATAGTCTCCATTGCCCCTGGGAAAGAAGATTAAGACCGAACCCGAGGGTGCCAAACCACACCAACTGCCCATCGCTCACGGCCACGCAGGAAACCTCATTGTTGACAAGAGTACCTGGTCTGTCCCTCGTTATCTTGGTGAATCGTTCGCTCGCGGGTTCGAACTTCAGCGCACCTCCATTAGAGGCACACCATACGTCTGTCCCGTCAAAGTGGACCCAGGAGAGATTTGACGAGTTCACATGCGTCGTCCATCGCCCGAGGGCTGCGTGAGACTTCTCGACTGGAGACATCAGGAAAAGTACACAGCCCCAGCACACGAGAAGAGTTCTGCCAAACAGGTGTCTTCTTTGTTGAGCTAGTTGAGATACTCGATGAAACATTCAGCCTTCCTCCATCTCTCGCTTATCGGCAATAGTTTCTGCACACTTGTTGATTGAAAACTATGACCATCTGGCTCACGCAGTTTTCAAGACCACGCTCTGCTCCAAGCAAACACCAGCCTCTATGGCAGCGGGGCTCTGCGAAAGATGCATCTCGCTATAGTCTTGAGATCTAGTGACAAAGACCAGCTGGCAAGATATTCGCTGTCCTTGCTGTCTCTCTCTTCGGGGCTCTCTGCAAGCTTCCAGGTTCCAAAGACTCCGGGCTTCCCGCCAGGTAGTGATTGCGTCTTCTGCCCAGGGAACGTGAAACGTGGTCTGACTCCGACAAGCGCGAGCTGTCCAGCAAGAACACTGAGCAACAACGGCGCCGCGCAAACCCCTCTCGCCCCCTCTTTCGCTTCGTCTCTCACATTACTAGACTTCTGCGATGCAGAGGCGCCCATGCAGTTTAGGAAGCGAACAGTTACGGCTTCGCCATGCTCTCCCAGTATATCTTGCTTGACAAAGATCGGTTTTCTCTTGCTGCCGGCCAAGTAAAGCGCCGTCACCAGGATTGGAACGGCAAGCACTACGAGAGCAAGGAAGGCAAGCGCGAACTCGGTTACTCTCTTTGTAACACCTCCGGGCGCGGCTCTCCTCTTGAGAGAGATGAAACCAAGCCCTCCCATTTCTTCAATCCTATCCCCTTCTGTAAGGATGACGCCTGGCTCTGTTGCAACGGCGACGCCTAGACCGCCGCCTCGAAGTTCGGAGAGGACCGGCCATACTTTGTCAACGCGCGAGGGGGAATCGGCAAGTACGATTTCGCTTGCCCTATGAATGTGGGCGGCCTCGCGTATTCTCTCCGATATTTCGGAAAGGTCCTCTGACCCTTCGGCGGACCAAGCGCATGCGTCAAGAAAGCCTGCCAGCTCAAGACCGTCCTGTGATCCTTTCAAGACGGCACTCCTGGCTCTTTGAGCAACCGGTCCCGAACCTACTACGAGGATTCTTCGCACATTTACTCTTGTCAGGGCAAGCTTTCTCTGCGCAAGCCAGAAGAGAAATCTCTCGCCGGTCAGAACAAGGATGGAAATCGGAAGGAACATCAAAACGGCAGCCCTGGAGTATATCTTAACGTACAGAAGGAACGTACTTGCCATGAGTATGACGCCGGTAAGCACCATTGCTTTGACGACTTCAAACAAGAGGTCAATCCAGTCGACTATCTTGCGCCTCTCGTATAAACCTACATAGGCGATTGAACCAATGCCCACAACCACCGCGAGCCCCATGAATTGACCGTACACTTCAAACGGAGGAGTGGGCTTCTTCAAAATGAAACCGAGATTCGCCCTTGCGAGATATGAGAGGTAAAAGGCCAGAGAAACAGCAGCGACATCGGCAGCAAGAAGCACTATCCTGGACACCAGTTCCCTGTTTCTCTTGACGAGGTAAAGAAGAAGACTCCATTTCTCGTAGAATCGCAGCCAACTCTCCAGGTGCGCTCTTTTTGCTTTGCCAAACCTGGCCTCTGCGCTTTGCCTCCTGTAATGATGCACGAGCTCGCTGAACGGATAGTAGTAAACCTTCCAGCCGAAAGTCCTCATCCTGTAACACCAGTCAACGTCCTCGAAATACAGAAAGAACCTCTCGTCCATGGGGCCGACTTCGGAGATGGCTGCTTTCCTCGCCATCATGGCAGCGCCCAGAATCCAATCCACCTCACGAGCAGAATTGTGATCCCAGTCCAGCATCAAATGGCGTTTCACGGAAGGACTGTTTCTGAACATCTTGCCCAGGAAAGTCCGGCGCAGAAGGACCGTCTTCAGGGTGTAGAACCTGCGACACGAAAGCTGAATCGTGCCGTCGGAGTTGACTAGTTTGGGCCCAACAACGCCAGCGTCGGGATGGGTCTGCATGAACTCCACAAGCCCATCGAGTGCACCCTCTTTGGTAACGGTATCAGGGTTCACTATGAATATGAATTCCGAGTGCGAGGCACCGATGCCTTGATTGACTGCCTTTGCGTAACCGAGATTCCTGTCGTTCTCGATGAGCTTCCCGTTAGGAAAATGTTGCTTCAGGATTTCCGCGGCACCCCTGCCCTTTGAGTTGTCCACCAGAACGAGGTCGATCTGGGTAGAGGCGCCACATTTCTTCAGGGACTCCAGGCATGCGGGTAAGTAAGCTTCTGTTCTGTAGTTGACGACTACGATGGAAACTTCGCTCACGTAGCGCTCCTGGCCTTGTCTTTGTAGAAGAGACCCTGCAGACGCAGCCTCCATACAAGCCAAACCGCTTCCCAGATGATCTTTTGAGACATTTTTGAGGTTCCGACACGCCTGTCGACAAAAGTGATCGGTATTTCCTTGATCCTGAAGCCTTTTTTCCAGCACTTAAAGCTCATTTCTATCTGGAAGGAATAGCCATCCGAATGCACGCCGTCCAGTTCTATGCTTTCCAGGACGCGCCTTCGAAAGCACTTGAAACCTCCCGTGGCGTCATGCACCGGCAGCCCAGTGACTACCCGTGTAAAGAGATTGGCAGAATAGCTGAGAATCAGCCGCGACAGGGGCCAGTTCACGACGGTGACTCCACGGAGATACCTGGAACCGAGAACCAAATCATAATCCTGTATTGCCTCAAGAAACTTCGGAATGCTTGAGGGATCATGGGAGAAATCAGCGTCCATCTCGAAAACACACTCAATCTCAGGCCTGGACAGCGCGTACTTGAATCCCGCCACGTAGGCGGAACCCAGACCCAGTTTCTCCTTCCTTCTAAGGAGATGGATCCTTTCGTCTTTCTTGGACATCTCTAAGACCACGTCCGATGTACCATCAGGAGAGTTGTCATCGACGACCAGGACTTCAATCTCAGAGGGAAGCTCAAGTATCTGGGGAATGAGCGTCTTGACATTCTCGCGTTCATTGTATGTCGGCACTATGACCAGCGATTTCACGTCGGGTCCCCCTCTGAACGAGACGAAGAACTGCAGGCACAAATGATAGAATTATCACGACAGATGCCGATGCAGAGAGAAGCACTCCTCTCTTTAGAGAACGAGAATCGTAGTAGAACTCTATTGTATGATTGCCCGGGGCAAGCGGCAAACCCCGCAGCAGAAAATCCGTGCGATAGATTTTCACCTGGGCGCCGTCAATCTGAGCTTTCCAGTCCGGGTAGTAAAGTTCGCTCAAAACCATAAAACAGGGCTTCGCGATGTTCGCCTCGATATCAACCCGGTTGAGACCGTACGATACTATTCTAACAGAGGAGCCTTCCTTTGTAACCGGTCCGCCTGGAACAGGCTCAAGAACGAACGCGGTTCTTGAAGGGTCGAACCAATCCGAAGCGATAGCGTCCAGAACAGCCCCCTCTTCCGTCAAGACAGCCACGCTGTCCACAAGAAACGCTCGCGGCAGGACGGCGTTGAACTGATACACCTTTCTCGAGCCGTCGTGCACGAGGGTCAGGAGAGGTCCTGCAGAAATGTAATTAGGAAGAACAAGATATTTCACGTCGAGCATTGCCAGCACGGCAGGGGTGAGCGTCCCCGGTTTGATAATCCTATCATAGAACTTCTCGTACAGCGCCGGTTTGGCAGCATGGTAACCGCCCACGCTGGCGATTCCGAAGCCGGCATACTTGTTGTCGGTAAACTCCCGACCTAGCGGCATGATTCTGTAAAGAGAAGAGTCCTTCTGAAGAAACTCTATGGCATCATCCCGGAAGCTCTCCTTTGTCATAGAAGAGCGCTCGGCAACCATGGGGGAGAAGATGCGAGCATCAACCCTCCATATGTCAATAACGGTCAGGAAGGCTAGGATCACGACCAACAAAAGAGCGGTCAGCTTGCGCTTGAGGAAAAGGTTAATGCTCATAAATCCGGCAAACCCGATAAAGCCCACAACCAGGATGTCTCTCTTCACCATCGCAAGGCATTGTTCAGCAGCCTGGGCCGAGAGTCCCCTCGGGGAGCCTGTCACAAGACCCTTGTACCACGAACCGAGGTTTTCTCCAAAAACAAGCCACAGAAGCCACACTGCAGCAAATACCACGGCAATCAAGAGAGAAGCCCTTTCGAGAGGGCTTTTCTTAGAACCTTCGCGTTCGCGTCGTAGCTTCTCAATCCCATATGCCGCCAGCGCGGCGACCGAGAACTGAAGAAGCACGAGTATCATCACAGGCACCCTGAACTTGTTGAAATAAGGAAGCCCTTGGTAAAGGAGTCTGTAAAGAAACTCAAGGTGCTTCCCAAAAGAAATCAGGAGCGAAAAAAGAGCCAGAAGACCGAAGAACAGCACGTCCCTTCTCCTGATGCTCAACAACCCCACGAAGGCGAGAAAGAGCGGAAGAATCCCCATGTAGTTCGGATAATCTGTGAACGGCATGCTTCCCCAGTAGGTGGAGCCCCCAAAGCCCAACCAGGAAGGCACAAGAAAAGTCATCATCTCGACGGGGCTGAACGACCAATCAGTTGCCCTTCCAAATTCAAGACCACCGCCTTCCGCCCCGCCTCTACTAGAATAGGCACTGTAGTCGTGCACGGGCAGATAGAGCACCGCTGCGAAAGCAAGAGCCACAACAATGGCTCCAGCAACATAACCGACCCTTGTGAGACGAGCCCGAAAGCGCAAGCCGTTGGACGAATCCATCAGAAGAAACAGCATGCAGTAGAATCCTAGTGCCATCCACGTGTAGTAGACAATCTGAACATGGGCCCTGAGAAGCTGAAGTCCTGCTGTAAGAGCAAGGAAGCCAAACGAAAGAGCGTCGCCCTTTGAGAGAAGTCTTATCGCTGTCATCATGACGATCGGAATAAAAGCGGAAGTGATGAGCTTGCTCCCATGCCCGAAGGCACCGATGGCGACAAGGTTGGGAGTCAACATAAAAACTATGGCTGCGAAGAAACCGGACTCAAGCGAGAGCCCCTTTTCCTTGAGTAAAAGAAAGGTAAAGAGCCCACCCAGGAAATAGTAAAGAAGAAGCCACGTCATGGGTGGAAGAAAAGGAAGCACCACGTGGATCCACTTCAGGATCACGTCGGGGAAATATACATAAGGGTTATATGTCAGGCTTCCGAAGGAAGGCATGCCGAGAAAGACGTAAGGATTCCAGAGCGGGTAAGGACCTCCTCTCTTAACACTCTCCTCAGCGACAGAAGCAAACCCCGCCGGCGCCACAGCATCCGGCGAAACAAAGACTTTTCTCGCGAAGACGAGCTGGTTGAAGAGAAGAGCGAGAATCACCACCAGAAGCACCGACACTAAAAGAGCGGGCCGTTTGCCAAGTGGGAATCCTCTTGGCCACATTTGAGCCCTCTTGTGGGCCTTCCTCTCCCTTTCCCTCTGTTTTTCTCTCTGCGTCTGCCTTTCTCTCTCCCTTTCTTTCGCCTTTTTCTGTTCCTTCTTCATCTTCTTCGCCATATCACACCTCGGCCATCTTGCCCCTGTTTTCGAAGAGCCTGACCATCTCACCAGCTTTACTGCTCCAGCTATTTGCAGCGGCCACTTTCCTGAGCCTCCCCGGCTCGATGGGCTCTCGGAGAGCAAGAGCCACGGCTTCCCCGAACTGAGCTTGTTCGTCAACAAGATACATCAAGCCTTCGTACTTAGCCAGGTCTTCCGAATACCTCAAACTAACCACAGTCTTCCCTGCTGCAAAATATTCGTAGAGTTTGTTCGGGTTCAAAACCGACGTGAGAGGACCCGTCTTGAACGGTATAAGACAGACTCTCATAGCTGCCAGGTACGAAGGTAAGGATTCGTACGTTTTCTCACCAAGAAAGCAGACATTTGAAAGACTCTGAGAAAGTTCAACCGAATCCTTTTTAACCCC
>Ga0315291_10012030_pt1 | contig 10518 bp, 12 predicted proteins | sample YL17G12_20_MG_FD_203070 | JGI IMG/M metagenome (GOLD analysis project Ga0315291, IMG submission 203070) | Sediment microbial communities from Yellowstone Lake, YNP, Wyoming, USA - YL17G12_20 | ecosystem: Environmental > Aquatic > Freshwater > Lake > Sediment | place: USA: Wyoming | collected... | reverse complement strand
CTTTACAAAATTGATTACACCGTCAAATTTTATATCCAATTCAAGCTCAGTGTCTTCTTTTTTAGCTTCTTCAACCATAATCTTACCTTATCATTAGCATTGGGGTTATGCTTACTTCTATCAAAGCGCCTATTATTAAAAGTAGCGATGCGAGCGCAATCAGGTCTACAGAATCAAGTAGGATATCATAGAATTTAGAATCTCTATAGTCGCTGCGTACAACAGCCGCTGATATTATCCCGCCTGCGACAGCTCCAAGGAAATATGCGCTTAACTCTGGGATACCATGCATCATATACTTCAATAGGCTTAATGATCCTGCTTGGAAATATGCGCTGAACAAGTCTAGTCCAGTCAAAGCTCCGAGATCAGCTATCTTTGTCTTTATGAAATTGCCCATAGCTACTGCCAACACGCTTGCATTCCATGAAAGTATGAATATTGCACCTGCTCCATAAAGGAATGAAAATAAGAGTGAAAAAAGAAGCACTTTGAAATTGTTCAACATTATTATCTTCAAACCCTCTTCTGCGCTGAATGTAGCCGCAGTATTGATGTCTGCTCCAAAGAATCCTGTTGGACCAAGTATAGATTGTATTGTTTCAATTTGTTTTGAGAAGAAAAGATTGTTAAGGCTTGCAGGCGCAAATATGTATACTATTAGGAAACAAATTAAAAATCCGAAGAAAAGAAAAGCAAAAACAAGAAATACATCCAAATGCTTCCCGATGAGCGGAAGATCCTTTACTTTTTCGATATAATGTATTTCTTCAGCAGTTTCATCTTCTAATACATGGATCAATAAAGGTAATGCTGCTATTGTTGTCAAAAATATTATTGATAGGCTCGGATCAGATGGGAATATGAAATATGCCAAAACTATGGCAATTATGGTGTAAAGCACACCAAGCACCAGCATATTTTTCGGATTTTTTCTTACACCCTCGGGGCTTATTATATTCTCTAAGACCATAATTATCCTCAAAAGCGATGTAAATATATATATTACTGAGCGCTTTTACAACCAATATGGGCACTAATCTAAGGGATATACTTATAATCTCTGAAATAGAAATGTCTGATCTGGCTGGCAAAAAGATAGCAGTTGATGCACATAATGCAGTAATGCAGTTTCTGAGCACAATAAGACTACCAGATGGACAACCTCTAAAAGATTCTAAAGGAAACATTACTTCGCATCTGAGTGGTTTATTTTATAGAAACCTTAATCTTTTGCGTGCGGGCATAAAACCAGTGTATGTTTTTGATGGCCCAGAAAAACCATTTAAGGAACATGTGGTTGCAGAAAGAATTGAGCGAAGAAGACAGGCAGAAATAAAATATAAGGAGGCTATTGAAGCAGGAGAAATTGAAAGAGCATCGTCTCTTGCATCCCAAACCGCAAGATTAACCCCAGAAATAATTGAAGAATCAAAACAATTACTTGAAGCACTGGGTATTCCGTGGATTCAGGCTCCAAGTGAAGGAGAAGCGCAATGCGCATTCCTTTGTAAAAATAAGGATGTTTATGCAGCGGTATCCCAAGATTTTGATACATTACTGTTTGGTTCACCGCTATTGATAAGAAATCTCAATGTTACTGGAAAAAGAAAACTGCCAAAGCAACAGGTTTATGTGACAATCAAACCAGAGATGATTGATCTAAAAGAAAACCTCAACGTTCTTGGCCTAACTCAAGAACAACTAATAACCATCGGGCTTCTCGTTGGAACAGATTATAGTCCTGGCATCAAAGGAATAGGTCCAAAGAAAGCTATTGCTCTTGTCAAAGAAACAAAGACGCTTAAAAAAACACTTGAGCAAATAAAATGGGATTATGAAATTCCTGCAGAATCAATATTCCAACTTTTCTTTAAGCCACATGTTAATGAAAATTACAAATTAGCTTGGGGAGAGATGGATAAGGATAAAATCATTGATATAATGGTCAAGAAGCATGATTTCTCGCTTGAACGGATAAATAATCAATTAGAGCCAAAAGAAGAAAAACCAAAGCACAAGAGTTTAAGAAATTTCATTTGAATATTCTTTCCATCCCTCTTTCCCAATTAGCGGTACAAATACGAATGGTCCAAGATTCTGTTCTGAAAATTTGTTTTGGTCATTGCCATAAGCCAAGTGTTCCGCCACCAACCACTATAACATCATATAGAATTTTTGGATCAGGTTTATAGCCATAATCATGCCTTGGTTTTATTACACACTCACCCATTTCCATAATTAATTCACGGCTTTCTTTCCTTTTTAATGTTTTGAAATTTTAAAAATATTGTAAATGTATGTGTAATTTAATTTATTCAAATAATTAGGTTTATATTCGCCAATTGCCTATATATAATTCGTGGGTATTTCCCCGAGGTGTATTCTGACAATTATGCTGTTTGCTATAGCAATAGCGCCTGTTTTTGGAGAAATCCAAGTCTCAAATTGGGAATATTCAAGTGATTATAATAAAAATTGGCTATCTGAAAACTTTTCATCAACTTGGTTAAGCGGAAATGCGCCATTTGGTGATCCAGATTATTTCACAGTAAACACAAGCGCAGACTACAAGCACATTTATGCGAGAAAAATCATCTCGCTGAACGATTCAACGCAAGGAATAATTAAGGTCAAAGCAGAAAATAATCTGAAATGCTACGCAAATGGAAATCTTGTAGTTGAAAGATATGGATTCATTCAGAAAGGAAATCAGTTCTATAACTGTTACTTAGAATATTTCTCGGACAGCTGCTCCACAGGAACTAAATATTATTATGGCGATTACAATGATCAGAACGATTTTGTTTATGTTGATGTCTCAAAATATCTGAAAAAAGGAGATAATGTAATTGCATGTGAAGCATGGGTTGATTCAAATGCGTATTATTACAAATATAATACTTATTATAAGAAATATATTGACGGAAGATTGTATCTTGATTTAAACTGTTTAGTGCTCGATTCAGATGCAGTTCTTTGGTCAAAGACTGATACGAATTTCTACAAGCCAGAAACTGTGACAACTATCTATCAGACATTTACATGCGGCACGTATGGTTGTGGTTCTGGGACAACAACGAATGCAATAGTTAAGACAGAATATTGGGTCGGGCCATGGCAATTTGGGAGCTTGCCAGTCTCAGATGAGAGTTATTTCAAATGGACAAACCTGAAATGCCAGCCAGGCGGCGGGAGTTGTAAATATATAGATCCAATCTGGCCGTATGATTCGACAAATCTTTACCTTAGAAAATGGATCTGGTCTGATTCAGACGAGATAAAGACATTGCAGATTTCAGATACAAAATTACCAGACTGTTATGTAAATGGAATTAAAATAAATCTTACATCATTCAACTCGCTATATTGGAAATATACTTCTGATGTATCGCTTGTGAAAGGACAGAATCTGATTGCATGCAAATCTCCAACAATAAATGTTAATTCATTTGATATGAGAATTGTTAATGTTAATGGAAAACTTGCAATAGTTTCTATTGTAAATGATTCAGAAATCAGAGCAGGCAGCGAAACAATATTTACTGTCACACTTGCAAATGATTCGCATCCTGAAACGCATGTTGCTTTGACGCTCGAAGCATGGGGACAGATGGAATATAAGCAATTATTAACTGAAACAAATTCAGGAACAGCAAAATTCAAGTTCACGCCAGCAGAAGCTGGAAATTATGATTTATTAATAACTGCGCTTGATCTTTATGACAATGATGTCGCGACATTTTCAATAAAGGTTGATGCAGCTGTCGCATGCAATGAGCAATATGGATTTTTCCCTCTTTCAGGAAATAGTGATGCTAAAGGAGGAGACGGAAATTTATTAGTCGCAGCGCTTGTTGCAACTTTAGGTGGTGCAGCTGCTGCAGGGATTTATGCTTTCAAAGGAACTTCGCAAGGATTTTCTAGTTCAAGAATTGAAAATTCTTTAAATCGCGCATCAAAAGCAATGAATACTTTGAGCTATGTGGCAAATGCAAACGCCCAAGCGAATCAAAACTCTTTCCTGGCAACAATGGCGCAGAGATTTAATGATTTCAAAGCTAAGTTCAGTGCGATTGAAGATGAGAAACAAAAAATCAAGGAAGAAGAGGAAGAACGCGCAAGAAGAATAAAAGAAATTGATGCAAAGAATGTTGCATTATCATATAAGCCTCCAGAAGAAAAACCAATGACCTGGGCAGAATGGTATGCACAGCAAGGAATGCCTATGCCAGACCATAGAAACAATCCAGTTATTTTTAGTTCTTCGTGGAGTGCAATTGAAGCTGAAAAAGAAGGAAAGGCTATTCGCAAGGAAGCTAAAGAGAAGTATGGCATTAAAACATCTTCAATAAATGAGCTTATTAATATGCTCAAAAAACCAGAACCAGTACAAATGGGATTTGGACAAGGTATAGTAAGTGCTATTAGTAATTTTTCTAAAAAAGAGAATGGGGAAACATTAACTAAAGTTGGTGAAGGAATTAAGTTTGGAAGTTCAGTTGCTGGATTAGTAAGTATAGGAATGTTAGTTGCAGGAATAGCGCTATCATTTACAGGAGTGGGTGCAGTCGCTGGTGTTCCATTGATTAGTGCAGGTTTAACTGGTTTAGCGGCTTCTTACGGATTTTATTTGGGAGGATACACAGCCGGAGTTTTTGGACATGCCATAACTGCAAACAATATTGAAAGCGAATCTGATTTAAATAAATCAAAAGAAAATTTGAAGAGTGATATTATTGAAGGCGCCATTAATTTAGCAACTATAGGTGTAGGTGGTATTATCATAAAAGCTGTAGGACCTAGAATAATTACTTATTTAGCTAGTAGTAGTTATGGTACAAATGTCTTAAGAGGTATTGGCTTTTCGGATGATGTATTAAACATTTGTAAGTTTGATAAAGAAATTGTGATGTCTAGAGAAGAAATTGGAGGGCCTGCTGCTACAGCCATGAGTGAAAATACCAAAATTACGATTAATAAAAATGGTGAAACAATTGTGGATAAAGTTGATTTGATAATTGCAGATAAACTTACACCAGATGAAACAAAAAATTTTTGGATTATAAAAGCACATGAACAATTTGGTGAAAATGCAGTTTGGAAAGGTCTAATAAAATGGCCATCTGAAACTGAGGTTAAACCATATCTTAATGGTCTTTCATATGAACAATTTAAAGAAAGTTTAGGCGCTGATGTAATTACTTCTAGGATAATAGGCAAAGATACTATGATAAATGGAAGGATGTTGTTAGATCCAAATGGACGTAATTGGTGGGTGGATGATCCTTTATTAGTTAAACTTGTTGATGGAAGTACAGCAACATGGTATACTTCACCAACTACTGGACAAATTATTGTTGGTGGGTCTCAAACAATTAATAGTATAAATGGTATCGTAGGTGGTAACAATAATTAAATTTTTTAAAAAAATATCTAATCTTAAAAAAAGTGTAAAGTTAGTTGATGCTGATAATTTATTTCTTTTAGAAAAATGTCCACAATGTAAAATTAATATTAAAAATGCAATAATGTCTCCTATTGGTATAAGAACTGGTAAAAGAATTTTGATATCACATAGTGAAGTAATCCAAGAATTGAAATGTACGAAATGTAACAAATTGGTAGGTTATTCTAATTATAAATTAAGAAAATAAAATATATTTAAATAATAATAAGCAGAAAGAGAAAGGTATTAAATCAGATAACAAAACAAAGAAAATCAAATAAATATGCTTTTCTTTTGTTTGTTTATGGCTACAGAAATGTTAAATCCATTGGACATAATTTTAATGGTAATTGGAGTGACAATAGCATTAATAGTAATAACATTTGTAATCGATAAAATAAGATGGTTAATGCTGCCTAAGAAAAGGAAGGACGAAATAAAAAGGATAGAAGAAAAAATAAGATGTGAATTAAAAGAATGGGCAAAGTTGAATGGCATTGTAACAAAAGATCCAGGTGACCCAATTTGAGTTTAGATAATAAGGAAGTTGTTGATACAGTAATTAGCAACAAGAAAAGTAAAAATGTATATTTTTGTATTGAGGAAGGTAGACCATTTAATGAGATTAAAGATGCGCCATATAAACTTCAAAAAAGAATATGGTTAATTAAAAATTATATAAAAAGTAAGAAAGCAAAAAAAAGATATGGCAAAAATATTAAAATATTCTTTGCATGTACAGAAAAACCAACAGCAATTATTAAGAAACTTCTTAATAAAGAAAAAGTAAAATATGGAGTAATAGGAACAAGTAATTTTACTAAATCATTAGTCTAATTATATTTTGTATATTTTTCAGATTCTTCCCCAATGCAGCCTTAAGACAAAAGATAAATTTGAGAGAATATCAGTATTATAAATAAAATATCAATAGAAACCTTTATATAATATTCACTTGTTAGTAATAACAATATGAGGTATAGTAATGTCTAAATCCCCAAACAATGCAAAAATAAGGCGCAGGAATGATTTGCATACTGCCAAACATCTGATTAGAGCTGATAAAAAACAAAAGGAAACTTCTGATTTCATTTCAGCATATCTGCAGCAAACAGGCATAATTGGCAAAGACGGCTTAATCAGGCCATACGCATTAAAGACATTTGCAGCAGACCAAGCAGGAGCTATGTCTAAACGACAAATAGCAGCTGTAATTGGAATTGCTGCTGCATTGGCACTAGCTGGCGGCGCTTATTACTTTTTGAGTCAAGATGGTGGAAACAATCCTCCGCCAACTGACAACAAGCCAGTTATTGATTCTTGGTATATACAGGACAATGCTTTAGAACCAATTCTTAAAGTTAATGTCTCAGATGACCACACTGTAAAGAAAATTGATGTAGGATTTTATAATAAGACAACTGGACAATTGAAATTTGCCAAATCTTATATTCCTAATACAAAAATAGCGAATATTTCTGATAACTTTAATTTGAGCGCATACAAGGGCGCGGGTCTTTTGGTTAAAGTGAATGCAACAGATGACAAGGACCAAAAAACAAGCACTTTGGAAAAGATAATTCAAGTTCCAAAAGATCAAATAAATCCTCCACCAGTAAATCAAGCTCCAGTTATTGAATCATGGAGCATAGCAAACAACACAAAACAGCCAGACTTATACTTAAATGTGAGCGATTCAGACAATAATGTGAAAAATGCAACAATCAAGATTTATGATTCATTGGATCAATTGGTATTTTCAAAAGAATATACTGTAAATGCAGCGAGCAAGAACATAACTGACACTATTGATCTTACTGCAAAACCAAAAGGGAATTATACAGTTAAGGTAGAAGCAAATGATGTTCTTGGAAAGAACTCAACTATGCTTGAAAAGATAATTGAATTGCCTAATGCTGCGCCATCATTTGTTGGAGTACCAGAATTAACATATAATACAATAAATGGACATTGGACGTATATAACTAATGCTACAGATATTGATAAGAATGGAGATTATATTTTTGTAAGAGTGAGAGATAAAGGTACAAATAATATCATATGTGATTGGACTAAACCAAATACAGGTAGTTTAGAATCATGGACCGCTACAGATTGGTTTACTGTATGGCCTGGTGATTTTAGCTTAGAAGCATATGTTGTAGATAAGGAAGGAGCATACTCCTCGCTAGTTTCTAGAGATTTTACTCAAACTTAATTAACAATTTCCGATAATTGGTTGTGTTGGAGAATTACATTTTAAACAGGTAGATGTAGAAGTGCTTCTGTCATAACCACAACCATTATTTATATTTGGTAAAGCACAAGCTACTTTTGTATCACATTTACCACTGCAATAACTCTTCATAGTACTTACACCAGCTAAACAAGAAGTATCTGATGCAGTGCAACACATCTGTTTTCCATTAATCAGAACATTAATTGTCTGGCACTGCTGCTGGCACTGGAACGTATTAACACTAGATTGTCCGCTGCCAAAGCCGCCAAGGAAGAAAAGGATTATAACAACAAGCACAAGAATACAAATTACAATAAGAACAACAACATTTATTGGCAGACCCTGCGCTTTCATTTTTTAACCTGTCTCAGTATTAAAATGCTTAGTGCAACCACCATAAGACTAATTGCAAAAGTCAATAAAGCACCATTCGAAATGATATAGAAATAATTAATACTTTCTTGGGGGGGGGCCCATTAGCTGGTACAAGTTGAATGTTGATGCAGAAAGAACAGCAATGCCACACACTATTGCGAGATAAACCAAGGTTTTGTCTGGAACATCCTTCATAAATAGTTTAAACTTCTTGTGATATTTAAATTATTCTATGCACTCAGTTAGAGCCAAAAGAAGAAAAACCAAAGCACAAGAGTTTAAGAAATTTCATTTGAATATTCTTTCCAACCCTCTTTCCCAATTAATGGTACAAATACAAATGGTCCAAGATTCTGTTCAGAAAATTTATTTTTTTCTATTCTTGTTATAAGCATTAGATCTTGGCTAAACTGTTCTTTGCCAACAGGAATAATCAGCTTTCCACCAATTTTTAATTGTTCTTTCAGAATTTTAGGTATCCTTGGAGCACATGCAGTAACAATTATTCTATCAAATGGTGCCTTATTTTTCAACCCAAGTGTTCCATCACCATATATTATTTCAACATTCATGTATCCAGCACGTTCAATATTATTTTTTGCAAATCCAACAAGCTCAAGAATTCTTTCAATAGTATAGATTTTTCCTTTGTTTCCTATGATTTCAGCGATTATTGCTGCCTGATAACCACTTCCTGCGCCTATCTCAAGAATATTTTGTCCTTCTTTTAAATCAAGAGACTCAGTCATTATTGCAACTGTTGTAGGTTGGGAAATTGTTTGTCCAGCAATTATCGGTAACGGTTGGTCAAGATATGCCCCGTCGCTATATTTTGGCAAACAGAAATTTTCTCGTTTTACCTTTTCAAATGCGCGTATTACTAACTCGCTCTTTAATGCACCTGACCTAATCATCGAATGTATAAGTTCTTCTTTATCCATACTCTTAAAAAAGGAGTTCATAGTTAATAATTTTATGAAAGGACTAAAATACTTAGATTTGAAAGGAATTAAAGTAGCAGTAGCCATGAGCGGTGGTGTTGATTCTTCAGTCTGTGCGTTATTATTAAAAAAAGCAGGCGCGGATGTCTTTGGAGTAACTATGCAGATAGTCCCTTGGTCAAGATGCTGTCTGCCAAAGGATATTCAGGAAGCGAGATTAGTTGCTAAACAGCTTGGAATAAAACATTATCTTGTAAATCTGATTGAACCTTTCAAAAAACAAGCGATAAATTATTTTGTCAGAGAAAGTAAAAAAGGAAGGAATCCAAATCCATGTGTTCCTTGTAACCAAAAGATAAAGTTCGGAGCTCTTCTTCAGTTTGCAGAAAAGCATGGAGCCAAATATTTTGCAACAGGACATTATGCACGTTTGGAAAGGAAACATAAAGAGATTTTACTTAAGCGACCCGTTGATGTTTCAAAAGACCAATCTTATGTTCTATCCATGCTTCCAAAGAAATTATTCAAGAAATTAATTCTTCCGATAGGGAATTATACAAAAGAAGAGGTAAGAACAATTGCTAAAAACAATGGTTTAAAGATTCATGCAAGAAAGTCAAATCAGGATCTTTGTTTTCTTAATTATGAAAAAGGAAAATTCATAGAATGGTGGACTAAAAAGAAATCAAAACCTGGCGATATTGTTAACGTGAAAGGAAATATTTTAGGACGACATGATGGCATAATTAATTATACAATTGGCCAGCGTAGAAATCTTGGACTTAACACAACAAAAAGGCTCTATGTTCTTGACATAAACCCGAAAAAGAATGAGATAATTGTTGGCGAGGAAAAAGATCTTTACAGAAAACAATTCTATGTCAGAGACGCCAATTGGGTTTCAATTGAAAAACCAAACAAGCCAATAATCGCTGATATTATAATCAGAAACAAGATGAAGCCACAGAAAGCAAAACTATTCCCGTATGGAAAAGGCGTCAAAGTAATTCCAAAGAGTCCAATCTGGGCTGTTTCACCAGGACAGATAGCTGTTTTTATAAAAGATTATGTTGTTCTTGGTGGTGGATGGATCGAATATGGCAATAGAAGAACAGCTTAAGAAAGAAACAGAGCGCTTCCAGGAAAAAATGGACGCAGTTTTGAAAAGAATAAAAGTTTTAGATAAACGTGGAATCGATCTTCTACACATGTCAAAAGCTTACTTCGAAGACTCATACCACTTTCTTAAGAAGGGAGATCTAATTTCAGCATTTGAAGCCATAAATATTTCTTGGGGATACATTGATTCAGGTATGCGACTTGGATTCTTTGAATTAGATATAGAATTAAAGAGATGGTTCACTTCTGACTAAGTTGTTTATATGCGCGATAAAGCATTTCAACCCGATCTCTTGTTACCCAATTACCATGATGTTTGAAGCCACCACCAAAACTAAACGGGATATGTGCAAGTTCATGTATCAAAACTTTATCTTGCTCATCTTTACTTAACC
>Ga0315291_10012029_pt1 | contig 10519 bp, 9 predicted proteins | sample YL17G12_20_MG_FD_203070 | JGI IMG/M metagenome (GOLD analysis project Ga0315291, IMG submission 203070) | Sediment microbial communities from Yellowstone Lake, YNP, Wyoming, USA - YL17G12_20 | ecosystem: Environmental > Aquatic > Freshwater > Lake > Sediment | place: USA: Wyoming | collected... | reverse complement strand
GGATTATCGATGAACACCGATGCGGTGATTCTTCCCACGTTCTTCGCCTCCTTTTCAAGCCTGTCGGCAGGCAAAAGATAGTATATCACGGCAGGAGGCGCCGGCGGCACTTGACGGGGATCATTGTCGTGGAATGGCGCCGACGGCTGAGAGATGCACCTCGAGTTCGTTGAGGAACCCTTCAAAGGTGAACCGTTCACGCACGCGTTTGGCAGCGTACGCGCCCAATTGCGACGCGTGGGCCGTATCCGTCATCAGGCGCTCCAACGCGCTGGCGTAAGCCGTCACATCTTGTTCGGGCACGAGCAGGCCGGTCTTGCCATCCTCGAGCCAGTCGGCGTTGCCGCCGACTCGGAAAGCCACCACGGGCCGGCCGTGTCGCATGGACTCTTGGCCGACAATAGTGAAGGATTCCGGACAGCGGGATGGGATCGCCACTACTTTCGCTTTTTGATAGTACGCCCCGATGCCGTCATGGTCTACCCATCCTTGAAAGTGCACACGATCTGACAAGTCCAGCCTGGCGCACAGGCGTTTGAGGCCTGCTTCCGACTTGCCCGTGCCGACGATGGTCGCATGGTACTCGCAGGACAGGTTCCGCAGTGCGTGAAGGAGCAGGTCAACGCCCTTGCCACGCAGCAACGATCCGACGAACAATATGTGCGGGTCGTCCGGAACGGGGCTGGGGTCCGGCACTTCGACATCGAGGATGGGATGACAGAGCTTCGTCTTTTCGGAAGGGAACCCATTGACGATCAACCTATCCCGTACAAAGCTGCTGACCGCTAGAATGCGGTCAACGTGATAGTAACGCCGCATCTCGCGAAGCTTCTTGCGGATGCTGACGAGCTTCACGGGTATGCGTCCGTGCTGCGCCCGTGCGAGGAAGGCCAAGTCGAGGTAACACCGCCATCCGGCCTTGTAACTGCACGTGCGGTGTCCATGGCGGAGATATCCCAAGCCGGTGGGACATGACAATTCCGGGTCGTGGACCATGCGCACCGTGCGCACGGAACGGTCATGCTCCGCGCCCGCCGGAAGCTGCGCGATGTTGTGTACGAACACCACGTCCGGGCGCACTGCCGCGAGGATCCGGGCAAACGTTTCTCCGGCGGGCTCACCGAAGAGCACGCCGAACTCGCGGCACTGCAGTGTTTCAACAAATGCTTCGGTATAGAGCGCCGCGTCCCTTCCGGAAGCCGGATACGCAAGGAAGCATTCGTGGCCACGGCGCGCAAGGCCGCGGGCCGCGTGAACGATGACCTGCTCAACACCGCCGTAATAGCCGCAGATGTTGTTTGCGAAGAGTATTCTCACGGACTGACTCCCCTCACGGGCTGGCCTCCTTCTCGGCACACGTTGCGCACGTGGATTGTCTCGCGGGTGCTGATGTAGGCCAGCAATCGTTCGAAGGACTTGAAGCGGTCACAGAGGTGCATCACGATGGGATGGACGATCATATTGGAGAGGAGACCGCGCTCTTCATGGTCCTTCAATTCCGCGAGCACGCGTTCGGTCCACTCCTCAATGTAGTACGAATCCGATCCGTAATCATCGGACCAGTTATACCGGCGCACCCATCTCGCCACCCACTCGGGAGTGCGCTCGGCGTGATAGAGATGCTCATGGTCCGGCATGACGTTGAGGGGAAAGTTGAACACGCCGGAGGGATGAGGCGCCGGGCCGGACGAATTGCGCGACACGCCGTCGGAGCATATCTCGAGTCCGCATGAGGCCAGGACGCTTTCGGTAAATGGGCCGTGCATGTACATATGGTTTCGCCACGAGACAATGCGTTGTCCGCATCGCGCCTCAATGATGCGCACGGTCTTGAGCACGTCCCATCGCTGATACCACGCGGGGCCGTTGTAACTGCCATTAATCTCTTTCCACGCGCGGTGCCATAGGGACGGCTCAAAGCAGTAATAGGTATGCCCGCCGACCTCCACGAGCGGGTGATCGCATACCGGTTTGAGGTTGTCCCACTCCTCGGCGAATGCCTTGCCGGTAATGAAGAACGTCACCTTGACGCGCGCCTCTTCGAGCATCGCCAGATAGCGGCGGGCAATTTGGATCTCGGTCAAATCGCATTGGCGCTGGCTGCCGGTGTCCAGACTGCGGTGATGCAGGTCGCCGGTAAGGCAAATCACGGGCGGGCCTCCTCGGGTTCGAGGCGGAGTTCCCAGCGGCGGGCGACGGACGCGAAATTCTGGTCCACGTGATGCCACCAATGCCAGAGGAACGCGCGCCCGAGTTCGTCGGTCTCGGTTGAGCGGGCATCCAACGCGGCTTGGGCCAACGCACGCAATCCCGCGTCCTCCAACTTGTAGGCCACCGCCGGAAAACATACCGGCAAAGCGCCACGCGGCCCCGCCACGGCATAACCCAGTTTGAACGACCACGGGGCCGTTCCCGGATACCACCAGCCACGAAGGACATTGCGGATTTTCTTTGCCGTTTCCCTCGGCGAGAATGCATTCTCAAACAGGGCATGCCGAAAGGCCCGAGCCGGATAGTCCGCCCAAGCCCATCCGCTTTCTCCCAGCCGGCGATACTCGCACTCCAAATGCACGGGCGCGAGCAGGGCGCGAATCTCTTCCACCCAGACGGGCAAGTCGCGCTGGATGTATGCCTCATAACATGGCCGGAAACGAAAGCTGATCGCCTCTTCATACAGTTTTCGGAAAGACTCGGGCAGTTCGAGCCGGCGCTGCATCCGTCGGCCCTTTTCTTGATAGCTCCAGTGGTAATCGCCGTGAAAGAACAAGGCCGCGTCGCCGTAACCGATGATCGTCTTCATCATGAGTCTCACTATGAATTCCCGTTCGTCCATCGAAAGCGGCCCCCGTGCGATCAGCCGATCAGCGATGGGAAGATGCGAACCACGGTTGATGAGCAGCCAGGCGGCATCCGACGGGAGAATCCGTTCAACGCGATAGCGGGTAAGCCCCGGCACGAAAGTGGCGTCGCCGACGATGGTCTTATGACCGAAGCGCATGTCATACCACATGACGAGGCAGGGGTATCGGCGGAGACCTTCCGCCGGAACCACACCCGTCTCGAGCCCGATGCCATAGCGCTCGATGAGGGGTTCAATGGCTGCGTCGATGCGTTCTTTCCACTGGCCGCGTTCACGGGCCGGCACGTGCCTCGTGATGAGCAGGAAGTCCAGATTGTTATGCGGGCGTTCCTGTCCGTCGACCACGACCACGCCGCCTTCACCGCGGCCATAGCCGCCCAGCAGAATGAGCGCGCAGAGTTTCTCCGGCGGCGCCACCTCGCGCACGACATCGCCCACATTCGTCACGATCTCGGCGATCTTGGCCTCAACCTGGTCACCGCCGCACACCGTGAAACGTCCCCAGGCGTGTGTCATATCGGCGTCCTTACTGCTCTCACGGTTGGCCCGTCCCTTTCCCGAATTTCCGGAGCCCGTCGCACATGCCGCGATAATAGGCCCAGTGAATCACCACGCGATAGACGATGTTGTACGGAACCGTATCCACGCGCCCTTTGCGCACTGCATACAGGAAGTCGCGCGCCAACTCTCGAACACAGCGGTACAGTTGGCGGAAGAAGTGCGACCGCGCATCATAGATGTACACATAGGCCACCCCGTGGCGATAGCGTTTCGTATAGAGTCCTTTGAGGGTGAAATTGTGGGAGTGCTCAACCACGGAGTCCATGACTAGGGTGAAACGATGCCCTTTGTCCTGGCACGTCTTCGACCACGCGAGGTCCTCGGCATAACCTTCCGTGTAGAAACGCGTCTCCTCCCACAGTTCCCGCTTGAACGCGCACGCCACGGCGGAGAAGAAGCCGTCCGCTTTCGTCATCGCTACCGCTTCATAGGCCCGATCGTAGTCATAGCGGTCGATGAACCGCGCCGCAGGGCGCGCAATCTGACGACTCATTGTGGCGTCCACCTCGCCCGAGAGAATCGGCCGCAACAGCTTCTCGAGCCAGTCATTCGATTGCGGAATGGCGTCGGCGTTCAACAAAACGACTATCGGCTCGGCCGTTCGCGCGACCATGTCGTTCAACACGATCCCCGGCACATAACTCTCGGCTGGGATCTCATACACCTTGCCTGGGTCGGGGTTAGAGCGCTTGACCGTCTCCAAAGTGCCATCCGTCGAACCCGAATCGATGTTGTACAGCACGTAGTTCGTGTAGGTTTGCTCGCGGAGCCGCTCCAACACCGTGTCCACGTACGGTTTCTCATCTTTCGATCTCATGATGATGGCAACCGCCGGGGTCTCGCCGATGAACATCGTATTCTCTTCCATCATTGCGCTTCGACTCTGCCTTCCCGTCACATGCTAGATTCCGGGCCGCGAAAATTCAACCGCGAACAAACGGAACGGGGCATTGGGGCACAGATGTCACAAAGACTGGCCAAGGCGTTGCGAGAGTCGATACCGCAAGATCCATCGGTGAGTGGGATCGGTTTTCGTTTTGTGGGTCCCATTCGGAGATGGGACCTGCAGGGCGACGCGGGTGGATTTCTTCCCAGGCTGCGAGTATAACGGGAACAATAGATGCCCTGGCAGCGGGTTGGGAGCGCTGGCTATCCGAATTGCCGGATGATTCGCGGCGCGAGTTTTGATTCCGAACTCGTCTGGCGCCTGTGTGGAGCGAGGTCATCGTCCATGAACGCATTGACGAGCAACGGCGCACATGGGAAGCCTTTGCGTCTGGACCTGCCGTCGCTGAATTCTCCGGCGGGCGAGACCTGGACACTCCGTCTCGATCCAGAGATCCTGACCCTTGCCCGGCCCAGCATGCGCGTTGTCCTCAAACTGCACCGAGACGAGGTCGCGCGTTATCTGCGCTTCACGCATCACCTGCTGTGGGGACGGATCGTGGCGTTTGTCCTCATTCAAGGGGCAAAGAAGTATTCGTTCCGCTGCACTCGTGAGCAGCAAAGAGTGTTGCTGGGATGGCTGCCTGAGATCACCTCCTCATATCTGACCCGGCAGGCCCAATTGGCGTGCATCGGCGTGGCCCTGTTCGGCGTGCTGCATTTCCTGATTTCGCGGAGCCTCTTCTGGGTCTGTGGCGCGTGGCTGATCCTCGCGGCTCTCTTGGGACTCATCCTCCCGGCGCGCAAGACCTTCCTCGTGAACGGAGTGCTGCTCATCATGGCCGGCCTCTGGGATCTGAGCACCGGAAGCCCGATGGACTTCCGTCCGTGGAGCGTCCCGCCCGAAGATCGCATCATTCCGGTTCTCGTCGGCAGCCTCGTCCTCATGTGGGGCATACAACAGATCTCGATGTTGGGCCCGAACCACCTATTGCGCGTCGTGCGCGCCGCCCGGGACGAGCGGTTGTCATTCCTCCCGCAGGAGTCGGGCACGGTTCGCTGGATCGGCCGCCTCAACATCGTGGCGACGCTCCTTTTCGGCGCCTATGTCTTCGCAATGCTCCTCAGCATTTCGCTAAACGCGGGGAAATATGCCGGCGCCGGCCGCCCACCAAGCCTCGAGCCGCTCGTGCGCGACTGCATCATATTCGGCGTGCTGACGCTGCTGACGAGCTTCTCCGCCATCCGTTTCCTGATCCGAAAGTTCCCCGCGTATGCCGAGGCGAAAGTTTCGGGGCAGCTCCTCGTGAGCGTCGCCGTGCTCTCGCTTTGGGGCTTCGTCTCGAACGTGAACCACGCCCAACCCAGCACATTGCTCAACGGCGCGGTGACTGCCGATCCGCTTGTTTTCACTCGGCCCTATGTGTGGGGATCCCTGATTCTGTGCGTTCTGGGTTTCAACCGCTGGTTCACGCACGCCGCGGACCGAGAACTGGAGGAGCAACGCGACTGAAACCACTGACCGACGCACATCGATTCGCGAGCGGCGCTCTCGCTTCAACAGGAGCCTCGTCGCAGCAATCCGGACCTCCGCTCGTGCGCATGTCCTTCAGGGTTGTTCATGATTCCAAACGGATGTTATCATTGTTTCTCTTGACGCGGACCAAGTTGGTCTTCATCAATGTGACGCAACCAGGGGAAAGCCATCGTGAAGAAGATTACGGTTCAGGTCAGGGAAGATCATCTCGAGTTGCTGTCGCGGACAAAACCCATGGGCGCGATAGCCGAGCTGGTCTGGAACGCGCTTGATGCCGAAGCCACAGAGGTGCGCGTCGAATTCACGGAGAACGAACTCTCCGGCATTGAGACCGTTCGCATCCGCGACAATGGCCACGGGCTTCCCTACGACCACGCGTTCGTTGTGTTTCGGAACCTGGGCGGGTCGTGGAAGCGCGAGGAGTGCAGGACCCCGCAGCGCCATCGCTTCATGCATGGCCAATACGGTAAAGGCCGGTTTCGGGCGTTCGCCCTCGGCAACCGCGTGGAATGGCTCCCTGTCTACGAGGCCGACGGAAAGCATTACACGTGCAGCATCTTGGGTCACGCCGCCACGCCGGGCAAGTTTGACCTCACGGATCCCGACGAAACGGAGGCGCCGTCCGGGATGACGGTGGAGATCACAGATCTGCCAGCGACCGTGGGCCTTCTGAGAGGCATAAAGGCTCAACAGGAAGTGACCGACATCTTCGCGCCTTACCTTCGACAGTATCCCGACGTTCGCATCGTGTACGACGGCGTGCCGCTCGATCCCTCACATGCGGAGGATCGAAGCACCGACTATGACCTTGGTGAACTCGTCACGCAAGACGGCGAGCGCGTGCATGCGGAGATGACGGTCGTGGAATGGAACCTGGCCGGCAAACGCGGCGTCGTGCTTTGCGATGAGAAGGGTTTCGCGCTGCACCAGGTCACGCCAAAGCTCTTCTTTCGCGGCTTCAGCTACACCGCGTATGTGAAGTGCGCCCATTTCGTGACGTTGGAGAAGGAAGGACTGCTGCAATTGGACGACATGACGCCCGACGGCCGGCAGTTGCTCGATGAGGCGCGTCTCAAGCTGCGGCAGCACTTCACGATGAGGGAGGTGGAGAAGGCGCAAGAGACGCTAGCCTTCTGGAAGGAAACCGGCCTCTACCCGTATCGCGGTGTGCCGGCCAACCGGGATGAGGAAGCGGAACGGCGCATTTTTGACATCTACGCGTCGCATCTCAACCAGTTGGCGTTCTTCACGGAGTCGAATTACGCGATAAAGAGGCTCATGTTGAAGTTCGTGCGAGAACTCGTCGACAGCGATCCGATCCGCGTGGCGCGCATCCTGGACGAACTGCTCGCATTTCCGGAAGAGAAAGAGGAGGAAGTATCAGACTTGCTGCGGGCGTGATGGACAAGGTGGACGGAGTGGACGAAGTGGACACGAGCGCACGTGCGTGGCTTGGTGGTAGGTAAGGGGAGGCCGTTGCGAGAATGGGCGCCGAGCTGAAGATAATCCAACCGGCCGATGGCGATGTACTGAACCATCATGACGGCGTTGAGACCGCTGATGCACTCAGGATTACTGTGCGCGGGAAGGTACAGGGCGGAAGCGCCGTGACAGTGAACGGAGCACCTGCGTCGGTGTCAGGGGATACGTTCTTGTGCGATGTCACGCTCTTGCGGCGCAGGAACGTGGTCATAGCCGAGTCCCGAGGAGAGAGGGATGAGATTCTGGTCTGGTGCGACAGAGGCAGCGTCAAACGCTACCGGTTTTCGGTGGATGATAACATTGAATTCTTGAAAGACCTGGGGTTGAACCCGGGCGCTTACGCTTCGCTCTTCGACCATTGGTATCTGGCGTTTTGGCGCGAGATGCATCGTCAATACGGCACGAAGATCCACATCAACATTTACTATCAGACGGAAGGCTTCGATCTCACGCAAATGCCGGACAAGTGGAAGGAGGAATGGCAGGAGAACGCGACGTGGCTGCACCTCAGTTTCCATGCGCTGCAAGACAGGCCTGAGCGTCCATACCGAAACGCCACGTATATGCAGCTCGCGCATGACTATGACCTTGTGTGCGGCCATATTCGGCGCTTCGCGGGCAACGAGGTGCTGACGAAGACGACGACGATCCATTGGGCCGAGTGTCAGAAGGAAGCGAGCGCGGCTTTGAGGGATCGTGGGATCGAACAACTGATAGGCCTGTTTTGGGTCCAGGGGTATGAAGGCCCATGCACGACCGGATATTACCTCTCGCGCGAACAGTGCGAGCATTGTGACAGCCGAGGCGCTTGGTTTGACCGCGAGACCGGGATCATGTTCATCCGCTGCACGTCTGTTGTCAACGCGATAGAGGTCGAGAAGATCGCGTCGCATCTTGACGAGCGCACGTCGATGCCGCAGACGGCCGAGATGGTCGAACTGCTGATTCACGAACAGTATTTCCGCAAGGAGCTTTCCTGCTACCAGCCCACGGCAATGGAGAAAGTCCGCGCGGCCCTCGACTGGGTCAGCGAGAAGGGCTACAAGCCCGTCTTCTGGAGCGACGGGTTTCTGGGAACACCCGCTTCCTGAGCAAGCCGGCGTCAGCGACGCACTCACCGATTAACGCGCGGGCTCTATAGTCAACAAAGCGGCATCCCTTGCAGGAACATCGATAGAATTGAGAATCCCTCCCTTATCGATTAGGAAAGAGAACGTGTGGGCTTTCGTGTCGGCGTTGGCGGCGATCACGCCCAGCGCGCCATCGGGACTGCGCCACAACGCGGCATGGACGGCCTTGAGCTTGACCGGCGCGTCACCGGCGGGGGTGTTCCATTTGCCTTCGATATCGGGAAGCTCGTTGCGGGGTTGTAACACATCGAGCAGTTCTCCATAGACGAGAAAGTCGCGCGCTTTGGCGCGGAGGCGCGCTAGACGCGAGAGGAACTCGAGTTTTGCGGCGTGTTCCGGCTTCAGGATGTTGACGTCATCCCACCCGAGCTGGCTGCCCCACGTGAAATCCCGCGCCTGGCACAGACAATACGACTCGTCGCCGAAGCTGAACGCGTGGTTGCTGGCAAAGTAGAGCGTGTATCCGCTGTAGACGGCGGTCGTCATTGGTATTTCATGATCGTCGCGAGGCACCCAGATGAGATTGCCGTCGACGTTGTCCATATACGGTTCGGCGTCGTTTTCGGTCGTAAGCCCTACCTGGCGTCCGTCGGTCGTGCACCAATTCTTGATGGGCGTCAGGAGTTTGCGGTAGCCACTCACCCACCAGTCGCCAGAGCCGGCGGGATGGTCGTGGCCATCGTTGAAGCACATGCGGGGGGGCGCCGAGCCGATCTGATCCATGTAGACCGCGTTCACGCCGCATTCCTCGACAAGCCGGCGGATGATCTCAAGCACCTTCTTCTGCCACAACTCTTGCGTCGGGCACATCACGGCGAGCTTCGCGCCCGAACCGTATTCCTCGATAGTCACTTTGCCTTCTTCGTTGATTGTTGCGGCGGTCTTTGCCTGTTTGAAGTCCTCGTTGGCGGTGTCCCACAGTCGCGCGTTGATGTACGGCATCACAACGACGCCGGCTTTCTTCAACTCGGCAACGCCCTCCACGAAACCGGGCTTCGCTGGGAAATAGTCCGGGTAATGTGTGTCAAAAGGTATCTGGTGCCAGTTGTACCAATGGACGCCGACCGGCGCGCCGATGGCCTCGGCGAACTTCTTCACGGCGGGAACCACTTCCTCAGGCGTACCGCCCGCAAGGAGCCACGCGCAGACGTTCTTGATACATTCAGCCACGTCTTTGCGGTTCGCCAGAGGGCCTTTCGAGGTCCATGGCGCCTCCTTCAACGCCCAAGCGCGGTAACGCTTGCAGCCGGTCATCCAATCGCCGCGATAGACGCCTAACGCGAAGGAATACGGTGCGGACCACTTGTTCCCGGGCACGCCCATGTCAGAGGCGCGGGTATTCACCACGAACTCATCGCCCGGCTGTATCTCGAAGCGTTTGTACATGGCGCCGGGGTCATAAGTCGCCAGATAAAGGCCGTGTTCCTGTTCCTGCACAAGCATGAATTGCATGGGAAGATTGTTCGACGGGTATTCTCCCGTGATTTTCTTGGCGGCCCTCTCATACCGTTCACCCCAGTTCCCGCGTCCTATGCAAACATCCGCTTCGCCGGATTCCGACAGCGGCGCGATGACGGGAAACTGGACCTGCCACAGGCCAAGCGCCTTACTCTTGTTATCGACAAACAGACGCAACAAGGCGGTGTCGGATCCCTCTACAAGCTTGCACTTCAGGTCGACGTCAAGCGCTCCCTTCTCCTCTCCTGCGGCGACGCCATCCCAGCCCAGCGACAACTCGTCCTTCTGTTGATCGACAGTCGGAGGGGCCGCTTGCGTGTTGTCAACGATCACCTCCTTGCCTTTCCGGTCATGCAACACCAAGCGCCAGGACAGCGGCCGCTCAGCGGTCTTGCGAATGAACTCATGTGCGCCGTCTCGCGAGGTTATCCCTGCAAAACCACCGGTTGTCGCATCGAATGCGATGGCCAGATGCTCATTCGCGATCACAGTCCGGCCTGCTTGGTCACCGCATGCCAAGCAGGTAAACAAGATCGCGCCAGCCCAGCAGCCCATTATCCTTGCAGTCATGTCCGATCTCCCCTGTCGTTGTCCACCCACGTCCTT
>Ga0315291_10012027_pt1 | contig 10520 bp, 6 predicted proteins | sample YL17G12_20_MG_FD_203070 | JGI IMG/M metagenome (GOLD analysis project Ga0315291, IMG submission 203070) | Sediment microbial communities from Yellowstone Lake, YNP, Wyoming, USA - YL17G12_20 | ecosystem: Environmental > Aquatic > Freshwater > Lake > Sediment | place: USA: Wyoming | collected... | reverse complement strand
AACCCATGGGACAACATTGAGGGTGGCGCACACATGCTTGCGGACCTCCACCAGATCTACGCCGACAATCCCGTCTACATCGCAGCGGCATTCTATGATTGGCCTCTTGATCTGCGACCCATGAAGCAGCCAGGCAGCATTGTCTTTGACAAGGACACCACGGCCTACGTCAAGCGAGCCTTGGCGCTTCAGAAGCTCTACAGCGGAGAGAAATCTTGAAATACGAAAACGACAATCACGATACCCATAATATTTTTGAGTCTGTGGAGGTCTTCAATAACGAGATGGAGGACGAGACGGGGATAGAGTTTGCGCACTCGCTCCATTGCGTCGTAGAGGAGAAGAAGAGCAAGGGCAACTTCGTCATGCCGCGCCCCTTCTGGTGGCTCATGAACCATGCCGACTTCAACTTTACCTCTATCGGAGAGTACCTGGGGAACGACGCCGACTTTATGAAGCGCTTCCTTGCTGCCCACCGTGCTGCCTTTACAAAGATGCTCAAGAAAGAGCACGGATGGAAGCCTAAGATCATTGGCGAGGCCTACCAGCGTTGGCACAACCGCGCCATGCGAGGCCTGCCTGGGCTTGAATCTGAAGCTGACTTACTAAAGGCGCAAGACGCCTTCGAGGAATAACCGATGCCTCCTTTTTTATGGATCGCTATTGCCGCCGCCCTTCTTTTGGGATCTCGAAAGAGCGGTGGCCCCCAGAGTGCTGCGCAGTCCGCGTCCCAAAAGGGACAAGGCACACCTCCGCAGAAAACCATTCAGCCTGCGGCGAAGAAAGGGCAGGGGGCTTCGCAGAAGAAGCCTCCTTCTGCGGGAAAAGGGAGTGAGGCAGCCTCCAAGGCAGCCGCTAAGGTGGCGATAGAGATGGCCACGGCAGAGCGGGCGATTCAGGAGGCGATTCAGGCCCGTCAGAAGGCCATTGAATCAAAGACCGTCCCCTTTGACGCGAACAGCGTGGATCTTCGATTCAGTGGCCCCAGATACATCTTACAGATGAAGGAGGAGTACAAGGACTATCTGAATGGAACCCTCGAACCCGAGGAGTATCCTGTCCAGTGGCATTTGTTTCTCAATCAATTCGCTCAACATGTGGCTGTCATTAAGGTCAATCCTGGCAAGTGGATTGAGATCGTGTCGGATAAGCCTGTGAAATTATCCGACGTCATCTGGGGAAGGCCTGGAACTTGGGATGAGTGGCTGAGTGTCGGAGTCACGGCGGCAGGTCTTGCGGTGGTGGTTGGACCTGAGTTGCTTGCGGCCATGGGCATCGCGGAGTTGGGGGCAGCAGCCCTCACTGCGCTTACGATCACGGGCTACGCGGCGAGAGCGGGCGCGGTCATTGTGGCTGCCAATAAGGGCGTGCGCGCAGGCGCGGTAGAGTTGGCGTCTCAGTTTATCCCCGTCTTAAAGTTCGCCGACAAGACGGGCGTGAAGAAGGCCTTTGTGAAGTCGCTGGGAGAGTATCTGTTCAACAACGACATCAAGAACACGTTCAAGGACACGCTAAACTCCCTCTAACGTTTGCGCTCGCCGCCTGAGTTGAGGTACACTGCTGCCCAACTTCTCTCTTGGGAGCGAGCATCATGTTGTCCCTCACCACCAGCCGATTTACTGAGTTTGATCATCCGTTTGCAGAGCGGCTGCGTCGCGATCATCCTGATCTTTGGGCCTTAGGCGGCACCAAGCGAGGCAATCCGTCCTACCGCATGTGGGGCAGAGCGCGCCGCAACAGTCACCCCTCTCAGGTGCATGGTTGGCTCAAAGATCGAGAAGCCTGGGCTGCCAGGCACCAGCGCTCCCATCGTCTTCCAGACATCATTGCAATGATCAAGCGGGGGATCTGCGGCGAGTGCGGCATGGCAACGATGCGCCGCATTGTGTTGGCGGCGATTCAGAAAAAGAAGATGGCTGCCAAGTGAGGCGCGCGACACAGGTAGGCACAGCCTCTGTCTATCAGAACCTGCATGAGACGCTGGTAAAGGGCGCCAAGGATACCTCTGTTCTTGGTACAATCATGCAAGGTGCGCGTGAGGCATTCATCAAGAAACGCCTCACTGCCAAAGAGTTTGATGCGCTGGAGGATCTGGCACAGACCTTGTGGGAGATGTTTAATCTAGAAGATCCCAGCATCAAATGGGGATGGTCTACTTTTTCATCGAAGACGTACCGAAATTTTGCAGCCGTATCCCAACAGATCATGAGCGCCACGACGCAGGGAGAGGGGCAGCGATGTCGCGACGAGATTGAGCGTCTGTATAAGAGCGGAAAGCTCTCTGTCTCGGATGCACAGGAGTTGGAGAGCTATCTCTGGGTTCTGTATGCAGGGGTGGTGCGATGGCCTTCTGTGGTAAGTGCTGCCGATCTCGCTAAGCACCAAGAAAAGAAAAAGGATGCGGTTGGCGCCCGTCTGCCCGCAGAGATCATCGCTGATCCGATGGCAACGGCGGCAGAGATCCTCTCCCTGTCCTATCAAAAGCCATTGGAGGCGCTGCGGCACCCGAACTGCCCCGTCTCTTTTTGGTGGGAACTTGCGGAGAAGTGGCCCATCGAAGCGCAGGCTAGCGTGCTGTATTCTTTGTTTACGCTAGAAGAGCCCAGTCGATGGGCGGAATTGGAGAAGCAGTACGCGGCATCATGGGTAGGCAAGATGATTCTCCGTTTGCGGGAGGAGGATCAGGAGTGCTTTGCCGCAGCGTGTGCCTTGCGCGCTCTTCCGTTCTTCGAGAAGCGTCGCCCCAATGATAAACGACCTCGCGAGGCCATCCGCGCCAGATGGCAATTTGCCAAGGGATCGACCTCTGAACAAGATCTGACCCACACTAGGAGGGACGCGCAATACGCATTCCAACAGGAAGATTCGCAGACCGCAGTGGGGTGTGCGGCGCTAGCCTCGTACCAGATCAGCCCAAGGGCTTCCGTCGAGTCGTCGGCGAGCGCATTCGCATTCAGCGGAGTGTATGGCGAGGCGGTGCAGCAGTGGCATCTGTTGCAGGAGTACCTGCGCTATGGGGCGCCATCTGCTCTCTATGGTCCAGGTGACTTTGTCGCGGGGGCTTCTCAGTCTCCGAAAGAATCGAGGGTTGGCGCCCGTCTGCCCGCAGAGATCATCGCCGATCCGCAGGCCTCCGAAGATGAAGTTCGTCAGCTCCCTGGGCTCTCTGCATTGGCGCATCCCAACTGTCCCACCGAGCTCTGGTGGCAACTCGCGGCCTCGTATCCCATCGAGGCCATGGAGAGCCCTGCCTACGATCTGATGACACTAGATACTCCAGAGCGCTGGACACAGATGGAGTCCACGGGCTGGGTCAAGCATCTCTGGTTTACCCGCTATGGGGAGCGCCTCTCCGAGCCACAGCGCCGATTACTGGCGGCGGATCTAGCGGAGCATGTGCTGCCGTTGTTTGAGCAGAGACGGCCTAAGGATAAGCGGCCTCGGAAGGCGATAGAAGCTGCCCGTGCCTATGCCAGGGGAACGCTAGCTAAGAAGGGGATGCAGGGAGCGAGTGTGGATGCTAGCGTTGCAGAATCGGTGGCTCGTCAATCGCCAGCAATCACGAACAGCACCAATTTGGTCCGTGCGGATCGTGAGTTTAATCTAGGCCATGCAGCGGCCAGTGCGGCGATGGCTGCCTACATGGCGGCTGAGCTTTACTCTTCTGCCTATACGCCCTCTGGCTCGGTAAAATCTCCGTTTCTCCCCACCGCAACGGCCAAGGCTGCCGTGCAGGCCGTGTTTAGCTTCTCCAACGCCACCGAAGGCGCCTCTCTCAGTTGCTATACAGCGGCAGAGAAGGCTCAGAAGCGCAAGAACAACGACAAGGCGTCCACCGCAGAATTTCTGTGGCAATGGGCGCTGCTTCAAAAATATCTGCGAGAAAACGCGCCCGCTGTGGGCCAGCTACGAAAGAAGCAAGACGCGCGAGATGCCGTGCAAGAACTGGCTGACTACGCCAAGGCGACAGACGATGACGCGCTCCTGTCGGCAGCAAAGCAGTGGCTCAAAGAATACAAGAAAATTCATCTCGGTAAGACCCCAGAGGTCGCCGTCCATGAGGTGCGCCAGCGCGCGCTGCAAACACAATATCAAGAGGACATCATGAGTCAGACCAAGATACCAGCGATCCCCAAGGTAGACGTGCTGGCGGTGGAGCAAGAGATCCTACGACAGACCGCACCGCTCATCCCCGCCGCCACCGCCACCAAGGCTGAGCAAGTGGCGCATTCGTTTGAGAAGGACGCCATTTGGCAGCGCCTGTCGCGCAAAGAAAAAGAGGCGGTCACCGCCGTCAATACGCTGTTGTCAGAGCAGGCATCAAAGGGACGAGGCTTCTCATCACCAGACGAGCAGCCTCTGAAGCGCGCTGCTCTGAAGGCGATGGGCGAGCGGATGGCGCGCGAGAAGCAGTTGATGGCGATGCAGGCGAACCCTGCCAAGGCGGCGCTAGAGGCCGCGAAGAAGCCAAGGAAGCCTAAGTTGTCTGTGTCCAAGGCCGCCAAGCAAGCCAAACGCCAACGCCCGCCTGCTCCGCCAAAGAAGCCGTCCCGCTTCGGCAAAAAGCATGTGGCGCGCAAGGCCCCTCCCGTACGACGTGGCCCACCTGCGCACGGCACTTGCGTCCAGATCTGGGAGTGCAAGGATAACGCCTGCACGGTGGTAGTCGCGCAGGATGGCGAGGTATTTTGGGCGGGCTGGCCGTGTCCGAAGGGCAAGCTACCCAGCCTCGTTGCGGTCTTAGAGAAGTTTGAGGAGAAGCCGCATCTCTTCGTAAAGACTGATGCCTCGAACTGGAGGGTATAATGTCAAGCCAGATCACAAAATCCATTGCGCAGCGTCGCCCCGCCCTCTTCTTTCCGCTGGATGCAGCGCACCAGGCAGGCGCTCTCTGGGCAGACGATCTTATGCTCCAAAAGGACAGGGTGATCGCGTATCCCAACGCAAGAGGCGGCGTGGTGATGGCGCCGATGACGGGCACTGCCAAGCTTACCTTTGCGATCATTCCGATGGACACGCCAGATGGGCGTCCGAAGGGTAAGCAGCAGGTCTGCTACCTCACCATTCAGAGTAACAACTGGGAGACGACCTTGGGTCCGATACAGATGGCCAGCGGCACCTTTGAGTGCATGGTCTCAGGCGGACAGGTGCTAGGCCGAGCCGCCAGCAGTCAATTTACCTGGGGCGTCACAGTGGATGGCACGGCGTTAGACCCTGCAAGCGTGGCTGTGATGCTCATCTCGCCTGATAAAGATCTAGCCGTGAGTGGGAGGGAGGATCCGCGTGGCGTCTACAATCGCCCCTCTCCACCCTGGCTCACCCCTGCCAAGACACCTGCGGAGCGCTGCATAGAGGCGAGGGTCTATCTGATCTTAGAGACAGATCGTCTCGCTGGCCTAGAGGAGCGCCAGGAAAAGATGGAGGCTCGTAAGGAAGAGGATGACAGGTGGGATTCGATGGATGACACCAGCCTTGCCGCTGTAGACCATGCGATAGAGGGTGTCCAGAAGAAGCGAGCGCTGCTAGATAAAAAGGCGGAGGCGTGGCAGGCCAAGACCTCGTTTGGCGAGTATCTGGTCGCGCTAGACAAGGCGTACCTTGCGCAGCGGATATTTAATGAAAAGGCAGCCACCACGCCGTATCCGCTCTCTGTGATGGACAAGGATCAGTTGGATGCGCTTGCTTATTTGAAGCAGCAGACAGGGGAGGACGCCATCAGTTGGGGCGATGCCAGCGAGCGCCTTTCCCTAAATCCCTAACAAGAGACCACATGCCGAAGCGAAGCACTCCTAACGTCCGTCTGATCCCCTCCAAGACACCGCCACGCGCGAATCAAGGCACGTATGCGGCGGGTGACCTGGTGAAGGTGCGCTTCCTCGTGCCGTATCAAGGTAAGCAGGCAGGCGAGCGCATGTGGGTCAAGGTGACGGAAGTGACCGCAAGCGGCGGCGCGGGCATTTTAGACAATGACTCTTCCGTAAGTGCCGCGTGGAAAGCGGGCAAGCGAGTGAGCTTCAAGACGGAAGACGTCTACGATCGGATGTCTGCCGCTCAAGTCAAGACAGCGAAAAAGGACAGCGTCGGTGGCGCGGTGCTCTTTGATCCTGCGCTCCCTGGAAAGCAGCCGTCGCCTACGCAGCTTGTGCAGTTGATGTCCCTTTCTCCAGAGCTCTACGCCGCCTACCTTCCTCTCTTTGAAATCGAGCAACTCTCCGATCCCACTCTGCGCGTGCCCAAGGAATCCCAGAAGGATAAGCTGGGCATCTGCCTCGAACTCCTAGGTCCAGATATTAGGGCAGACTTTCTGGCACGGGTGATTCCCTCGTATTGGACGGTAGATAAAGTTCCGCTCGGAGCCGCGCTCCATGGAACCGTGGCGTTTGTCCGCAATGGAGGGACGCAGGCGCAGAAGGAAGAGCTGAAGGATGATCTCGATAACGAGGCCTATGAAATAGCAGACGATTATCGCAGCAGGGATCTAGATGAAGAGGGAGACCCCAAATACTGGCGCATCCAAGCGATGCTGAACTTTTTGGAGCCTAGCAACGTAGGGTGGGACGGCGCGGCGATCGACGTGATCTACTGTCTTTATGGCGATGAATACAGCTCCAGCTTTTACTACCTGCCGAAGAAGAAGCTAGAGACGGCGATTGCCAACGAACTAGAAGGCCTCTTGCGTACACTGCACAGGCGCACGCTAGGCACAGAAGCGGTGGACGAGCGCGTGGGATCCTCCTTTCGCGGTTTTCCTGAGATCATGGCCGATCCGCTGGCTACCGCAGAGGAGATACTTGCCCAGGAAAAGCGCATGCCCTTTGAGGCGATGCAGCACCCCAACTGTCCTCCTGCGATCTGGTGGCGGCAAGCCGCGCGCTATCCGATCGAAGCGCAGCAGACGGCGCTCTTTGGGCTGATGACGCTAGAGGAGCCCGAGCGCTGGGGCGATATGGAGGCGGCCAAGGCAGGAGACTGGCTCACGCGATATATCGGTATCTTGCCAGAGAGGGCGCTGCGGCTGTTTGCGGTTGACTGCGCCAAGCACACGCTGCCCTTGCTGGAGAAATCTGGGAAGGCGCCTGCCCGCGCGATTGCCACGGCCCGCGCGGTGGCGCAGGGCACGGCTACCTTTCCGAAGCGAGAATTGGCGGATGCCTTTGATGCGATGGTGGGTCTTGGGCGGGAGATGGAAAAGTTGTCGGATCGGTACAGGGCCGCCAAGGAAGCCGCCAAGGCGGTTGAACTTGCCGTGAGCACTCCTCCGCTTGTGTACATCTCTTCCTATCCAGGCAAGCGGCTGTGGCAGTGGAGGCGATTTCTCACGTATTACCATCGAGAGTTTAAGACGGCGGGTGACGTGGTGGGCGGCTATGCGCCCTTTGATCCGCTTGTCCCAGGGAAGCAGCCAGATCCTAATCAACTGAAGGTGTTGGCCGCGCTGTCGCCAGAGTTCGCCCGTCAGTATGCGCCTCTGATTGAGATGGAGCAGCTGGCGGAGGCTGACTTCAAGATCAAGCCTCTGACCATGGAAGAAAAGTTAGGCAAGGGCCTGCAACTGCTAGAGCCGAAGCAGCGCCGTCTCTGGACGATCGGATGGGTGAAGCGTGCCCTGCCTGTGCTAAAGAGGGCACATCCTGAGGCTGTGGCAGCGGCGAAGTATGCCTTGGAGGTGGCGGAGAAGGTGATCCGAGGGACGCAGGGGGAGACGGAGCGCGCCAAGGCGGCTGCGGTCATTCAAGAGATTCAAAACCAGATTGAAGGAAATGCAGGTGCGGAGGAGACGGATGCTGGCTATGGCATGCTTGAAGGCGTGGCGCTGGTGCTATGGCCGCTCACAGGACTCGCCGTAGACGCACATGCGCTGTTTGCCGCTGCCGATGCACTGGCGTGGAACCCCAGGCTAGAGGAGCTATCGCAGGCAACGATGGATGAGGTTCGTCAAGAGCAATTGGCAGAGCTCATCGCCAAGCTGCGCCTGCCCATACACTCGGTTGGGGCGCGTAAGAGCACCAGCGTTGATCCGATGGCAACGCCTGCACAGGTGGAGGCGATTCGGAAGAAAGACCCCATCGCTGCGCTGCGGCATCCCAACTGTCCTACCTCGCTGTGGTGGGTACTTGCCGCAATACACCCTATTGAAGCGGAGAAGAGTGCGCTCTACCCGCTGCTGACGCTCGAAGAGCCTGGGCGCTGGCTGGACATGGAAGCGGATCATATCTCCTACTGGCTCGTAAATTCGACGCGGCGCCTGTCTGCTGCCCAACGACACTTGTTTCAGGCGGATTGTGCGGAGCACGTTTTGCCGCTGTTTGAGCGAAAAGCAAAGAGAGAAAAACGTCCGCGCGAGGCGATTCGTGTACGTCGTCTCTACGCGCAAGGCAAGGCGACGGAAAAGGAATGGGACACCGCCTACGATGCCGCAAAGGACGCGTGGTGGAATTTTAGTGCAGCGAAATCGCAGGCGGCCAGTGACGCAGCAGAGGCCTCGTTTCGCAACTCCCAAGATAAGGCGATAGAGGCCGCCAGCTGGACCAGTGGCAAGGAATTGTGGGTCGATCGAAACGCCGAGAAGCGTTGGCAGTGGGCGCGCTTGAAGCAATATATGTCTAACAAGGCGGGCGCCAGATGAAGAAGCCTAAGTACAGCGATCCGCTCACCTCGGCAGCGGATCTGGCGCGTCTTGCCAAGCGAGATCCGAGGGCGCTCTCGAATCCCAACATGCCAGCAGAGACGCTCCTCACCTCTGCCGAGTGGTATCCTGTTGAGGTAGAGCGAAACCCAGCGCTGGGCATCATCTCATTGGATGATCCTGTGCTCTACGATGAGCTGCAGCACACGATTGTGAAGGGCTGGCGAGATCGGATGGTGACCCGCCTTTCAGAGAAGCACAAACGATTCTTGGCGATTGACTGCGCTGGGCATGTGCTGCCGCCTGTGACGCGAAACCCTTCGGTGGCGCATCACGCGGTAGAGGCGGCCAAGCAATTTATGCAAGGCAAGATCAGCGATGAGGTGCTGAAAGTCGCAGGGCTGGCCGCGCGAGCCGAGGCAGATGCGCTTGTGCAGGCGGCTGACGATGTGTTGCAGCGTGAGGGGAAAGGTCTCATTGAGCGCTGGAAACAATATCCTGTGGGGCGGATCGAATTGGCGGCCTATGATGCCGCCTACACCGTGGGCTGTGACCCTAGGTATGTGGTGATTACGATGGAACATGCGGCCTACTTACCTACGCCAGAAGCGCGGTGGCAAGAGGCTGTGTGGCAGGCGAATCGTGTGCGCCACTACTACGCCATTGATCACTTGGAGTATCAGATACCAGCGAGCATTGGGCAGAAGCTCTCTGCTGTGGGATCGAAGCCGAGGTGGAGCGATCCTGCTACGCCGCCTGAGGAGTTAATTGAGGAAGCCAAGAGAGAGCCACGCACCTATTTGAATCCGAATCTGCCATTCGAGGAACTCCTGAAGGGGGCGGGCCAATACCCGTGGTACGTGGCAGCGAACCCTGTCACCCCTCTACTCCAACTGGAAGATCCTGAAGCGTTCAAGAGGCTGCACGAGACCCTCAGGCATGGCTGGCTGGAGCGGGCAGGTCTTCCCCTCTTGTCAGAAACAAGTATGCGCCTCTATCTGGTGGATTGCGCCGAGCATGCCCTTCCAATGTACAAGAGGGAGTATCCCGACGATCCACGGCTGCATGATGCGCTCCAAGTGGCCCGACAGTTTGCCCTGCACCCAACCTCAGCAGGGAAGCTACAGAGCGCACATGCCCTGGCTTTGAAAATAGCCAGCGTGTTGATCCCCCCTTTCCGGGCCAAATACAACCCATCGCCTGCCTACTATGCCGTATCGGCGGTGGCTCAGGCTACCGCTCCAAAGATGACAACAAGGAATGTGATCAATGGAGCCACGACGGCTTCGTGGGCCACCCAAAACGCCTACGGGTTTGAGCAGACGCTAGACTGGCAGTTAGGCCGCATTTTGCACTACATCTTTTTGGAGCATCCTGAATACCAGACGCCAGAGACGGTCGGCGCGCGCAAGGTAGCCGATAAAAACGATCCGATGGCAACGCCTGCGCAACTAGAGGCCCTCGCCAAGAGCAAGCCGCAAGAGGCACTGGCAAACCCCAACTGTCCTGTCGCGCTCTGGTGGGAGTTGGCGGCGAAGTATCCGATGGAAGCGCAGGCGAGCTTGTTGTTTGAGATGCTGACGCTGGAAGAGCCTGGGCGATGGGATGCGCTAGAAAAACACTGGGCCTCTGCGTGGATACATTTCTTCACCAAAAAGCTTTCGCCCAAAGATGATCTTTTGTTTGCGGCGGATTGCGCCGAGCGTGTGCTGCCCATCTTTGAGTCCAAGCGCAAGGGCGATTTCCGCATGCGACAAGCGATTGAATCCGCGCGCTCGTGGGTAGAGGGCAGGGTGCCCAAGTCTGATCTCCACAAGGCATGGAAGAATGCGTTGCTTGCCGCCAAAGAAGATAGCACATGGGGCGCTTCGCATGCCGCCAGAGCCGCCGCGTA
>Ga0315291_10012026_pt1 | contig 10520 bp, 9 predicted proteins | sample YL17G12_20_MG_FD_203070 | JGI IMG/M metagenome (GOLD analysis project Ga0315291, IMG submission 203070) | Sediment microbial communities from Yellowstone Lake, YNP, Wyoming, USA - YL17G12_20 | ecosystem: Environmental > Aquatic > Freshwater > Lake > Sediment | place: USA: Wyoming | collected... | reverse complement strand
GCCTCCACAGAATCCCTCGCTCACCATTGAGAATCTCACATATACTTCACAGGTGGACTTAGGATAACACTAAGTATCAATTAAATGCAACACTTTTTTATTTAGCCGAAAGTCATATATTAGAGGAGTATTCCTTAAAGTTCATCACTAAACTATTTCATCAAGCTTTATAGAGTTAAATAATTAATGAATTTGCTTTAGTAATCTATGCCTCTGCATAATATCGGGATTTCTCTCTCTATTGAGCCGTTTCTCACGCCAAAAATCTTATCCTTCATATTAACAGCAAGAGAAATGTGGTTAGGTATGATTTCCAACCGATCGCCAATACTAACCCCTTTATTCGGGTAGCCGAGAGACAAGATACCAACCTCCTCAGTCAAACGTGTCAATTTGATATCCGGGCGACCCTTAACAGAGCCAAAAATCGGCTTCCATGAGTCAAAACCTCCAGATCTCGCAGCCATGAAAAGAAGAGGATCAGCACCAAAAGTTTTGGTCCCAGCATCAATGCAAGCACGGTCCAAACCGGGTCGGCTGACCACCGTCACCAGTATACTCCCAGCACAGTCATCTTCTGTCATTGAAAAACTGTTTATATACATCCAATCGCCGAAAACATATGCCCCTGGATGAAGTTCGGTAATCTCCGGGAAGTAAGGAGCATAGCGACAAGACGGGGCAGCAGTAGGCGTTGAACCGACTGCAACATCCTTTATCTGAATTCCTTCTTTTCTAAGCATCTTAGCAGTCGATGATATCACCGAACAAGCTTCGAAGGTAGCCGTCGCAACATCCTCTGCTGAAGGTTGCCCGAAAGCAGATATATGCTCGAGAATCCCAACAAGTTCAATCCCAGGAATTTGAGTTAAATCCTTAGCCATCTTTAGAGTTGGATCTCCGGGGAGGACGCCAAATCGTTTCAAGCCAGTGTCAATCTTCAACAGCACTGGAATCTTCTGACCAACAGCCAGACCAACTTCGGAAATGCCTTTGGCCCCTTTGATGCTATCTACCACACAACTGATCTTCGCGTTTGAAAGGACATTCTTCAGTGCCGCAAATTTGTGGTCACCGTAAAATGGATGAATAATCATTATATCTTTGATTCCAGCTTCAGCATAAACTCTCGCTTCACCCACTTTGGATATGGATACACCAATTGCCCCGGCCTTGATTTGCAACTCGGAAATGAAGGTGCTCTTATGTACCTTCGTGTACGGCCTGAGTTTGATCCCCACCCGGGCCGTCATGTTAGCCATCGCATTGATATTCGTCTCCAGCCTATCCATATCCACCAGGATAGAAGGTGTATCCAAATCCGGAAAAAGAACTTTTCTTTTCCCCATGAGGTCACCTCTAGGTGATTAACTTTCTAATGTATCTAAATCGAAATCACTCTCGATGAAGGCCTGCTCACCTATAGAGACAGCACCAGATAAGCTCGCGAAAGCGCTAACACTTAATCTTTCGAAGCTCATCCTCCCACGTAGAACGTCTTAAAAACTGTTGGGGGCTGCCTGTTCTCATTTTCATATGAACCGCATGCATTGGCATCCGCACGATTCCTTTCTGATTCTCTGTTGGCCTTTATCTATCTTTTTCCGAAACATAAGGAGTCAAATATGTTGATCACCTCTAATGCTCCTCCAATTCTGCTATGACCTGCCTACGTTTCCTAAAAAGGATAGCCGACAACAAAAGCAGCAGAACAATAATCAAGCTCGACGCCGAAATCGGCCTGGTAAAAAAGATAGAAAAACTACCCTCGCTCATGAGGAGAGATTGACGCAGAGAGTTCTCCAGCATGGATCCTAAAATAAAAGCGAGTATTAATGGCGCAGGTTCATATTTAAACTTCTTAAAAAGGAAACCAACAATTCCAAAAATGAGCATAACAATTACATCAAATACGCTATTGTTAACACTGTAAGTTCCAATGAGGCAAAAGAACAGAATCAAAGGAAAGAGAATTCGGTAAGGAACCTTCAAGACTTGCACCCAAAGGCCAATCAGAGGAAGATTTAAAACGAGCAGCAATGCATTCCCCAAATACATGCTCATGATCGTTCCCCAGAAGATCTCTGGGTGTTGATTGATTAAAAGGGGACCAGGCTGCAATCCATGGATCATTAACGCTCCTAAAAGCAAAGCCATAACTGAATTAGCAGGAATGCCTAAAGTAAAAAGTGGAATAAAGGCACCTGAAGACGCTGCATTGTTAGCGGCTTCTGGTCCGGCTACGCCCTCAATCACGCCAGTTCCAAACTTATCAGGGTGCTTTGAGATTTTTTTTTCCACCGCATAAGAGACAAATGAAGAAACAACAGCCCCACCTCCGGGCAGTATTCCTAAAAAGAAACCTAAAAAAGTCCCTCTGATAATTGCTCCGATAGAATTCGCCCAATCTCTCAAATTCGGCAGAAGGCCCTTAATCTTTTCCTTAAAAATATCGAGATTCTTTGATGTCCCGATGTTTACTAAAACTTCGCTGATACCAAAAAGCCCCATCACGATTGGAATTAACCCAGGGCCGTCCTCTAAATCTGTTATCCCAAACGTAAATCTTGTTCGAGCCGTGACAATGTCCAGTCCAATCTGGCTTAAGCTAATTCCTAACGCGATCATGATGATGGCTTTGACCATTGAGCCATGGGCAAGAAAGGTTGAAATCGTTAATGCAAGAATCATGATGGAAAAGAATTCCGGTGGGCCAAACTTAAGCGCAACCACCGATAACGGTTGGGCCACAAACATTAGAACAATTATCCCGATGGTCCCTGCGATGAACGAGCCAAAGGCAGCAATGCCAAGGGCAGGACCTGCTCTGCCTTTAAGGGCCATTTGATATCCATCCATGCAGGTCACGACCGACGCAGCCTCTCCTGGAATATTGACCAATATGGAGGTGGTTGATCCCCCATACATAGCCCCATAGTAGATCCCTGATAGCATAATAATGGCGGAAACCGGACTGATTCCATAAGTGATAGGTAAAAGCAATGAAATGGCCCCTGTAGGCCCAATCCCCGGAAGAACCCCAATCAGGGTCCCAATAAAAACCCCCGCGAAACAATACAATAAATTGGTTGCAGTAAATGCAACTTGATAACCTAGATGGAGGTTTTCGAAAAAGCTAACCATAAATTACCTCATCCCAATCCGAATACCCCTCTTGGAAATTGGCATCCAAGCCAGACTGAAAAAAGAAGATAACTAAAGCCCATCATGACTCCTGCAAGAAATAATGGCATAAGCCATTTTTCTGTTTCTGTCAGCCTAAATAGAAAGAAGAAAAAAAGGAATGTGGTGAGGGGAAATCCTAAGACGTTCAACAAAAGAGCATAACCAAACAAGGCTAATAAAGTGAAGAAAAAGTTCTTCCAATCCCTGAACAAATTAATCCAATTCGCTCTTAGTCGGACATTTTGAGCCTCAAATCGTTCCTTTCTGCTCAACTTTGTTTCACAACTATAGAAGAGCAAAATAGCTCCAAACAAACCCATCATAGCCCCTGATAAAAACGGCATAAATCCCGAACCAGGTTTATGGAAATTCCCTAATCCAATCCTTTTCGATCCAATGCAAAGGCCAATTCCCAACAAAAGCCAAATCAACCCGCCCACACGATCGCTTTTTGTGGAATTCTCAGCCATCTGAGATTCAGCTTTCTATAGTAAACATGTTAATAGTAAAGTTAAATGCACTTTTTGCTATTTGCAACAATTATCGCGTTAACCAAAAATCCAATCCACTTCTGAACCAAATGCGTTTCGGAAGATTGACTTCAGTCCTGTTTAATTCCAAGGTTTTTGATCACTTTTCCCCAGGTGTCATATTTCGACCTCCAAATTTGAGAATACTCCCTTCCTCCAAGAAATTGTATGTATGCACTCGTTTTCTTCGACCACTCAATAATAGAAGGGTCTTCTGTGGCTTTCTTGAAAGCATCTTCTAACTTCTGTCTAATAGGATCTGACAAACCCTTGGGCCCAGCAAAACTAAGATACTGGGTCGCGTAGAAATCGTATCCTTTTTCTGACATATTGGGCACATCTGGAAGCTCTTCCCACCGGTAATTATTTAATGACAATGTTCCTCTCAATTTTTCTGCCTTAATATGAGGAAGGAGATCGGTAGGTCCCGCGGCAATTCCATCAGCATGGCCTCCTAAGCACGCAAGCACTGCCTCCGCTCCTCCTTTAAATGGTATCATTGTCCACTTTAAACCTTCTTTTTTAGCAAGCGTCTCCAAAACTATATGCTGAAATGTACCACTGCCTGCAGTGGCGTACTTAAATTTGCCAGGATTGTTTCTCACATAATTTATAACCTCTCCGTAGGTTCTCCAAGGGGTATCACTTCGAACTGCTAACATAAGAGGGTATCCTACAAATGCGCAAATATCAGTAACGTCCGTTAATGGGTTAAAAGGCATTTCCCGGAAATGGGGTTGAAGTGCTAACACTGAGGCAGCTGTTATTCCTATAGTATAGCCATCGGGTGCGGCCTTTAGAAAATAATTTGTTCCGAGAGCTCCCGCAGCTCCAGGTTTATTCTCAATGATCATAGGCTGCCCTAGAACCTTTTCAGCAACCCTGCAGACGCTTCTTGTCGCGATATCTGCCATTCCCGCTGTCCATGGAACAACCACCGTGATGGATCTGCCAGGGTAACTTCCTTGTGCACTGCCGTCGCTAACAAACAAACCTGTCATCAGCAAACCCACAATGATACATTTGATGGACTTCATGTTGAACATATCTTTCCTCCTTTCACAAACTTGGTTAGGTTATTCATCAGATGGCTTGCGTGGGGGCTTGGCTCTAAGGGTGGGGTATTAAACCCCCACCCTTGCCAGGAATGATACCCCTTTGGTCCCCGATATAGGGTTCCCCCTGAAAGGGAGAGCCGACAAGTTTCGTTATTCGATCAAGAGGTGTTAACCAATCGTTTCAAGGAACTTGAGTATATCCTGCGCCACTCTTTCAGGTTCTAAGAAAGCGATTCCATGGCCAATGTCTTTGTATATCAGGATCTTTGAATTCGGAACCAGCTTTTGCTGTCGATACTGTTGCTCAAGAGGGCAGATTCCACCTTTATCCCCTGTTATGAATAGAGTAGGAACCCTTATTTCAGGAAGCCGAGGTGTCAAGTCATTCTCCAACTGCCATTTCCAGTGGCTAATATACACATGAGTGGCAATTTTCTTTCTCTGTGCACGCTGCCACGATTTAAACTTCTCATTCCCCTTCGTTGGATCAGTCACCCAGTCGGTGCCAATGCGATCATACCAACTTTCCATACCATACTTCCCTATGGCGGTAGCAGGGTCCTTTTCGCCCGCAGACCATGCCTTTGCAAATTCGTCGGGGATCTTGACTAAAGGAGATTGAATACAGACCAGACTCTTAATACGGTTGGGGAACATCACCGCGAAGTAGGCTCCTGTAATTCCGCCGCTCGAATCACCAACCCATTTGATTTTCTCGATGCCCAGGTGGTCCAAAACGCAGAGAGCGTCTTTAGCATACCGTTCAGCAACAGTCACGCCATCGTCCACTTTAGTGCCTGATAGGGTCGAACCTACTGGTGGAGCGGTCGATTCTCCGCGCCCCCTCTGCTCCCACCGCAAAACCCTATATTTACGAGCAAGGTAAGGCACCATTGGTGCATAAAACTTCATGTTCAGCGTTGAACCATGCAGAAGACCGATTGTCTTTGTCACATTGTCCCACGGGTTTGTGAAATCATCCAGGTCATAGTTGATCTGAATACCATCATCTGTCGTTACTTTTGGCATATTAATTCTCCTTCCTGGATATCTTAAATTCGCTTCTTCCGGTTTATTAGTACTTTTGAATATCATCTATTGTTAAGTAAAATATTAAAAAATACCCCCAAAATATCCAATCCTATTGAACCAATTCGTAATAAGCTCACGGTAGCTACTTCGTTTCGCACCCTGTCTTTAGTTCATCCTCTTCAGGAATAGCCAGTTTCTCACGTGAGGTTAATAAACCGGAACTGGGGCCTTATATTTCTTACCAAGCCTCTTAAACGCTTGAATGAGTTCCTTAGACCATTCTGCCGTATCGGCAACCTTGATTTCCCGACACTCAAGTTCAAGCAGTTCTTTGGTAATTTGATGGGCTTCTTCTGTTACAATAAGGGTCCCATCCTCTTTTATCGCCTCTACCCCTTCATATTTTGCTTGATCAGTGTTGTATTTTATCGCCTGCTCCATTGTAATACCCTCAGGAAGTTCAATCTTCACACCCTTTGCCCCAATACGCATGGGATAACCTCCAATCAGTCCATTCGGGCCCGGTGAGTGGGTAAATTCGTTGGTATCATTAAGAACCGCCATTATATTCTTCACAGTTGAGGCAGCTACTGCTGGATGTAATATCCAGCTGATCCACTCCGGAGGACAAGGCGCCATAAGCCTATCTGATATCAATGAAGCAGCATCATACCTGCTGGTAACATCCTTATCCCCTATCATAATCTTTAAGAAATAGGGGATCCCTGTCCTTACTCCCATAACGTTAATGACATGCTCGCTTAAAAAATAAACGGTAACGGCACTCATCGGCACGTCTTCCCTGACACTGATCTTTCGCTTAATCTCATTTACTATGTTGTCAATGTTACCACCTCCAACAAGTACCCCGAGGCCAGCTCCCCATAGCATTGGGTTAACGATATCGGGCCAAGAATTATTGAGAACAACAGGATTGATGCCAGATTTCTTGACAGCTTGCATCAGTTTATAAATCAAAGTTAAATGCGCAGGTACTACAGGGCCACCCGCTATCTTTTTTGTCTGTTCATGAATATCACGGGGTAGGTATGTGTACACCGTCCACGACATTAATGTCATGCCGCTATAGATAAAGTCAGGCTGATATTTGCTTATCAATTCCGCAGTCCTATCCGTATCAAACACGTCACACTCTTCAAACTTCAATGTCTTATCATAGCCCTCTGCGCCAGCCCCTGCAGCGGCAACATTGATCTTCTTACTTCCCCAATCTGCCCTTTTGTCACAACCAATTATCGTTGTAACCCCTTGTCGGCGTGCTAGAAATTCGAGAACCCATCCACCTAGGTCACCAAGACCAAAAATCATAACTGTATTACCTATACTCATCTTATCCTCCCTTGTTTTATTTTCCCCTAATCATCATTTAGGAGATATTGCTCTCAATTCAAAAAAGTCCTCAGCGTTCCTACATTCCATTCATTGTGGGGACCACCTTGCTACACATAGCCCCTCAGTGGTTCTTTCGGCTTTCCCGTGATTATGCTTTCAAAGATTGGTAGCTGGAGATCGAAGGAGGGATCCCCAGTTTGAACTTTCCCTGACCAGAACGGCAAGAAAAGAAACCAATTTATTGACGTTGGCTGTTCGCTACTTCACAACGGAAGCTTGTTGCACATTGTGTGAATCATTTCTGGCCAGGCAGCACTATTTCCACCTCTGATTGTCCCTGCAGTGGCGTTTTGACTCCTTCCCGGAGAAACCTACACCCCCGTTTCCTCCATCCAAAACGGGATGGCCAGATTTAGTTGACATCCTACCAACTGTCATTGGGGGCGAAGCAAAGTATCCAACCTCATGGGATTGGTTCATCGCTGTCTCTCCTCGAAATGAAAACTTCCCAATGGCATTCACTATAAAATGGTCTCTGCGCGTGACTATCTAACTCTTTCTATGTTAGTCATCAGAAAAATAATGGGAACTGAGAAGGCTGTCTAAAAACCTTCTCTGCCGGAGGCTAATCACTGACCATTGATTCTCTCCAGCACCTTAACCCTACCTTAAACCGTTATCTTTTTAAAAGCTATCACCCCCTTTCGGCTACTTTTATTCACTTCTGGGACTAATTTTACACGACTACCCCGACCAATGGCAACAGAAAAATGTTAATTGAGATTTTTAATACCCCCGACTTTGATAAACCTTCATTCTTTGAGTACGCTCTCATTCACTAAATTTGGAGGACGTTTTCCTGTGAGCCCTGCCACCAAATTTTCTGCCGCCATCGTAGCCATACGAACCCGGGTCTCTCGGGAGGCACTTGCAATGTGAGGAGCCAAAACAACATTCTTCATCTCGATGAGCTCAGGTTCAACCTCTGGTTCTCTTTCATAAACATCCAGCCCTGCTCCTGCAATCTTTCCCTCCTTTAATGCCTGGACTAAAGCCTTCTCATCCACCACAGGACCCCGAGAACTATTAAGCAAGATCGCTGTGGGTTTCATCAGCCCCAATTCAGCCATTGAGATATAGTGCGTGGTCTGAGGCGTCAACGGTACATGAAGTGTCACAAAATCTGACTCTGCCAGCAAGGTCTTTTTGTCTACAAAACGGGCTCCCAGCTCCTCCTCCAACGATGGAACAGCTCGAATAACGTCGGTATATAAGATCTGCATCTCAAATCCTTTGGCCCGCCTTGCCACGCGCTGTCCGATGCGTCCGAGTCCACAGATGCCAATGACCTTGTGGTGAACATCGTAGCCGAGAAACTCCATGAGTTTCCAACCTTTCCATTTCAAAGAACGAAGGAATTGATCCGCCTCAACGACTCGCCTCGCGGTAGCCAGAAGGAGGGCCCAGGTCAAGTCCGCCGTCGTATCATCCAAAACACCCGGGGTATTTGTCACCATGACCCCGCGACGGGTACAGGCCTCAACGTCAATATTATTGTATCCCACTGCCACATTCGAGACAATCTTTAGCTCAGAACATTTGGAGAGAACCTCCTCATCAATTCGATCAGTGAGGAGGATGATCGCTCCCATCTTATCCCGAAGCCTTTGAATCAGAACAGATGGAGAGAGAGGCGTTTCGCTCTGGTTCCAATCGACCTCAAAATGCTGTCTAACCATAGCCACCACTTCATCAAAGATTTTCTGGCTGATCAAGACCCTTGATTTCAAAGGATTTGATACTCCACTTTTTTATGATTCACTCGTATCGTTCCGCAACCCTAATATTCTAAATAAAGATGCTCTCTCTTCTTAAAAAACTGACCGAAACCTTTTTTATCTTGAGAGGCTATTGAAAGTCGCCTCAATCCTTCTTTCAAAGAGTCTGTATCCGTGGCAAAGGAGAGCCGCAAATAATGAAAGCTCTCAGCTCCAATACGGCCAAAAGATTTTCGATCCATGGTGGCTACTTGGTATTCAAATAAAAGAAACATTTGGAAAAGGGTCGAAGGACTCGTTTTCTTTTGTAGGTCCGGAGGGAGGCTTTGAAAGGCCTCCATAATTCCCAGATTTTCACACACCTCACTAATGTTTGGAAACACATAAAATGCCCCCTTTGGCTTCTGACACCGAATCCCCTTGATCCTATTCAAACCATCGATGACAATACCCCTCCGTTCCTGAAACGTATTCACCATGCTGCGGATAGCATTCTGGCTGAGCGGCGACTCCAGGGCAAGGCGAGCACCCTCCTGATTGTACGGAGGGATGCAGGAGAAATAGTTGATATTGAGATTCCTGAAGACTTCGGCTTCCTCCAAGGTGGGAAAGAGGGCCCATCCAATTCTCCCCCCTGTCCAGGAAAAACTCTTTGAAGCCCCGCTGACCAGGATGGTGACCTTCTCCATCCCGGGACAGGAGATGATACTGTGGTGTTTGGCTCCATCAAAGAGGATGTTTTCATACACTTCATCCGAGAAAATGCGAACGTCCTCTGTACATCGCCTCCGGATCACCTCCGAGATGTCCTGAAGTTGTTCCGGAGAGGCCACCCCTCCTGTTGGATTCGAGGGGAAGTTGAGAAAGATAATCTTGGTCTTTTTCGTTAAAAGGGATTGGATATCTTCTCCTGAAAGAGTGAAGTTTTTCTCTTCTCTCAAATGGATGGGAAACGGTCGGGCATCTACATATTTAATAAAGGATTCATAGATGGGAAAACCCGGACTGGGATAAATCACCTCATCCCCTGGATCGCAATAGGTCTGCTGGCATAGACCGATGGGAGGTTTCGCACCTGGGAACACAACGATTCGATCCGGTGTGGCCTGGATCCTCCGAGTCTCGCTCAACTGCTTCGCAATCGCCTTCCGAAGCGAGGGGATGCCTTGAGGGTCGCAATAATGGGTATTGTCAAGGTCAAGCTGCCTTTTGACCTCCTCCTTGATAAACCCAGGAACAGGAAAATCCGGCTCCCCCAGATTACACTTAATCACCTTTTTCCCTTGTTCCTCGATGGACCTTATCTGAGGCCCAATCTTGAATGCATTTTCCGTATCGATACGTTCACTTTTTTTTGAATACAAACCCATGCTCTATCCCTCATCCCATCAGAAAAGGCTTTTCATTGATGAACCCTCCAAAACAAAAAGGAGGAAGAACAATTCAATGCGATTGTCCTTCCTCCTGTCTTTTGACCTGAGAGATTATCCCTCGATAAACTCGAGATTTGTCCCCTTCGGTGCCCGAGGCTTGTCACCTCGGTCTTTCCAGGATTGAAATAAGTTACAGTCCTTTTGCCTGAG
>Ga0315291_10012019_pt1 | contig 10524 bp, 7 predicted proteins | sample YL17G12_20_MG_FD_203070 | JGI IMG/M metagenome (GOLD analysis project Ga0315291, IMG submission 203070) | Sediment microbial communities from Yellowstone Lake, YNP, Wyoming, USA - YL17G12_20 | ecosystem: Environmental > Aquatic > Freshwater > Lake > Sediment | place: USA: Wyoming | collected... | reverse complement strand
GAGCACAAGGGGTATCTTGCTTTGCAGGGTCGGCGAGATGCCGTTGTAGTTGTTTCCCACGTTGGCGTTGCCGCTTATATCCGTTGCCAGCTCAGTGGCGGTCAGCGGCGGGTCGTACATGCCGTTCAGGTTGTCATCCTGATAAGGCTCGACGTCGCTCCACACCCCGTTGCCGTCGGTGTCGGTGAAAGGCTCGCCCGAGTCGTAGATACCATTGCCGTTCGAGTCTACATATGGTTCCGCTACTGCATCCCTTTGCCCGTTGCCGTTGAGGTCCGAGTACGGATCGCCCTCACCAAGTATGTGAACCGATCCCCGGATGTCTACGTTGCCGTTAATCCCTCTGCCCGATTGGCCTATGCCCGCGAATATCGCGTTGTTCCAGATGCCGACGCTCTTAATCTTCAGGCGCACCCGGATGGTTTCTGTGATCCCGCGATTGGTCGCGCTGGAAGTGACCGTTCCAAGAGTGGGCACGCCGGCATCGGGGACGACCACCACCTGGCCGGTCGCGCCGGAATGGAGCTCGTTAAGCTGCGATGTAGTATTAATAGTCTGTGCGGCGATTACGCCGGTGGACTCCGCCTGCGCTATGACCTGGGCGATCACATACTCCAGGCCCGCCTCGGCAAGATAAAAAGCCGTGGCCCGGCGCTCATCCCTGCCTACTCGCAGGAGGTTATTCATGGAAAGAGTAATGTAAGCGCAGCCGAGCATCGCGACCATCATCATCACGATGAGGCCGGTCACCAGCGCGCTTCCTTTGTCCGACTTTAATATGTATCGAAACTTTACCATCCGCCGTTTTCCGTGCTTTGCTAACTATTCCGCAGCTTCACGCTCTGCTGCAGGAAGTTGGGGCTGATGCAGCCGCCCTCTGTATCCCTGCCGGTCAGGTTGATGCGGACCAGCGTGCCGTCCGTGACAACAAATGTCAGGCTCTGGACGTTCCTCGCCAATTTCGTTTTTGTGGTACTGACGGACTTCCACAGGTAAGTGCCGCTGCTTTCATCGCCAGTCGGCCCTGAGAGGTAGTAGGTCGCCGTAACCCCGGTTTGTGTCTTTACGTAACCCCCAAGGGTCGCACTATAGTATGGGAAGGTGATCCGCAGCCGCCTGCCACACACAGTCCCGGTGTCGGGGTCGGTTTCCGTATCGAGCATCTCAGCCGACTTCCCCTCCTCTACATCGAGCACCAGCTTTCTCATGGCTATGCCGGCGTAGGAGTTGGCCGATGTGCCGCTGGCGCCTTTTGCCCACATATTCAGCATGGTGGTCAGCAGGATCAGCGTGCCAACAAGCGCCAGGCAAAGCAGGCCGGCGGATATGACCGTCTCGATAATCGTGAATCCACTCTGGGTTTTGATCGGATTAGTCCTCATGATGCCTCAACCATGATCCGAAATAAGCGTAACCAGATCCACTCTGCCTCCCACCCGGCGGTATCCGGACCACACGATGCTTACCGAAATTCTCTTGATGTTCGGCGCGTACTGGGTCACTGCGACTGTCTGGGCGCCGCTTGGAATATCAGCAAGAGGGGTAACCACCGCTTCAGGAGTGATTTGTATGTTCGCGTAGCCCGCGGATTTGATTTCTTCCATTTTCTGCTGGGCTAGGCTCAGCGCATAGGATGTATGTGTGGCTTTGATCCGGGAGATTTGCGCTGTAGGGAAGATGGCCGCGAGCATCAACGCCGTCAGCGCCAGTATAAACACTACCAGGAGCACTTCCACCAGTGTGAAACCGGCTGAACGGCGATTCTTTCTTACGATTCTTACCATCGTAAACTGTGTCCCTCACATAATGCGTATCTCGAGTAGCGCCCACTGGGAGAAAAGCCGTCCAGCACATCGCGGCGTCCCCGCGCGCGAGATCACCGGACGGCTTTCTCGTCCACAGATGGCGATGCGGGCGCGCCTCGCACGCCCACATCGGTAGGGTTACATCACACCTTTACAACACGTGGTCGTCCGACGGGTCAGCGCCATTCGCGCCGATGCTGCAGATAGGATCGGTCGAGATATCGCCTTCGGTGTACGCGCCGTTAGACGGGCACTCAGGCGTAGCCTTGACATACTTGCCGGCGCCATAAAGATCCGCCGGAGCAGGCACGTCGAGGCTGGTCTTCTTGTAGTCCATCGCCCACTGCTCTTTGGCCGACTCGATCTGCTTCAGATTGGAAACGCAGCTCTTCGCTCGGGAAGTCTCTCTCGCCTTCAGGAAGCTGGGAACCGCTACGGCAAGGAGAATTCCGATGATCAAGACCACGATCATGATCTCGATTAGGGTGAAACCTTTCTTGTCGTGCATCCTTCTAAATGCTTTCATGTACTTTCGTACACCTCCTTAAGAATTGTGCTGATCGGCGTCAGCAAACATTTCCGGCGGTCGCTCAGCCCGAAAACGGGCGCGGCGAACCTGCCACAAGCCGTTTGAAATCGTGGTCGTCAAACGACCTTACGCTTGATGGAGTTATTCCACACGCGCGCCGGGCGTTTCACATAGTTATTTGCGAAGCGACCCGGGGCGATAACACACCTAGCACGATTATCGGTGTGCCGAGGGGATTTCTACAGGAGGGTTGATCTCACGCCGGCAGGGTTTTTAAAGCCGCCCTCTATCCTCTAGCTTCTATGCCCTAGCCACTGGTTTACGGCCAGAAGGCGTATGTCTGCATGCCCAGTGCGATGCCTATTATCGTCCACAGGCTGCCCATGATGCACTCGCCGAGGATGACTCCGAGGAAGAGGGGCACGGCGGACCGGTACAGCCTCAGTCCTCCATACCGAAGCAGCAGGAGCTTGATCAGCCAGGCGACAAACATGCACGTCCAGAGCAGATGCATGGACCAACTGCTCGATACAGCGAAACCGACCGGGTGGAAAGGAAACCAGGAGAAGCGCATCCTAAGGGAGTTCAATAGAATCGTGAAGACAAAGCCTACGCCGATAGCCCACGCGATGTTCGTACTCGGCGGGGGCGCGCTCCTCAACCACGCGTCCAGCCGCCGATAAGGTTCCATGCCGAATATGTAGGGGACCCCCACCGGCGACACCTTTGCTGTGGCGCCTACCTTGTAGTAGACATGCAGTTCGGACCAGAAGCTTGCAATCGTGCCGGCAACCACCGCGACCAGGATGGCGGCAAACAGCCTTCGGTAGCTCATAGCGGCCCGCTCCGCCATCTTGAAACCCTCGAGCTGGAACGGCATCGGGTGGCAGCGATACGCCCGGTTGAACCAGAACATCAGCGAGAGCACAACCAGATTCTGCGTCCCAAGCCTCTCAGGCCCGATGAGCGAGGGCAAAATGGTATCCGGTCCCCCGCCGTGGAGATCGTGCGCCGGCGGTCCGAGTTCGGCCCGCATCCGAGTGATGGCGAGAGACATGGCGAAGTAAATAGCGAAGAACGCCGCTATCAGCCACCATGACATCCCCATCGCCCGTACAAAAATCATCAGCACAAGGGTGCCGATTATCGCCCCGAAAGCCGCCGTGCGGTACCTCAGCGGCTCGCCCTCGTCGTCTACTTGCACTCGGTCGGTGAACAAGTGCCCGATCACGTTGAGTATGTGCTTCCTGCTGGCCCAGATTGCGAAGAAGCAGATGCCCATATACGCGCCGAACGACTGCTCTCCGACATAGGGGAACCTGGGTATTTGGTTCCATCCGCGGGCTGCCGCGATCACCACTTCCGCCTTCCAGAAAAGGAAGAAAAACCATGAGGAGAATGACAGATCGAGGGGCAGCAGGGTCCCAAGGCCGATGGCGAACGGGTAAAAATGGATCGGAAACCAGCCCATAGCGTTCCACGGCGCGGTCGAGATATAGGTCATCAGGTTGATTTCCTTAATTTTCAGCCCCGGTACAGCAGGGAACAGCACATGCAGGCCCTGGATCAGGTCAATACCGACCGCCAAGCCTATACCCGCCCACAGCAGCTTGCTGCGGAAGAAGCTCGCCCTCTCGCTCGAAAGGTCCAATGGCAGGTGCACGAGCGGGTACGTCAGCTTCTCGCGCTCCGTCCACTGTTTTCTCAGCAGCACCGTCAGGCAGAGCATGACAAACAGCAGGGTGACGATGAACAGCACCCACATCAATACCGGTATCGCCCATGCGAGCAGCGTCCGCCGTACGTATAAACTGCTCGCCCCCTGGTAGAAGCCGTTGATCGCATCCTGATCCTGCACTGTGAGCCATTTCGGGATTCTTTCCAGGAACAGGGTGGACCACTTGTTCTCCGGGTTGGCAAATTTGAAGGGATGCACCATCTCGGGGACCAGCACCTGGATCATATCGTGCCCCGCCAGAGCCGATGCCAGGTTTATCATTACGTAGATCGTGAGCAGCTCGCCCTGGGAGAACACCCACCTTGGAGCGACTTTCCGAAGCAGCGTGTTGAAACCTACCAGCAGAAGAAGCAGGAATACCGCGTTGTAGAAGAGGGAGATATTCGTCGGGTGCCCTGCATACCGAACGATCTCCGTGAGGAAGATCCAGTAATTGTTGATTGGAATGATGATCAGGGCGACGATGACTGCCCTCAGGGTCACTCCCGACAGGTATTTCTCCGGTTTGCGCCTATCCAAAGTCCGGCCCTACCTCCCACTTACCGTCATCTCCGCGATCTTGAAGGTGGGGCTGACAATAGTGGATATGAACCTCGCGTCGTTGGCTATCTGTTCGATGTTCCTCATCATTTCGAGCATGTTCCCGGCGATTGTTACTTCCTGCACCGGAAAGGCGAGTTCGCCGTCGCGTATCCACATGCCGGCAGCGCCCAAGGAAAAGTCGCCGGTTACGGTGTTTATGCCATGACCTATGGTTTCGGTCACGTAAAAGCCGTTTGTGATGTCCCGGATGATCTCAGAGGGGCCTATATCGGTCGGCTTCAGGTAGAAGTTGGTCGGCGACACGGATGGCAGGCTGGCGAACCCGCGTCTCGCGTTCCCACTGGGCTGCCGCCCGTACTTCCTGGCTGTGCGCGCATCGTAGAAGTACAGTTTGAGTATTCCGTTCTCGACCACGACCTTGCGGCTGCAGGGGATGCCCTCCCCGTCAAACGGCATAGAGCCTATGCCGCCCGGCATCAGAGGGTCATCAATCAGCGTCACAGTTGGGGAAGCGATCCGCCTGCCAAGCATATTCTTGAGGAAGGACAATCCACGGTGAACACCATCCCCGTCGAGCGCTTGAAACACAGCGCCCCAGAGCATATGACCAACCATCCAATCGAGCACGACGGGCACATCCTGCGTTTCAACCTTCCTGGCTCCGAGCTTTCGGAGGACACGAATTGCCGCCTGCCTGCCCACTTCAGCCGGGGAATCCATCTCGCTAAGGAAGCGTTTGGAGCACCAGTGGTAGCTGACCTGCTTTTCACTGTTCCGCTCGGCCATCGGCGCGCAGAACACGCTGCAGTCCGTCCCCAAGGTCGAATACAGAATGCCGTTGGAGTTGGCGATTATCCGCGTGCCGACATGAGAGCCGACGCTGGCTCCATGGCTGTTCGTAATCCTGGGGTCGTAGTCGAATGCCGCCCTCTCCGCTTCCTTTGCCATCTCGATCTTCCGCTCGGCAGGCAAATCCGCGATTGTCGGATCGTAGAGGTTTAGATGGGGCAGCGGCCCAGGCTCAACCTCAGGCGGGCCGTTGTAACGGTCGCGGCCGGCGGCTTTTGCTGACTCCACGGTAGTCTTCACAAGGTCCGCCACGACCGAGGTATGGAAATCGGTCGTACTTGCGAATGCCATCCGCTTGTCCACGAAGACACGCAGCCCAAGACCCTTCGCGGAAGCCTGGGTGAGGGTCTCGATTTCGCCCATGCGAACGTCCACGTGGAACCTGCTGCCGGTTTCGATATATACCTCGGCCTCGTGAGCCCCCGCACTCATCGCAGAGCTCACGACATCCTGTGCGAATTGAAGATAGTCCATAGCATTCCTTTTTTAGGAATCCAGGGGTCAAGGGTTCCAGGGATCCAGGGGAAAAACTTGGTACCGCAGCGTTGGAGTATGGGAATTTGGGAGGGAGCCGGCCCCCCGGGTTCCCCTGCTTCGTCGCTCCATTACCCCTTCACACGTCACTCTTCGCCCCCTGGACCCCTCAGCCCCTTTAAGTTGCCGTTCCCCCTACCGTCATCTCGGATATTTTCACTGTCGGCGTGCCAACGGTAGTTGGAACTCCCTGGCCATTCTTGCCACAGTTGCCCATCCCCGGATCAAGCGCCAGATCTGAGCCTACCATCGTCACCTTCGTCAGTATATCCGGCCCGTTCCCGATAAGGGTAGCATCCCTGATGGGATAGCTCAACTTGCCCTTCTCGATCAGATAGCCCTCCGTGAGGCTGAATGTGAAATTGCCGTTCGATATGTCAACCTCGCCGCTGCTAAAATTGCCCGCATATATTCCATAATCCACAGAGCGGATGATTTCCTCCGGGTCGGAATCTCCAGCCTCCATGAAGAAGCAGGTCATCCGGGGGATCGGGTAGTTTTGATAGCTCTCCCGGCGGCCGTTTCCCGTAAGCGGAAAGCCCATCAATCGGCCGCTCAGCCGGTCGGTCATGTATCCTGCCAGAACGCCTTTTTCGATGAGCGCTTTCCTCTGGCCGGGCGTGCCCTCATCGTCAATATTGACCGAACCGCGCCGGTTCGGAAGCGTTGCGTCGTCCACAAGCGTGCAAAGCTCCGAGGCGACCTTCTGGCCCATCCGATCTGTGTAGATGGACATCCGCTTCCTGATGAAGTCGGCTTCGAGGCCATGGCCGACTGCCTCGTGCAGCAGAACTCCACCCCATCCGTTTTTTATGACAACCGGCATCATCCCGGCAGGGGCGGGAATCGCATCGAGCTGGACGACCGCTATCCGTGCGGCCTTGCGCGCAATATCCTCCGGCGAAACACGATCGAAGTACTCCATCCCAATCCGGCCGCCGCCTCCGTAGCTGCCCCTCCTGGAAACGCGCCGCTGGGATGCCAGGCAGTGCACCATCATTCGGAGCAGCGTCTGACGATCCGCAATCCATAAGCCATCCGAGTTGGCGACGATGATCTCCTTCTCCTCATCCGTGTAATAGACATCCGCCTGCTTGATGCGGGGGTCGTAGTCATAGGCCGCCTTACTCGCACGCTTTAGGAGGGCGGTTTTCTGGGCGACAGACCGGTCTGCGGGATCAATCCGGATGGCGTAGTAATCGGGGGCAAGTTGAGCGGTGACGTGGATCGCACGCTCCGTCCCCGGCCCGTCAGCGACGTAGGCTGCCACGCGCGCCACATCCAGCAGACTGTTCATCTCCAGGTCATCCGAATATGCATAGCCGGTCTTTTCGCCTGAGATGATGCGAATCCCGACGCCCTGGCTGATCCTGGCTTCGGCGGCGCGGATCTTTCGCTCCTCCAGCGGGACGCTCGTGGTGCGCGAGCGCTGGATAAAGATTTCCGCGAAATCACCGCCCCGGCTCAGCGCAGTGGAAAGCAGGCTTTCCACGGATTCCTTGGGCAATAGGGGGAAGGTGTCATTTCCAGAAGCACTTTCGTATGGTAGATCGCTGATCGTTCTCACCGTCAACTCCCAGTCATTGACAACGTCTCATGCCAATTGGGAATGGTAACAGAACAGCCTGTGCAAGTCAAGGTTCGCTGGCCCCGATTGTGGAGCATCGGCGGTTTGGAGGTTGTTTTTCGCGCTGCTTCAGAACAGCGCTCCAGGGGTGCGGGCCTTGACAACCAGGATAGCCACGTCGTCACGCAAGTAGCCCTTTGCATATGAGCGCACGCCCGTCAGCATCACTTCCGGCAGGTCGTCAAACCCCCTGTGCAGGTTGTCGGCCACGATCTTCTGGAGGCCCTCTGTGCCCAGGAACTTCCCGTCGCTGCTCCGGGCCTCGGTGGCGCCATCTGTGTAGAAGATCAGCATATCGCCGGGCTCGAAGGAGATCTCCTCGGAGGTATATTCCCCATCGGCCAGCGCGCCTGCGGCAGGTCCGGTGGCTGCCAGAGTCTCCAGGCTGTCGCCCGAACTCTTGTAGACGAAAGGCAGCTCGTGACCGGCGTTCACATAAGTGAATGTTCTCGCCTTCATGTCCAGCACGCCGTAAACCACTGTAACGAACTTCCCGCTGGGGGTGTAGCGGCAGAGGGCCGTGTTGAGTTTTGAGACTATGGATACCGGATCGGGGTCGTCGGCTGAATACGCCTGGATCATGTACCGGGCCATGGCAGTATAAACCGCCGCGTCGAGTCCCTTGCCTGCCACGTCGCCTACAGCGACCCCATATCGCCCGTCACCGAAGGCGATCACTTCGTAGAAGTCGCCGCCCGCAAGACTCTCATCGTACGCGGCCTGGTACTGCATGGCAACCTGGATGTCCGCAAACTCCCGATCCAAATCGGGCAGCATGCTCTTCTGGAGGCTCTCGGCGATTCTCCTCTCGCGCTCGTACAAGTCGGCGTTCCTGATGCCTGCCGCGACCACGGGCGCCAATCTCATCAGCAGCCGCTTCTCCCTCTCGCCGAACGGTTCTGCATTCTGCCGAAACACGCTTATCGCTCCCGTGAAGCCGCGCAGCGACATGGGCGCCGACAGTAGATGGTGCGTGCCGCCATCCACCGCCATCTCCGGGTACTCGCAGTGGATGCTGTTCGGAATATCGTTGGCAATCACCGGCTCGCCGGTTCGCGCCACCGCGGCTGCAATGACGTCGCATTGATCCACGTGATCAGCAATGCTCTGGAGGCGCGTGAGCTTCTTGCGCCCCATGATTCTCAACCCGATCACATCCGGCTCGAAGACCAGGACGGAGCAGGTAGTCGCGCCGACCGCCGACCTCAGCTTCTCCGCGAGGGTATCCACAAGCGCGTGGAGTTCCAGCTTCGATGCTACCGCCTGACCGATCTCCCATACGATCTCGAGCTCCCGGGCATAGTCGTCGGTGGCCTTGGCAGAGTCGAGCATCCGTCCGCGGAGCCTAAACCCATCTACCGCAAGGGCCGCTTGACTCGTGAGCGCTTCCAGCAAGCGAAGTTCATCCTTCGCCATCTTCTGAATCCGCCGTGGCGGACCCGTGAAGAAAACCGCCAGTACTCCAAGGCACTCATCCTTCGCGATGAGCGGAGCGAATACCGCCGATTGAATCCCGGTTACCTCTCCCAGCTTCTGAAGAAGTACGGGATCTTCGAGCACGTCTCGGACGAAGATGGTCTCCTTGCTTGAGAAGCAATCTCCCGGTGGGCCTTCGCCAGGCCTGAAGACAAGCTGCCTCGCTGCGTCGTCGAGCCCGGTCTGGGCGGCGACCCGCAGCAGACCGCGGTCCTTTTCGAACGGCAGCAGACACACAGACGCAGACGGCAGAGAGGCGGATATCAGCTCGACAATGCGCTGATACAGCTCCGCCGGCGTCCCAATGGAGCTCACAGCCTGTTGCGTCTGGATAAGGCTGGTCAGGTCGGCTGCCTGATCGCGCAGCCTCACCTGCAGCCTGGTGTGCTCGGCGAGCATGCCTGCGAGCGGAAATAGGAAGACGAGCACCTTCATGACCACAGCAAAACCCAGCAGTGACTCTGAGGGGTCAGCTTCCAGGGCCATGGCTGCCTGGGCCAGCACCGCGAATATCAGCCCGTACGACATCCATGCGAACACGGCGTTACTTCTATGGATCGAGGCCCGGCTATATGCAAAGCCGGCGATTGCGAATACGATGCCGCAAGCGACGCTGCTGGCCATTCCTATTTTGCCAACCGCGAACACACGCAACACAGGTGGCGAGGAGGACATAACAAAAATGACTATGGAAGCCCACAGAATGCCCCCGGCGATGGCCGCTATCGTCCCGGTCGAGTCGTGGTGCTGTCGGGAACTCGCTCTGCCGCTCGCTGCAACACCGAACATGAGCATCACGGCCAGGGTAATCCACTGTAACTCCCAGAGCGCCAGGCGCGACCATGGAGTTGCGTGAGCTGCGGTGCTTCGGAACAACTCGTGGTACGGGAATGTGAGGGCATCCCATATCCCCATGACGCCAAGTGCGAGGAAGGTGGCGCCGAGGTAGAGATGGCTTTGCCGGCCGTGTATGGAGTGCTCTGCCAGCATCACGGCAAAGACGCCGAAAGCCAGCACAGCCGAGAGCCAGGAAGCCACCGTGTAAGGATGCGGCTGCTTCAACCCGTGCGATTTTGCCACTGCCGCGACCAGCAGGAGAACGGCGATACAGCTAACTACCAGGATAACGAGTGCGCTTCTTCTCATGTAGCCCCCTTCTCTGGCGAACTCCGCCGTACGCTGGGTGGATGTCGGTCGGTTTCACGTGCGGACTGCGCGCAGCTTGATGTCCTCCCGTTGCCTGGGGAAGTAGCCCATTGTAGCATACAAACGCGTGCTGGGCAAGCGGCGCGAGGATAGCCCGTGTAGGTTTGTCAAACATGTGTTACACCACCTCCTGGTAATGACGGAGCATCTGGGATGCGGAGCGCCACCCATGGGCCATAAGTGGCTGGCGGTTGGATTCTCTCAGGTATCGGTTGAA
>Ga0315291_10012018_pt1 | contig 10524 bp, 18 predicted proteins | sample YL17G12_20_MG_FD_203070 | JGI IMG/M metagenome (GOLD analysis project Ga0315291, IMG submission 203070) | Sediment microbial communities from Yellowstone Lake, YNP, Wyoming, USA - YL17G12_20 | ecosystem: Environmental > Aquatic > Freshwater > Lake > Sediment | place: USA: Wyoming | collected... | reverse complement strand
TTGTTTGGTGATCCCGGAGGGAGTCGAACCCTCTTTTGTTCTGGTTAAAAGCCAGGAGCAAAGCCACATTTTGCTACGGAATCATTTCGGATATCGTAGCAAAAGCTGTTAAGCTACGACATTACCGTTTATATTTCTGTTTATATTTCATTTTTATAGTTTTCATTTTATTATCAATTTTAGCGAGTCTTTTATCAATAGATGATAAATCTACTCTTATTACGTTAATATCTTTTCTAATTGAACTTAAATCACTTACAACAGGATCTAATTTAGAATCTATCAGTTCAGATATTTTATTCATTGTCATATTCATTTCTTCTCTTTTTACTCTTTTGCACGTGAAACAAGATTCGAACAAGTACCCTACGGCTTCGATGCCGCTGCTCTACCAATTAAGCTACCCACGTATATTTTGCACACTCGTAGAGATTTGAACTCTAAACCACGCTTACGCATTAACGGGTTGGAACCGTCTGGTCACGCCAATGAGCGAGTGTATTTGTGGAACCTCCCGGTTACGATCCGGGCTCCCTGGATTTTCAGTCCAGTGCTTTCACCAGGTTAGCTTAGGTTCCAAGTGGCACAGAGTGTAGGAATTGGACCCACTCGACGTTGGTTTTGGAGACCAACCGGCTACCTTAGCCTACTCTGTGTTTAGGGTGAAGGACGAGTCACGATCTCGCATTAGTCATAGACATTCCTCCTTCACAGGGAGGTCGGCATCCAATTACCGGCTACAATCACCATTTGCGGAGAGACAGGAATTGAACCTACCTCACGTATTTGAAGCCACATTTAGCCGGTATACGTTTGCACACACTGTGCTCCTCCCCCTCTTTTGTGCACCCAGAAGGATTTGAACCTTCAGCCTTCCGGTTAAGAGCCGGCAGCTCCACCTATTGAGCTATGGATGCTTATTACTTTGTGGGTTTGGTTGGGAACGATCCAACATCTCTGGGGCTTCAACCCAGCACATAAACCTTTATGTTACAAACTCATTTCTTGTGTGACTAGTGGATCACGATACCACATCTTAGGTTTCACAAACCTACATCCTTGCCTTTGGACGATAATCACCATGTATTCTTTTTCTGTTTCTATTTTATGATACAAATATATGTTTGTTTTTCTTTTGTACCTAATTTTTTCACTTTTATTTTTTCTCAAATCCTTGTCCATAGCGGGATATAGCCGATTAGATCACGATGATTTGTGATTTTAAAGGCATAAAAAAACCCTGAACTTTTTTGGTTCAGGGTTATCAACTTATGCGTTTAAAATTTCTTCTTTATATTAGATATTTTGCATAAACAATAGCACCGAACCAGAGTGGCTAAACCACTTACTCGATTTACTATGACGTTTATGACTAAAATTAACTAACATGATTGTATATATTAAAATATTGTTCTTCCTTTGACTATTTATACAAATATATGAATAAAAGTTTGATTATTGCAAATTTATTTTAAAATTGTTGATTATTTCATTAAACCTGCGTGTATTAGTGTCTTAACTATCTCACTAGCTAATTCATTATGAAGTTTTTTAGACTCAACATTATCAAGTTCGTATGATTTAAGTATATTCTCAACTAACTCATAAGCATTGTTTGATGTAGTCTTTTTCCAGTCTGAAAACTCAGACTCTTCATTTTCATTAAACCTCTTTAAATGTTCCATAGACTTATTATTTTATTTTTTGTAGTTTCTCTATCATTTTTGCTACATCATCTTTACTTATTGATGTAACTTTACTATTCTTACCCTCTACTACTCTAACTTCTAATGCAGCAATGCGAATAAATATCGGTTCTTTATTATTGTATATGATAATATGAGTTATGTCTTTTATATTATTGGTAGAGCGTACTTGTTTATCCCAATCTTCCCATGCACAAGACTCCCCATCACCATATATGTTAGTATATGAAACTCTAACTTCCTCTGAACTTAAAGATTTAAATATAAAGTCAATAAGTTCCTTAGGGGTTTGCTCTTTTTTATTCCAGTTAAAAAAATCTTTTAATCCCATTATTCGTAAACAACTTTAGTTATTGTCCTTGGTTTAACTTCTGTTACTTCATTCCATTGTGTTTGATCATCGTGAAAATCACCTTGACCAAAATAATCAAAACACATAGCATAGAATTTACCATCCATTTCAATTACATATCTTTCAGTCCAAGAACCGTGGTCATGGTCTTGATCGTAAGAATCATCGTGATCAACTACCTTGAACGGTAATTCAAATTTAATATTCAAGTAGCTATAACCTGTTTTAGAATATTTAACAATACTTTCTACATCACTGATACTCAATGGTCGTGTATTATTACCTTGATAATAATGCTTATTATCTGCTTTGAATTGTTTAAGCATATCATCTGTTATGATAGCTGACATAAAATCAAGTATTTTCATATTTTTAGATTCGTTAAAAGGTTTTAAATGTTTCATTTGTTATAAATCTTTTGGTAGTCCAATGCCAGGGAAATTATAGTTTCCCTTTCTTACCTCAGCTTCTTCCGTTTCACGGGCTTTCTGGTAGTCTGGATGATTTTTTTCTTTTGTTTCGCACTCTTTACATACCATTTGAGTATTAAAGAATGACATCTTGTAAGATGTTGTCGGGGTGTTACAGCGGTCGCATTTCATATTTATCCTATTAATTCATTTTGTTCTAACCATTTAAAGAATTGCTTCTTGGTTAAAATATCTTCACCATAATCAGTAAATTGCTCTTTAGAACCTTTTACTTTATATGTAGTATTTCCTGTGTTAAGCTTTTGAAAGTAATCAAAATAGTCAGCAAATGGCATAGTCAATTCAACTTCATCTTCTGTTTCAATATTAACATTCCACTCTTTATCAAATCCTAATTGACCAGCATCGAATGGTACACCAATGAAATCATTTAAGAAAAGGTCTAGTTGTTTTAGAGAACCAACTCTTTCAGATGTTTCATCTTGTTGAAATAAAATATCATTACCCAATGTAACTTTAACATTATGGTCTTCAAACCAAGTATTAAAATGCATAAAACCATCTACACCAGCTTCATATCTTCTTTTGTTAGTCCATAATAGGTCATATTTATTACCTAGTAATGCAACTAATTCTTTAATATTTGCAACTTTGTTTTTAAAGCCAGTAAATCCAGATACTTTCGGTGATGGAATCACATCAACTTCTCTTGCAACTGGTAGATTTTCCCAATTTATTTTGATTGCAGCTTCCGCTACTTGTCTAGTGTAAGATAAGTCAACCCATTCAGTTGTAAAGTGTTCTTTCCAACCACCTGCTGATAAGTTTGTACATTCTGGGATAGTATCTAAAAATGTTGCAGTGTCAGTATAGTAAGCTTTGTGGTCTTTAGTATATTCCATTCCATTATTAGCGAACTCAATTGATAGAGCATCAGCAAATTCATCTGAACAACACCTTCTACCTAATTGACGAGTTACAATAGATCCTTTTTCTTTTCTATCAAAAGCTATGCATCTTTTATATTTTTGAAATTGTGGTTCAAATGCAGCAAGCGCTGATAATGATCCCCATCTTCCACCCATAGGGCTAATTGGTTCCTCACTCAGAAAAAAGTAATATAAACCTGGGATACCCTTACTAATCATGTATAACATGATAGTACAACCCAATTTATTATCACCACCTAAGATAGTCTTACCATCAGTTTTAATGATATCGCCATTTATGACATGATTAACTTTATCATACTTTTTACAATATGTATCTAAGTGAGTTGTGAATAGTGTTTCTGATTGTCCAACTTTAATATAGTAGTTACCAATTGAGTCTTTCTGAATACCAGAAGGTAAGTATTTTTCTAATGTATCTTCTTTACCGTGTGGTATAGTAAACTCAGTTAGTTTTAGGAATGTATCTTTAATGAAATCCATTTTGTATATATTAATCTGTTAATTGATTTAATTTAGTGCCTCTGATATATTCTTTTAAATGAGTTGGATTAATATCACCATATATACCAACATCAAGATTTTCAGTCAACATTCGCATTTTAATTATACAATCATATGATGTTCTAATTAAATGTAAGATGTATTCTTCAGTAGATCTCCAACTATTCTCATCTGAAATAAAATAGTAGATATCTATATAAGATTCTTGAATTTCGAAGTCTACTCGCATTAGTTCACCATCTTCTTTTACAGTAACTTTAATACCAGTAACATCAAAATATTCGAATTCGTTTCTATTGTGTAAATTAGGAGCTTCACTGTGCTGAAGTAGGAACATAAATCTAGGTCGTTCTCGGTGCTGTGGCGCTAGCCATGGTGGAGCTCCATCACCGTATTCCCAACCATTACTCCAAACATGGGTTGTATATTCTTGACAAATACTACTAACCGATAGATATAAATCCTTTATTAATTTTTTACTATCCATTAGTCTTCATCAGTATGAGTATTTTTATACTTCTGTTTTCGTCTTTTAATATAACCCTCTACTTTAGCGAAGAATAGTGATACAAATACTAAACCAACTGTTAGTATAATCGGAGCAAGCATAGCACCCATACCAGCTAATATTCCGATTGCTGACATAACCCAAATGAATGATGCGGTTGTAATACCGGTTATCTTATCATCATTGTTTTTCATAATTACACCACCACCTAAAAAACCAACACCAGTAACTATCGTACTCAGCATTCGAGTAGGATCTGCTATATTAGCACCATATACTTTTGCTAGGTAGAAAGATCCTGCGGCAAAAATTGCTGAACCAACGCATATTAGTATATTGGTTCTGAGTCCAGCCACTTTGTTTTTTAATTCTCTTTCTACTCCAATTATTGCACCACACAATGTGGCTATTAAGATTCTTGGTAAGAAGAACTTAACGATTTCCATTTCTGTTTCCATATTCTATTGTATTAAATTTTTAATTTGTAAATCTCTTATTAATTCTTTGCGCTCAGTTTCGGATATGTTGTTAACATATTCAATTATTTGAATAGTTAACCAGTGGTCTGCTCCTACTATCTTTGCTTGTTTGATAACCCAACCATGTACAATTGAATCATCTGTCTCCTCTGGGAAAAGGTTTTCATAGTTTCTAATTTCAGATAGTCGTGGCTCAAAGTAGTCAACCAGAACATTAATATCCTCAACCATCAGTGTACCATATATTATGCAAAATATTTTATTATGGTCAATACTATCAACATCTAAACCTAGATACTTAGATGACTTTTCATTTAGGTATTCTTTAAGATGTTCAGGTAGTATATTATGATCATTTGACCATACTTCTGATATTGCTGAATCCACACCACGCAAATATTCATCAATCGCACGTTGAGCGAAGTGAGTGTAAATAATTATGTTGTAAATTCTATTAAGCATTATAAATCAAATCAGTTCGTAGTACATATTTAACACCTTCAATTAATGGTAGACCAGCGTGTAATATCGTGTGTTCAAATATTAATAGTTTACCTTCTTCTGGTTTAACGGTTACTGGCTGTTCTAACATCCTATCACATAGGCTGGTTTCACCACCTTCAGTAACATCATTCAAGTAAATAAGAACTGTTACCAATGAAACACCACCTTCTTCTAGTTGGTTACCATCACGGTGTCTTTTGAATTCTTCACCAGTAACATACTTATAGAATCTGAAGTTCCCAGATAGTTTTATAAACTTCTTATAGTCTAAAATACCACCCTCTTTAATAGTAGTCAACACTAACGGTACGTGAGGTAGTATCATACTCTCTAATTCTACTCGTAATTTCTCATCACGACATAAACAACGAGAGTTATTACGATATTCTTTCTTCATAACGGCACCCGTTGGATAAGAGATATCAGCTTCGGTGTAACCCAAAGCCTCAGATTTATCTATAAGTTCCTGACATTTAGCCGGACTTAAAAAGTTATTTACTATCTTGTATACCATCTTGTTCTATTATTCTAATTGACATATCTCTTAACTCAGTTTTAATCCAATCCTCACTAGGTGCTTCTGTTTCACCATCAACATCACATTGCCAACATTCACCTGGGTTATAAAAGTCACACTTATTAGCATGTTTAAATTCCACGTTATCATTATTATAACCAATATCAAAAGTACCAGTTGGATGCTTGTCTATTAAACAAGAACCATCAGTCCCTTCTACTGTATAGTTAGAGTATCCATAATCTTTCATCATGAAGAATTTACAATCCTTACAGCTCTTATATTCGTTAATTTTTGTCATTGTGAATTCGTAATCTTTTTTTATTTGTTCCTTAGCGGCTTCTACGCTAGGAAATATTATTTGTTCTCTTATCTTTTCTAAAAGGTCAATACCAACCTCTTTACCATATAAATCACCATCAAAGTCAATTATATGTATCTCAAATACAAGTGCCTTTGCCTTAACTGAAACACCAACAAATCCTAACTTAACACGATTAGGTCGTGTTAGGTATTTCTCATTCACATTGAAGGCATTAGCTGGTAAATGAACTCTAACAGTCCACGCACCAACACATTCTGAACGTCTTATAAGCACGTCAGTATTTTTATACTCTACTAGCATATTAGCAGTAGCAAATCCTAATTTTGATTTACCATTACCTCTACCTTTAACTATCGTACCAAAGAATCTATGCATTGTAGTGAAATTTTTCATTAACAAATCCGTAAGCATCAACCATCATATCAACTCTTCCTTCTACACGATACATATAGTTAGCTAATAATTGACGAATGTTCTTGTTACCACCTGTATTATCAGAGTGCACAAACCAATCTGGTAACTTCTTGTTATTATCTAAGCAATACTCAATTAAGTAGTTAGCGGCATCTTTACCAGTCAATTCGTTTTCATCAATATCATATGATGAAATATCGTGGTCAAAGCTAATAAAGTCAATTTGATCGAAATTAGCGTTGATAATGTTGATAAACTCGTCGTAGTTACGTGCAATTACCCACTCATTAGACTTACCCACAGATAAGCCAAGTCCACGCTCGCTATTATGCGACACAGTAGCATCCTTTCTCTTATCATCTAAATAAACCCACATAAGTATAGTATTAGTATGTAAATATACGAATTTTTATTGAATTATGCAAATAAATGTTATATTTGTAGAATGAATACAGACAAGATATACAACGACTTAAAAAAGAAGTACACAGACGAAGAAATCGCAGAATCATTCGTTTTCCCGTCAAATTTATCTCCCGAAGAACAAGCCAGACAAAATGCTGAGTTTTCTAAATACATAAAAGAGCGCAGAAAGCAAATGACATGGAAACAAAAGCTACAAACTAACTATTATTGCTATAAATTTAGATTACAGGATTGGTTCAAGAGTCTTAAATCTTCTGACTAATATCATCCATATACTTCTTCTCTGTTCTAGTCAAGGAGTCAAGTCCCATTTTAGAGATTTTATCTAGTATGCCATCCATACTTAGATTCTCATATACAAGTTTTTCAACAGAATCAAGAAAATAAGATACATTTAATGATTTCTCAGTACCTAGAAAATCAACAAGATCACGTTCCATATCTAATTTACCAGACAATACATCTTTAGTTACATCAGTAAGCTTACATTTAATACCATATTTAGAAAACATATCCTTATAGATAGTGATAGTTTCCTTGGTTGCTATTAGATATGATTGACACTTATTTTTAAGTTCTACGTCAAATGAGCTGGATACATCAGCTGCAGATAGATATTCTCTATCCTCTTTGGTTATAAGATCATAAGTTTTATTCAAACTTGTTGTACTTACTTTAAAGTCAAATCTCCAAATGCGTTTCATAAATTGGGATTATAATTTTAATATATATTAAAAAATTACCTCTTATTTAATGAAACATTTAAAAAAGTTTGATGAAGGATTATTCTCAAAGAAAGAAGAAGAATCAGATGATTTAAGACCAAAGGGTTTTAAAACAACAGAACGTCCTGAATGGAGCTATGAAAAGCCAGAAGTTAAAACAGGTGGTATTGAACCTAAGATTGACCCATATTTCATTCAAGAAATATCAGATAGATTATATGGCCCTGATTCAATTGAATATGTTAAAGAACTAATAGAACTCAATAAAAGATTTAGACCAAGAGGTGGTAGAGTTGGTAGCCAATTCTACGAAGAAGGAAATTAATAAAATACTATGAAATACGTTAAAACTTTTGAAAATTTCGACTCAAAAACTACACCAAATAAAGATGAATTAAAAAACATCATTGAAATGAGTGTTGAAGATTCTGATTTTAGTATACATGATTTATATATTTATGAACCATCATATTATGGTGATAGTGATGTTGAAAGACTAGAGTATGAAAAAAATAAAAAATTTAAAGTCACCATCGAGGAAATATTTGATAATAATAGTAAAATATCAGATTTATATAAGGCATTTAAAGCCGATATTGCTCTGCTACCTGATGGAAACAGAGGAAGCAATAACTTCATTTATAAGATTAAAAGTCAAGAACAAACAGAGGATGGGAAATATGCTATAGACCCAGATATGTTGGAAAAGAATAGTCAAAATCTAATAAATTTAATATCAGAAGTTGAAGCTATAAACAAGAAACTATTTGATCTTATGGCAAAAAAGTATGACTTCACATATGGTGGTATCAGCGTTAAAAATAGCTTACAAGGAGCATCAAATGAAAATCCAATAGTAAAAGTTAATATAACGGATATAAAATTTAAAGCGAGTTAAAATAACTCGCTTTTTTAATATATACTAAATGAAATTCGTAAAAACATTCGAGAAATTTACTGGTGGTCAAGTTGCCTATCACGGTTCGCCGTATAGTTTCTCTAGTTTTGAATTTGGAAAAACTGGAGTTAATACTAAAAATTGGGGCTGGGGGTTATACTTCACATCAAATAGAGATGTTGCTAGATACTATGCAGATATTTCATTAGCAGAAGACTTCTATGGTTCTGGGTTATCAATTAAAGTAGATGGTATTGAACTTAAAGATAAAGTCAAGAAGTGGGCTGAAGTATATCAAAAAGCACGCAATATACTTAGAACTTGGGGCAAGGACAAAGTTAATGACTTTTGCAGACTAATGCGTAAAGAATTTCCAGATCTTAAAGATTATTTTAAACCAAAGCACATAACATTAAAATATGATGCTAAAAAATGGTTATATGACGTTACAGCAACTTCTGGATTAAAAATCGAAGATTGGGATTCTAAACCATCAAGAGAGTTATTAGCTAAATTAGATTCACAATTTCACTCAAATAGATATTCAACTACATATAAATCAATATCCAATAAATTGGGTGGTGATGAAGAAGCTTCTAAGTATCTATTAGACTTAGGTATCGATGGTCACGTTTATAAAGGATATAAAGGTGAAGACAATTGGGTCATCTATGATGTAAGTAAACTAGCAGTTGCAAATAAAGAAGAAGTAGGTGAGATTACTGAATCATTAGAAGAGAAAGAAGAAAATACTAAACCGACACTTACAGATGAACAAATAGATAGAATCTGTGAGTTCTATAACTACTGTGAAGATAATGGTCTTATTTTTTCAGGCATATACGCTGAAATATACACTCTTCTCGATGAAAATGGTATAGCAGACCAACCAGACAACAATGATAGCAGACCAGTTAATCCAACAACATTTAAAACATGGGTTAGAAACATGAGTATGATGTGGAAGTACGAAAAAAGAGCACAAAAGAATATAGAAGAATTTAACGAAAAAATGATAACTATCTATCATGAAGTTAAAGATTTCAAAAAACACGACCCATCTGTATTTGATGAGATAGAATCATGTGTATTTGATTTATTATCTGATAATGACAATATAAATGTTAGAAAAACAGTAGGATATAGTCTACAAAATGCACAATCATGGAAAGTTATACCATTATATTCTTTTGAGATATATAAAAATTTCGATGTAAATACAGAGAATCCTAAACGTTCTATAATATACCGCGGTAAAGAATACACCAACCTACATAACTTATATGCTGATGTATTATCAAAGGATAATTCAATACTTTATCAGAAATTAGACTCACATTTTCAAAATGTTGAAATGAATCATCGTGTACCACCTGCAATAAAACTATTGCCGGGTTGGCACTATGGAGATACAATAGTTACTATCACAGTTATAGAATAATCTTCATAATTGGTCTCAATTCGTCTATAATAGTCTTCAGTGTTGATGATGTAGGTGTTTCCTTAGATTTTTCAATCCAAATATCACAAAATTCATTCCAAAAAAACTTATAAATTAATGCAATCGCTTTATCAATTTCATATGCGTCCAAATGCATATAAATGTCTTTTTTAGTCGAATTCCAAATATTTAGATATTCTGTGTCAGTTCCGATCCATCCGTTCTCTATTTGCATATTTATGAATTTTTCAGCATTTTTTAACTTATTTAATAGCTTCCAACCCATCTTCATCCTCTCTTCATCTATCTGTGTATCCGTGCCCAATGTATTGGATGAAGCCCAG
>Ga0315291_10012015_pt1 | contig 10525 bp, 7 predicted proteins | sample YL17G12_20_MG_FD_203070 | JGI IMG/M metagenome (GOLD analysis project Ga0315291, IMG submission 203070) | Sediment microbial communities from Yellowstone Lake, YNP, Wyoming, USA - YL17G12_20 | ecosystem: Environmental > Aquatic > Freshwater > Lake > Sediment | place: USA: Wyoming | collected... | reverse complement strand
TCATCGGCTACGTCCTGGCCGCCATGATGATCATGTTTTCCTCGCGCCGCATCTCGCGCGCCGGACAAGACCTCTTTGGGAATCCGAAATGGTTCGTCGGGGCCCTGTTCATCTTCGGACTGCCGATCTTCGACACCGGCCTGGCCCTTTTGCGCCGGATCCTGAACCGCCGGCCCATCATGATGCCCGACCGCAGCCACTTCTATAACCAGTTGGTGGACCGCCTGGGCCTTTCGGTCCTCGGGACGGTCGGCCTCCTGTACACCATCAGCCTCCTCTTCGCCGCCGTCGGCCTCCTGGTGCTCTACATCCGTGGCCGGTACGCGACCGCACTCTACGCGGGCGCCGGCCTGGTGTTCCTCATTGCGGCCTGGAGGCTCGGGTTCTTGCGCATGACGCCGGAGGAGAAGGGCGCGGCCGACCGGTACCTGGAGCGCAAGCGCGGCATCCCGCCCCAAAAAGGGCCTTGTTAGACCGCCTTTCGTAGGCCATAATAAGGGGGGAAGGCGGGGGGCCGAAGAGCCTCTCCAAAGGTCGCCCTATGCGAATCCGCGTCCTGGCGATGGTCGGCGTGGCGGTCGGCGCCTTGGCGGCGCCCCTGTCGGCCCAGTACCTGCAAGGGGTCGGCGGGGGACCCAGCACCCGCTTCATCTACGACCTCCCGAGCCAGGGGTTGAATCGGACGCTCGGCTACGAGCAGTACGCCACGGCTGGCTCCTATTCGCAGTGGGCGCCGTCGGCGGGCGGATATTACGACTACACGCCCGGCGGGGCGATGGTGGACCTTCGGTCGCGCGGGGGGACCCCGCTGTCCTGGCATGCCGGCGAGGCGGGGCCCGGCGTCCTGCCCGTCCTGGCCGGACGTATCCGCACCATCGGATCCCTCCAGTTCGAGAAGCGGGCCCGATTCGCGAAGTTGAGGCAGACGACCCTCGCTCTGGCCGAACGCGTCACCAACCTGCGCGACGCGAGCCTCGGCCAACTGCGGATCGGCCTCAGGAAGTTGATGTTCCCGTTCCCGCTTCAGGACCGGTCCGAGTTCGGTTACGGGTTCTTCTCCCAGATGGACCTGGTGGGCGCCGGGTCGCCCAACAGGGAACTGTTTCTCGCGCCTTTCACCGACGAGGTCCAGCAGAGCCTCGGCGAGGAACGGTTTCTCGACCTGGCCGACGCCCTCCTATTCGGGCGGACGCTTCCGGCCGGCGTGAGCCTCGACGCCTTCTACGACACCCAACTGGTGGCGCTGGGCAACTACCTGTTCAACAACGGGCGTTACGGTCCATCGGCGGAGGTCTGGCAGGCGCTGGTCGAGCGCGACCTGACGAACGCCCTTCGCCATCGGGCCCTCGCGCTGTCGCTCCTGGCCGAACGCCGATTCGCCCAGGCCGCCGACGAGATCCGGCAATCCTTCACCCTCGCCGCAAGTTGGCCCGACCGCCTGCGCGTCACCGGCTCGAACCTCCAGGACGTGTTCCCCAGCACCCAGGACCTGGTGGAAGTGCGCGACGAACTCAAGGCCCAACTCGAGCGCCAACCCGACGATGCCGACCTGAATCTCGTCATGGCGTTCCTGGACCTTTTCCAGGGCCGGTTGCAGCCGGCTGAGGAGCGCCTGGCGGGCCTTGCGGATCGCGACGAGGTCGCTAAGGGCCTGGCGGCCATCCTCCACGCCGGCGCCGTGGACGACACCGTCAAGCGGCCGGTGCAGACCGCCCTGCGGCGGGTGGCCGAGGAACTCACCGGCCTGGAAGAGGCGCCCATGACCGAGGCCGACCGCGAGCGCCTCATCGAGGTCCTCCAATCCGGCCCGAAGACGTACGAAGACTACCTGCGCGTGGGCGATTTCCGGTTCTTCATGGGCGACTTCAACCTGGCCGCCGAACAGTACCGCGCCGCCACCAAAGCCAAGCCCGACGACCCGTTCGCCCTCTTCGCCATGGTCCACGCCTCCTTTGCGACGGGCGAATACCGGACGGCCGTCCGGTATCTGGACCGCGCCCTGGCCCTGGAGCCCAACTGGGGGCTCTACGAGTTCCGCCTCCAGGAGTTCTACGGCGACCGCAACGAGTACCGCCGACACGTGCAGGACCTGGAGCGCCTGACGCAGTTGCGGCCGGATTCGGCCGGCATGAAGTTCCTCCTCGCCTATGTCTATTACTTCAGCGGTCGGTACGCCGACGCCGCCGACCTCCTGGCCGAAGTCCTCCGCTTGAAGCCCGACTTCCAGTACGCCGACCAGTTCCTCCGCCTGGCCCGGCTCCAAGGGTAGAGGCCGGACAGGCACCGGACGAGAGGACCTTGACACCTATCCGACTCGTCGCGTTCGATCTCGACGACACCTTGGTTTCCGAACGCGCGTTCGTCGCGAGCGGCTTCCGGGCGGTCTCCGAGTATCTCGTCCGCGCCGGCATCGTGGATCGCCCCGTCGCCCGGGACCTCCAGGCCGCCTTCGACGCCGGCGTCCGCCGCCGGACGTTCGACCACGTCCTGGAGGCGCGCGGCGTGGAGGCGACCGGCGACCTCGTCCGCACCCTCGTCGAGGTCTATCGCTCCCACCGCTCGCCGTACGGCGACCGGCGGCCCGACATCACCCTCTATCCCGACGCCGACCGGGCCCTGGCCGACCTGCGCGCGGCCGGCGTGAGGACGGCCGTGGTCTCCGACGGGCCGCTCGTCGCCCAACAGGCGAAGGTCGAGGCCCTCGACCTCGCCCGGCGCCTGGATGCCGTCGTCCTGACCGACGCCTGGGGCAGCGAGTTCTGGAAGCCGCACCCTCGCGCGTTCCTCTGGCTCGCCGACCGCTTCGGCCTGGCGCCCGGCCAATGCCTTTACGTGGCCGACAACCCCGCCAAGGACTTCGAAGGCCCCGCCCGGGCGGGGTGGCACGCCTCGGTCCGCGTTCGGCGCTCGGACGGCCTGCACCGCGACGACCCCCTGGCCGACCCCGGCCGCGTCTGCGCGACGGTGGAAGGGCTGGCCGACCTGCCTGGGTTCATTGAGAGCCTTTCCCGCTCGGGTTGACGGCAAGGTCCGCAGACGCTCGGCCGGTTTCCTGGCCGGAAGCCCCGGCGAGGCGCTGATGTAAATGCTTGAGCGGCAATCACTTATGGAGGCCGCCATCCGCCGGTCTTCCTCCACGCCTGCGCAGCAGGTTGACAAGAGGGCTTTCGTGTGTATCCTTCAGGAGTGTGATTGGAGTCTGGGACCCTCCTATAGGTTCCCGTGGGAACTCTGATGGCGACCGGCAGAGACAAGGTCACGATCAAGATTCCGAGGGAGTTGTACCAGCGGCTTCAGACCGTGGTTGCGGATACCGGCTTCGGGTCCGTCACCGAGTTCATCGTCTATGTGATGCGGGACCTGGTGGCGGCCGAAAAGGTCGAGCATCACGCCGAACTCAACGATCGCGAAGTGGAGATGATCCGCAAACGTCTGAAGGCCCTCGGCTACCTCGATTGAGTCTGCCGCAGGCGTCCGATGCCGTCGCGCCGGCCGTCCCGGCGTTGCGGTCCCGCACGGCTGTTTCAGAGAGGGGCAGGCATGGCGAATGCGAATCACGCTCCGATGGCCCAGGCGGTCCGCGCGGCCTACCGCGCCGGCGAAGAGGACGAGGCGATGGAACCCCGCGTCCTCGTGGGGGCGGGCGGCGAAGCCCTCGGACGCATCGCCGACGGAGACTGCTGCATCTTCTATGACATTCGCGGCGAGCGCGAGATCGAACTGACGCAGGCGTTCACCGAGCCGGATTTTCCGCATTTTCCCCGCCCGCCCGTCCGCACCCGCTGGGCGACGATGATCCAATACTCGCCGGACCTCGACGTGCGCGTAGCGTTTCCCCCCGCCGAGGCCGTCACCGATTCGCTCTCTGAAGTCCTCAGCCGCGCCGGCCGCCGACAGGCGAAAATCTGCGAGTCCGAAAAGGCCGTCCACGTCTCCTTCTTCCTCAACGGAAAGCACCCGGACCCGTTCCCCGGCGAAGAGCGCATCGTCGTGCCGAGCCCCAAGGACGTCGCCAACTACGACCAGCGGCCCGAGATGTCGGCCCGCGAGGTTGCCGACGCCGCCATCCGCGCCCTCCAGGACGGGCGCCACGATTTCCTCTTTGTCAACTTCGCCAACGTGGACGTCGTCGGCCACATCGAGAACCGCGAGGCGATCCTGAAGGCCGTCGAGACCGTGGACGCCCAGGCCGGATGCCTCGCCGAGGCCGCACGCCGCGCCGGCGTCACGGTCCTGGTGACGGCGGACCACGGCACGGTGGAGAAATGGTATTACCCCGAAGGGACGGTGGACACGGGCCACACGAGCAGCCCCGTGCCCCTGCTCCTCATGGACTCCAGCGTCGAGGGCCGGCCGGCGGGCGTCTTGCGCGACGGCGGCGCCCTCACCGACGTCGGGCCGACGGTCCTGGAGTTGCTGGATCTGGCGAAGCCCGCCGCCATGACCGGCCGAAGCCTGATCCGCGAGCCTCTGCCGAAGGTCAAGCGCCGGCGCGTCCTCGTCATCCTCCTGGACGGGTGGGGCGTCGGCGATAAGGGGCCGGGCGACCTCATCCACGCCGCCCGCACCCCGCACATGGACGAGTTCGCCAAAACGTATCCCTCAACCCTCCTGGCCGCGTCCGGCAAGGCGGTCGGCATGCCGGAGGGAACCGTCGGCAACAGCGAGTGCGGCCATTTGCACATCGGCGCGGGGCGCATCATCCCCACCGACCGCGTCCGCATCCAGCAGGCGATCGAAGACGGCTCGTTCCGCACGAACGAGGCGTTCCGGTGGGCCATGCAAGGCGCGAAGCGCTCCGGCACGCGCCTCCACCTCGTCGGCATCATCTCGTTCTATTCGAGCCACGGGTCCGTCGAGCACCTGATGGAACTTCTGCGGATGGCCCACGACCTGGGCGTGCCCGAGGTGTATGTCCACGGCATGCTGGGCCGGCGGGGCGAGCGCCCCGAGAGCGGCGCCCTCTACACCGAAATGGTCGAGAAGGAATGTGCGCGGCTCGGGACAGGACGATTTGTTACAATCATCGGGCGGTTCTGGTCCCTGGACCGCGAGCACCACTGGGACCGCATTGAAAAAACGTACCGGGCGCTGGTCGAAGGCAAGGGCCTCGCTGTGCCGGCGGACGCCTGAACCAGGCCCGCCGCGGCTCTGTCCGCCGTTGTGGGGCTCTGGCCTGCGACCGACGTCGCGAAGCAAGGAAACGCGATGCCAACCCATCCCAAGGTGGCTGTCATCGGCCTCGATTGTGCCACGCCGCAACTCGTCTTCGACCGCTATCTGGACGACCTGCCGAATTTGAAGCGCCTGGTCGGGGGCGGCGTGTACGGGCGCCTGCGAAGCAGCGACCCGCCCATCACCGTCCCCGCCTGGGCGTGCATGACGACCGGCGTGGACGCCGGGACGCTCGGCCTGTATGGGTTCCGCAACCGCAAGGACTACACGTACGACGGCCTGATGTTCGCCATCAGCACCGCCATCCGGCGCGAGCGCGTCTGGGAACGCCTCAGCCGCGAGGGCCTCTCGAGCATTGTCGTCGGCGTCCCGCAGACGTATCCGCCCAAGCCGCTGAACGGCCTGATGATCACGTGCTTCCTCACGCCGAGCATCAAGAGCCAGTACACACATCCGCCCGAACTGAAACAGGAAATCGCCGCTCTTCTCGGCGAGGACTACATGCTCGACGTCAAGAACTTCCGCACCGACAACAAGCAGTACATCATTGACCAGTGCTATAAGATGACGGACCAGCGGTTTCGGCTGGCGAGGCACTTTCTGGAGACCCGCTCCGCGGATTTCTTCATGATGGTCGAGATGGGCCCGGACCGGCTGTACCACGGCCTGTGGTCGTGCACCGACCCGACGCATCCGAAGTACGAGCCGGGCAACCCCTTCGAGCACTGCATCCGCGATTACCACGTCCACCTGGACCGCCGGATGGGCGAACTGCTCGACGCGCTCGGCCCGGAGACGGCGGTGCTCGTCGTCAGCGACCACGGGGCGAAGAAGATGGACGGCGGGATCTGCGTCAACGAGTGGCTGATTCAGAACGGCTGGCTCGCGCTCCAGGAGACGCCCGCCGAGCCCATGTCCCTGGAAAAGTGCAAGATTGACTGGTCGCGCACCCGCGCGTGGGGCGAAGGCGGATACTACGCCCGCGTCTTCCTGAACGTCCGCGGACGCGAACCCCAGGGCGTCATCCCTGCCGCCGACTACGACAAGGTCCGCGACGAACTCCGCCGCGCCCTCGAAGCCATCCCCGACCACCAAGGCCGGCCCATCGGCACGCGGGCCCTCAGACCCCAGGATATCTACCGCACCGTGGGCGGGGTCCCGCCGGATCTGATCGTCTATTGGGGCAACCTCGACTGGCGGAGCGTCGGCCAGGTCGGCGCCGGCCAAATCTACACCTTTGAAAACGACACAGGCCCCGACGACGCGAACCACGATTACGAGGGCATCTTCGTGATGCGCGACCCGGCACGCCCGGGCGGCGGGCGACGCCTCGAGGGCCTGAACATCATGGACGTCGCCCCGACGGTCCTGGCGTGCTACGGCCTCGCGCCGGAGCCCGACGTCCAGGGCAAACGCATCACGTGGTAGGAGAAGTCCGCATGCCGACCGAACGCGTGCCGCTCTCAAGGCCCGACATCAGCCAGGCCGACATCGAAGCGGTGACGGCCGTCCTCCGGACCCCCCACCTCAGCCTCGGACCCAAGGGCCCCGAGTTCGAGAAGGCCTTTGCCCGGTACGTCGGCACGCGGCGGGCCGTGGCCGTCAACTCCGGCACGAGCGCCCTCCACCTTCTGGTCCGCGCCCTGGGTCTGGGGCCCGGCGACGAGATGATCACGAGTCCCTTTTCGTTCGTCGCCTCCGCCAACTGCGCCCTCTTCGAGAGCGCGCGGCCGGTGTTCGTGGACATTGACGAGGCGACGTGGAACCTGGATGTCGAGAAACTTCCGGCTGCGATCACCGACCGCACACGCCTCCTCCTGCCGGTCCACATTTTCGGCCGGCCGATGCCGATGGACCGCGTGATGGCCATTGCCGAGGCGCGCGGCATCGCGGTCGTCGAGGACGCCTGCGAGGCCCTCGGCGCCACCTACCAGGGCCGAAAGGTCGGCGCCTTCGGACGCGCTGCCACCTTCGCCTTCTACCCCAATAAACAGATGACGACGGGCGAGGGCGGCATGATTGTGACCGACGATGATGCCCTCGCCGACCTTTGCATGAGTCTGCGGAACCAGGGCCGCGACCCGGGGGCGGGCTGGCTGGCGCACGCGCGGCTGGGGTACAACTTCCGCCTGTCGGACATCAACGCGGCCCTGGGCCTCGCGCAACTCGCGCGCCTGCCGGAGTTCCTCCGCCTGCGCGCCGAGGTCGCACGAAGATACTTGGAGAAACTTGCCGAGGTCGAGGAATTGGTCCTTCCCGCGCCCTATACGGACGGGGACATATCGTGGTTCGTCTTCGTCGTTCGCCTGGCCGACCGGTTCACGAAGAAGGACCGCGATGCCGTCCTTGACCGCCTGCGCCGCGAGGGCATCGGCACGAACGACTACTTTACGCCCATCCACCTCCAGCCGTTCTACCGAGAGTTGGGCTACAAGCCCGGCGACTTTCCCGTCTGCGAGAAGGTGAGCGAGCGGACGATCGCCCTGCCGTTCTACAACCGCCTCGCCGAGAAGGACCAGGACCTCGTGGTCGAGTGCCTGAAGTCGGCCCTCTCGCGGCTGTAAAGGCTCCGACACAGGTTCCGTAATGAGAAAGCGTGGCGTCCCGCCGGGACGCCACGCTCTACTTTCGCCTCTCTTCTGCTCTCGGCCGCCCTTGGCGGCCGTCTCCTGCTCTGCCATTTTGCCCGCCTGGGCGGGCAAAATGGCTGGGGAGCAGGGATTCGAACCCCGACAAAGCGGTCCAGAGCCGCTTGTGCTACCGTTACACCACTCCCCAGCCCGGCCGAAGCACCCTTACTATACGCCGCCGACGTCTGCTTTCAAGACCGAACCGGCGGATGGGGTCCGCGCGGTTAGGGATTCTCTTGCCCCGGCCGTGGACGTAGAATGATTGAAGCGGCGGGGCGGCCCGCCCCGCCCGAAAAACAGGAGCAACGCGTATGGATTTCCTGGCTGACGTCGTCCAAGCCGCCTGGAACATGCTCCACGACGCGGGACTTTACGTCGTCGTCGGGCTCCTGGCGGCGGGGCTGGTGCACATTTTTGTATCGCGGGCGTTTCTGACGCGGCACCTGGGGGGCCGGGGGTTCTGGCCGGTCGCCAAGGCGGCGCTCGTTGGCGCACCCTTGCCGCTGTGCAGTTGCTCGGTCCTGCCGACCGCCTTTGCCCTGCGCGAGCGCGGCGCGGGACGCGGGGCCGTCGTCTCCTTCCTCATCTCGACGCCCGAGACGAGTTTCGACTCCATTGCCGTCACGTGGGCGCTGATGGGTCCGGTGATGGCGATTGTGCGTCCGGTGGCGGCGGTGGCGACGGCGCTGGCGGCGGGCGTGGCGGAGGCATTCCGCGGGCGGCACGAGCCGGAGCCTCCGGCGCCCGCCCCCGCGTGCCCCGACTGCGCGTCCGACACCTGCGAGCACGTCCGCCCGGAGGGCCGATTCCGCCGGTTCTGGCGGTTCATCCTGTTCGAGATGGGCGACGAGATCGGCCCGACGCTCGCCGTCGGCCTGTTCCTGGCGGGCCTCGTCGCCGTCTTTGTGCCGAACGAGTTCTTCACGGTGTACCTCGGCAACCGCTGGGCCTCGATGGGGGTGGCGCTGTTGGTGGGCCTGCCGCTGTATGTTTGCGCGACGGCCTCGACGCCGCTCGCCGCCGCCCTCATGATGAAGGGCCTGAACCCCGGGGCAGCCCTCGTTTTCCTGCTGGTCGGCCCGGCGACGAACCTGGCGACCATCCTGACGGTCGGCAAGATGCTCGGCCGGGCGTCGGCCGCCCTCTACGTGGCGATGATCGCCGTCTTCAGCATTCTCTTCGGCGCCGCGCTCGACATGGCCGTGGACGCGTGGAAGGTGAACATTCAGATGAAGCACGCGCACGGCCTGCTTCCGGCGTGGGTCCAGACGGCGGGGGGAGTGGTGCTCGGCCTGTACCTGCTCCTGGCCGTCGGACGCTACGCCTGGCGCAAGTGGCCGCGCCGAGCGAAGGAAGTCTGCTGCCACGAACACGGTCACATGTAGGGGTCGGCCGGCCGGAGGCTCGGCTCGGCGCTCCTGGGAGGGTGGGTTATGGCGACGGCATCGGCAGGTGCGGCAGGCGGACCCGCGGGCGACTCCCTCTGGGCGGGGGCGGAGGCGCGGATCGAACAGCACCGTAAGGCCGACGCGGTCGTCGAGGTCCTCGATGCCGCTGGCCGGCCCGTCTCCGGGGCCGAGGTTCGCGTCGAGCAAGCGCGTCACGCGTTCCTCTTCGGCTGCAACATCTTCCGCTGGGGCGCCTGCCCGACGCCCCAACTGGAGCAGGCCTACCGCGAGCGCTTCGCGGCGCTCTTGAACTACGCGACCCTGGCGTTCTACTGGGCCCGCTACGAACCAGAGCGCGGCAAGCCGGACCACGCGCGGACTGAGGCGGTCGCGCGCTGGTGCGTGGCTCAAGGCATCGCGCTGAAGGGCCATCCGCTGGCGTGGAACAGCAGCGACCCGGCCTGGCTGCCGGACGACCCGGAGGAAATCCGCCGCCTCCAGATGGCGCGGATCGAAGACTGCGTCGCCCGTTTTGCGAATCTGGTGGACCGATGGGATGTCGTCAACGAGGTCGCGCAATACGACCGGCCGCATTTGGTGAACGACCGCTCGCCGAAGATGAGCGCGCTGTGGATGAAGGTCGGCCAGATGGAGTTCCCGCGCGAGTGTTTCCTTCATGCGCGGAAGGCCGGGCCCGGGGCGACGCTCCTCATCAACGACTTCGATACAACGCCTGCGTATGAGCGGGTTATCGAGCACCTCGTGGACGACGAAGGCCGGCGCCTCTATGACGTGATCGGCATCCAGAGCCACCTGCACGCCGGCGTCTGGCCGAACGAAAAAATCTGGGAGGTGTGTGAGCGGTTCGCGCGGTTCGGCGTACCGATTCATTTTACGGAGACGACGATCCACTCCGGCCGGATGCGAGAGAACATTGACTGGCACAGCGGGCGCTACAGCGACTGGCCGACGACGCCCGAGGGCGAGGCCCGCCAGGCCCGCGAGGTCGTCCGGTTCTACACGATGCTCTTCTCGCACCCGGCGGTCGAGGCCATTACGTGGTGGGACCTCTGGGACGAGGGCGCCTGGCTCGGCGCGGCCGGCGGCCTGGTCCGGAAGGACCTCTCTCCGAAGCCCGCGTACGAGGAACTCCTGAAGCGCGTCAAGGGCGCGTGGTGGACGCGCGCGTCTCTGCGTTCGGGGGCTGACGGCACGGAGCGCTTTCGCGGATTCCTCGGCGAGTACGCCGTCACGGTCGCCGCGCGGGGCAAGGCGCCCGTCACGGCGTCCTTCGCGCTCGAGAAGGGCGGGCCGAACCGGTGGGTCGTCCGG
>Ga0315291_10012014_pt1 | contig 10525 bp, 3 predicted proteins | sample YL17G12_20_MG_FD_203070 | JGI IMG/M metagenome (GOLD analysis project Ga0315291, IMG submission 203070) | Sediment microbial communities from Yellowstone Lake, YNP, Wyoming, USA - YL17G12_20 | ecosystem: Environmental > Aquatic > Freshwater > Lake > Sediment | place: USA: Wyoming | collected... | reverse complement strand
CGGACGGTTTTTTGCTCGAGATCGTAATCGACCGTGGGAGGATCGACCCTGACGCTCAGGAAGCCGCGCTGTCCACAGAAATTCTCCAGCGCATCGACGACCTTCAGCGGAGACTCGAAAACCTGGTTTTGCAGATCGCCTTTCTTAAGCACCGAGGTGAGATAATCATCCGAAAAAGCGCGGTTTCCCGCAAAACGAAACTGCAGGCCTTCATATTTCGTTCCCGGGAGGACGTGGAATGAGACGACGAGCCGGCCTCCAGATTCCTCGCTCTCGCGCGTCTCGACCTTCACCTGATAATACCCCTGAACTCGAAAATGACGCGATAGAATTTCCTCCGCCATTCTGAAGACAATTTTCGGAAACCGCGCCTCCGTCCAGGTCTTTCGAATCTGCTTCTTCAACTTCCCGGGCACTGCGGCGCCGAAGTAGCGGACCTCAATCCGGGGTCCGGATTCGACCCGATAGACGATGTCCACCCGGTTATCCTGTCCCTCTCGACGGGGAAAAATGCGGCAGGTCAAATAGTCATTCTTCTCGTAGAGACTGCGGAGCCGTTCCAGGTCTTTTCGAAAAGCCGAAAGCCGGAATTTTTTTCCGGGAGCAAGTTTAAGCCGGCTGGTGAGCGCCTTCTCCACCAGCCCCAGCTTTCCTTTGAACATGATGCTTCCAACAACTCCCTTTTCGTCGGTCGGGCGAACCGGCCGCGATGGAGCATTCTTCAGCCCGAAACGAAACTCATAATGGACCTCCATTCCGAACGCATCGTTCTCTCGGTCGATAGCGCGCAGGTTAATGTCGTGGCGGGGGGCATAGTTGAGTATGACCGTCCTGTCCTGGGCCTGCTTGAGGTTTTGGGAGATGACCAACTCGAGGCTCGGCGTGATCTGCTGTCCGACGGTGATCCGGCTTTCCGGGCTTTCCTCCCCCGAGACCAGTCCGGCGTCGATGGTCACGTTCTGGAGGCCCAGGTTCCGCTCGGCGAACTTTCCGATCCCACGGGTGAGAGCCTGATTGATGTGGGAGCCGGCTTGCTGGCTTATGAATTCGAGCCCCGACTCTGAAAGATAGGCCAGTTTCTGTCCGGTGAGAAGAAGCGAGATGATATCGGGCTCGGATAAAGGGGGATCGGAGTTGAGGGTGATCGTGAAGGAATCCAGAGTTCCGGAGAGCTGCAGGTTGATATCATAACCTTTTACGCCGGTTGAAGCCTGGATATTGAAGTCGGGCTCGATCCGGGAAGGATTGGCGAAATTGATCTCACCGCGCTTGATCTCGTAGGCTGTCCGGGAAAAATTGATTTCCCCTCCCTTGCTGATCAATATTCTACCTGCCAAGGAAGGCTGGACGGCTGTGCCGAGGAGTCTGACGTCCGCCCTCATTTCCACCTTGGCGAGGTTGTTATGGATATAAACCAGGCCCGGCGTATCGATGTTGATGTTAAGATTCAGTCGGCTCAGGAAGGGCCTGGGCCCGCCGGTGAGGTCCAGGGAGCCTCTCCGCTTGAGAAGGCTGAGCAGATCGGACAGGGGGGTGAAGTCCTTGGCATATTCTGCCGTCTCGATCGTGACGCTGCCCGCGAGAGAGTGTTGTTTCCCATCTGAAGTGAAGCGAATCTGGGTGCTGGCCTCGGCAAAAAACCCCTCGGGATAATTCCAGAATATGCGCTCGCCGGCGAGGCTGACGTCGGCGCTCTGCAACTGGAACGACTGATGGGTCAGGACTCCCTTGACCGTGACGGCGCCTCCGTTGAGCTCTCCTCCGATACCGGTCAAGGTGACGCGATCGCCATCGAACTGGATTCGGCCGTTGATCCCGCTCAGGCTCAAGGGAGGATTGGATAATTCGCCCCGTGCATCGGAGATCTCCACGAAGCCGATGAGGGTCGGCTTCGCCAGATCGCCCGAGACTTTGGTGTCAAAATCAGCCCGTCCCGAGATATCCGCTTCCGGAAGCAGGGTCTCGGCCATTCGGAGGTCGATCTCGCCGACAAGGCCCAGGGCGGCGGTCCCTTTCAACACATCTATGGACCCCGCGGCGCGAAATATCGACTGCTTCCCCTCCAACTCAAGGGTTTCCAGGGCAAGCTCACCCTGCTTGTAAGTGACCCGGGACGGGACTTTCTGCCGGAGCGGGATGCCGCTCAGGTCGACGTCGAATTTTGAGAAATGGACGGCGGCCGAAAGGCTCTCCAAGGTCAGGCGGTCTCCGGTGATCTCGACTTCGGCGTCGATCTCCCCTCCGACCTGCCGCCAGTTGGCCGGCCCCAGAACTGCCCTCAGGTCCGAAGGATTGAAACCGGCAACCGATAAGAACAAATGGGCTGGCCTTCCTCTCTCCGAAATCAATCCAGGCGGAAAGCGGAAGGGCAGAGACTCAAACGGGATTTCTCCGCTGAGTCTATAATACCCGCTCTCCCATTTTAAACCCACTGATCGAACCTGAATACTTCCATCAGCAACCCGCAGCGAAACGCTAATATCCTCGAAGCGAGCGGGCGGGCTGGCGATTGACCAGTCGGCTCCCGACGTTTCGATATCCACGTTCAACTGCGGTTCCGAGACCGAGCCGCTTACCCGAGAGTCGATGGTCAAAATGCCGCTTCCTTCCATTCCCTCGAGAAAGCCGGCCGATTGTCCGAGGTCGACCGCACCCCGAAGATGGATCCCCGGCTCTGAACGCCCCTTTCTTGGAAGATCCCCCTCTATGCTGATCATATTTTCTCCGCTTCGGAGGGTCAGGCCTCTGACGGCAACGCCGTCCCGGCTGTAGGAAACTCGAAATTCCCGGCTGCTTAAAAATTCGGCGCCGCCGGCCTTGAACTGGAGCTCCTCGACCTGGACATTCAGGTTCAGAGTCTCTGCGAATCTGGCCAGGTCGCTTCGCAGTTCCGCCTCCGCCGACAGAATTCCGGAAAATTTCCGCTCCTCGCCGGCCGGGATGATACCGCCGAGCGTGTCGAACGCTGAATTGTCGAAATTCAATTGAAGACACAGCGGGAAGGGTGGCTGCAGGCCTAAGGTACCGCGGCTCCGAACGGAAAGCGCAGCGATATCGGCCGAAAACTTGGCCTCGTCTCCATCGGACTGCGCCTCAATCCTGATCTCGGGAATAGCCTGATCCCGGTACTTGAACCCGGATAAACCGCCCTGTAACCTGAAAACGGGGGTCCGAGGCTGACCAGTTATGTGGCCTGAAAATGTGATCCTTCCTCGGGAGAGTTCTGCCAGGCCGAGAGAGCTGACGACGGCATCGCCGGGAAAGTCTTCGGACGTCATTTCAAAATCGAGGAAGCCCGGAGAATCAAAATCATAGACTCCGGAGATCTGGATTTCCCCTTCCCCGGCAAACAGGACCAGCGGTCTTACGTGGATGACCTTCTTCTCATATGTGAGCTGAGCGATAAGGCCGACCTCCTCAACACCGGAGAGCGTGATCGCCCTCCCGTTGATGACGGCGCTGACGCGGGGACTCTTGAGCGGACCGCTCACGTCCCCGGCGATGCTGAGTCGTCCTTTTATGTCCTTCAAATCCGGCAAATTCACAGGCCAAGTTCCCAGAGAGCCGCGCAGGTCCGGCCAGAAAGTCTCCAGGTCGTCCACATCGAGTTCGTATTTTCCCTTGATCTTTTCATCGATGAGCCGGCATTCACCGCCGACCCGAGCGCCGCCGACCATGAGGTCTTTCAAGTTAAGACTTGCCCTGGCGGCGTCAATTTCTGCCCGGATGAAGCCGGACAAGGCAAAGGACCGCCCTTGGCATGCTCCTGCGCCCTCGGGCAGGAATTGAACTTGCGCCTTGCCCTTAAAAGCATCTCGTGTCAGGCCGTTCCAGGTCAGGTCGGCCGAGCCTGAAGCCCGGGCTGAAAGACTGACCGGGGCGCCGAAAAAACGCATAAGAGCCGCCAGGTCCAGAGATTTCCACCGCAAGTTGAGGCGGCTGCCCGCGCTCCAGTCGAGAGGGTGGAGATTCCCTTGCGCCTGGAGATCGCCTTCGGCAGCGGTGATATGCACGAGCGGCAGGAAGAGCTCGTTTTCGCGCCATTGATAATCCGCGTTCAGAGTAAGGTTTTTCAGGTTCCCGATATTCAGGCTGTCTGACCGCACTCGGCCTTCCGCTTTGAGCGCCGAGAGGAGGCCTTTGAACTTCGATTGGATTTCGACTGTCCCAGCCAGGTTTTCCGGAAAATTGAACCCGGAACTCAGCTCCGCAAGGTCTATCCGGCCCAGTAGGTCCAAATTCAGGATAGGATTGAAAAAGTTTTCGACCTCTCCCGAAACTGAAAGCCGGCTCTTCCCAATCCTCAATTGGGACTCTTTGAGGACGGCTTTCTCCCGGCCCAATTCAGCCGTTAGCCCGAATTCCTGTAAGGGCAAGACACGGCGCTTAACGCCAATTTCTCCCTTTCCCCGCATTTGCATGGCCATAGAATGGACACCGCCACCCAGCCAGCGCCCTTCCAAATCAAGAGCTGAAACCGCGGCCCGCAGACCTGCGGATTTGTCCCAGTAAAGAATGTCCGCCCCCTGAACACTCCCGCGCTCGACGATGATATCGGGAAGGACAGGCTCTGAAGCGGCGCGTGTCGCCGTCACGGATTCGGCCCGGACCGGCAGGTTGTTCTGCCCGTCGTTTTCCAGGACGATATTCAACCTGGGATTGATCACCTCCAGCTCTTTGAGGCGAATCTTCCTCCTGAATAGGAGCGCCGGGGAAAATGTCACCGCAATTTCATCAGCGGCCAGCAAATCGGGCAAGTCGCCGGATCCGGGTCTGCGCACGGAGATGCCCTTCAAGGTCAGACGGAGGCCAAAGAGATTGTAGCCGAGAGACTGAGCCCGAACAGACAGCCCGAGGTTTCTCTCCATATACCCCGCTGCATAATTGAAAACTGATCTCCGAACAAACGGCAGATGAATCAGAAGGAGAAAGAGGGCTATAGCGAGGAGAAGAAACGCAAGAACCCGGATGAGTTTCCGTTTCACGTAAGAAAGTCTTCCACCTTGGAGGGAGAAAAGCGCAAATCTGGACGCACCCTGCCATTATATAGGCCCAGACAAATGCCGGTCAACAATCTGGACTCGTTCGCCTGGTTGGCAATTTTTTGTGCCGGTGGTATAATTTTCGGGATAATTCTTAAGTTGTTTTGTATTTTTAGCCAGCTGCAGAGAAAGAAATTAATTGTAGTTCCATGAATTGGGTAACCATCATCTGGTCCATGGCCGCGTCCGCGTGTCTCACGCTGGCGGCGATCCATTTGCTCGTGTGGTACAAGAAGCGCACGGCGTGGGCCAATCTGCTCTTTTCCATGATGGCGGTGGCGACAGCCGCTCTTGCGTACTGTGAGTTGTCGATGATGCGGGCGCAGACACCCGGACAATTCGCCACGGCGCTGCGCTGGCTGCATGTGCCCTCCTGGGTGCTCATCGTCTCGCTGGCCGGGTTTGTCCGGCTCTACCTGCACGCTGGGCGGATGTGGCTCGGTTGGGTCACCTGCGGACTGCGGACTTTATCATTGCTGCTCAATTTTTTGGTAGGGCAGAATCTCAACTACCTTGAGGTCACCCGTTTGCGGCACATCCCGTTCTTCGGCGAATCCGTTTCGGTCGCGGAGGGGGTGTCAAATCCGTGGATGCTGGTCGGCCAGTTGAGTCTGTTGTTGCTCGTCATCTTCGTTTCGGATGCCACGCTCACCGTCTGGCGACGCGGCGATCGGCGGCGGGCGCTGGTCGTGGGTGGCAGCATCGTTTTCTTCGCGCTGGCAGTAACAGTGCAGGCCGTGCTGGTGCTCTGGCAAATTGTCCACGCGCCGATCACCGCGAGTTTCTTCTACCTGGGTATTGTCGCGGCGATGGGCTACGAGTTGAGCCGTGAGGCGCTCCGAGCTGAGCAATTGTCGGACGACCTCAGCGAAAGCAAGGCGCGGGTTAGCCTGGCCGCGGATTCTGCAGGAGCAGGATTGTGGTCTTGGGATTTTAAAACTGGCCGGATATGGGTTACGGAAAAAGCCCGTGAGTTATACGGTTTTTCACCAGACGAAAATATAAATTCTGATAAATTTCTGAGCACGATTCACCCCCATGATCGTGACCGGGTTAGCTATTCCGCACAGGAGGCCTATCGAGAAGGAACGGATTTCCGTTCAGAATACCGTATTGTGCTGCCGGATAGAAGCATCCGCTGGATTAAGCTCCAGGCAAAGGCGTTTTCAAAGCCTTCCGGTGAGCAGGGCAGAATGATGGGAGTTTCTTTAGATATCAGCCAGCTCAAGCAGGATAATGACGAGAGGACCCAGTTGCGTCTTGAGCTTGTGCATCTTGCCCGGGTCATGACGATGAGCGAGCTCTCGACGTCCCTGGCCCACGAGATCAACCAACCCCTGGGTGCAATCTTGAATAATGCCTCGGCCGCCCAACTCATTATGTCTCGGATCAAGGACAGGCCTGAGGCTATCGGCGAGATATTAGAGGATATTATCAACGATTCTAGGCGCGCGGGTGATATCGTCCGCAAGATCCGGGGACTCGTGAATAAAGCCGATGTGCAATTTGAGCCGCTGCCAATGAACGCGCTGATCGAAGATGTCGTGGAGTTGTTTCGGAACAGCATCAACATAAATAAAGTGTCGCTTTTCCTGGACTTGCAGCCGGACCTGGCGCAAGTCAGGGGGGACCGGGTGCATTTGCAGCAGGTCCTGCTGAACCTGATCACCAATGCCCTGGACGCCATGAAGGGGTCCCCCGGCACATTGACGATTCGTTCCAGCATGCCGGCGTCAGATATCGTTAGAGTGAGCGTCAGCGATTCAGGACCGGGAATCGATGAGGCCAAGAAAGGCCATGTGTTTGAGCCGTTTTTTACGACGAAAAAGGATGGCCTGGGGATGGGGCTTCGAATTTGTAAGTCGATTATTGAGGAACATGGCGGGCGGATTTGGGCGGAAAGTCATCCTGGTGCAGGCGCGACATTTCGGTTTTCGCTAAAAGCCTGGAAAGGGGAATCTGAATGAGCGTCGGCCGGGCAACGGTCTACATTGTCGAAGACGACCCGTCGTTTCGCAAGAGCATGGAGCGGTTGATCCAAGCGTCGGGATTCAAGGTCGTCGCTCTTGAAGACGCGGATTCTTTCTTGAAGCAGCGATACATCCGGCGGCCGGGGTGTCTGCTTTTGGACGTGCAACTTCCCGGCATCGATGGGCTTGACCTTCAACAAAAACTCCTGGAAAAGGGGAGTCGTCTGCCGATCATCTTCATGACCGGGCACGGCAGCATCCCGATGAGTGTTCAGGCTATGAAACAAGGGGCCGTGGATTTCTTGCCCAAACCGTTTGAAGCCCGGGATCTCCGGAGCGCCATTATCAAGGCCCTTGAAGGTGATATTCAGGAAAGGAAGAAAGAGATCCAGGAGAACAAGATCAAATCTTTGGTGGAAACCTTGACTCCCAGGGAGAAGGAAGTTTTACGCTGGATCATTACCGGCAAACTCAACAAACAGATTGCCTTTGCCTTGGGGACGACCGAGAAAACCATCAAAGTCCACCGTAGTCGCGTTATGCAAAAAACCAAGGTTTCATCCGTGGCGGAACTAGTCCGCCTGGCAGAGAAGGTCAATATTTCACCCGCCGCTTGACCTGCCTTCCACCGTTCTTTCTCCACGATAATCTTTGGATTCTGCGCTAAGCAGGTCTTTCGGGGTATTGGCCCAAGGTCCAATAGACAGCACTCACCCCTTCTAAGATGATAGAACCGAAAAGAAACCATGATTGCACCCTGCCGACACTTCTTTATTATTGATGACGACCTGTCTTTCGGCAAGTCACTTAAGCGGTTACTGAACGCCAGGGGAATCCCCGCCGACTATTTTGGGTCAGCTCTCTGTTTTCTTGATTCTGTTCCTCCCAGCCAACACGGTTGCACCATCGTGGATATTCACATGCCGGATTGCGATGGGTTTGCGCTAATGGAAAAGATGCGCAATCTGCATTATCGAATGCCCATAATCATGATAACTGGGCAAACACAACCTGATACCCGGGACCTGGCTATGCAAAAGGGTGCAATTGGTTTTTTACAAAAACCATTCAGCGCAGAATCTTTGCTGGAATTGGTGGAGCAAGATGCGCTTGACTCTACCTAGTAGCAACCGGGAGCAGATAGCGGCAATCAACGAATTCAGGACCGGCAGCTCACACTGGGCTGCTGGTTGCTGTTAATAAGCTTAAAAAAAATGGAGGTCTAAACAATGTCTCAGCAACCTTTTAAGGGCGTCATAAAACTTGACGTCCGCGATTCAAAGCCCGACTGGGCACCGTACACGCCGAAAAAAGCCCCTGCGGGCGCACCGAATGTTCTGTTCGTGCTCTACGATGACACCGGGCTCGCCGCCTGGTCGCCATTCGGCGGCGGGATCAACATGCCGACGCTGCAGCGCCTGGCCGACAACGGCCTGATGTACTCGCAGTGGCACACCACGGCGCTCTGTTCGCCGACCCGGTCCACCATTCTGACCGGACGCAACCATCACCTCAACGGCATGTCCTGCATCACCGAGGCAGCCAACGGATTCCCGGGGCAGCACGCCCGCATCCCGGAGCAGTGCGCCACGATCGGGCAGATCCTGCAGGACGGCGGCTGGAGCACGTTCTGGCTGGGCAAGAACCACAATGTGCCCGAAACCGATCTGGCGGCCGGCGCGAGCAAGAAGCAGTGGCCGCTCAACAAGGGCTTCGACCGCTTCTACGGCTTCATTGGTGGCGAGACGAACAACTGGTTCCCCGACCTGGTCGAGGACAACCACTACGTCGAGGCGCCGTACACGCCGGAAGAGGGCTACCACCTCTCCAAGGACCTGGCCGATCAGGGCATCGCCATGATCAAGGACCAGAAGGCGGGCAACCCGTCGAAGCCCTGGTTCATGTGGTTCTGCCCGGGCGCCAACCACGCGCCGCACCACTGCCCCGAAGACTACATCGCCAAGTACAAGGGCAAGTTCGACGCCGGCTACGAAGCGTACCGCGAGACGGTCCTGCCCAAGATGATCGCCAAGGGACTCATCCCCAAGGGAACGCTGCTGACCCAGCTCAACCCCCTGTCCGAGGAGATCTCGAATCCTGGCGACCTGGTTCGCCCGTGGAGCGAGCTGAAGGCCGACGAGAAGAAGCTCTTCTCGCGCCTGATGGAAGTCTACGCCGGGTTCTCCGAGTACACCGACGCCCAGGTGGGCCGCATCATCGATTACCTCGAGCAGAGCGGTCAGCTCGAGAACACGCTCGTCTTCTACGCGGCCGACAACGGCGCGTCGGGCGAAGGCAGCCCGAGCGGCTCGGTGAACGAGTGCAAGTTCTTCAACAACTACCCGGACGAACTGTCCGAGAACCTGAAGCTCATCGACAAGCTCGGCGGACCGGATACGTACGAGCATTATCCGACCGGATGGGCGGCGGCCACGTCGGCGCCGTTCAAGATGTTCAAGCGCTACTCGGAATACTCGGGCGGCACGTGCGACCCGCTCGTGATCTCGTGGCCCAAGGGGATCAAGGCGCGCGGCGAAGTGCGCAATCAGTATCACCACTCCACCGACATCGTCCCGACCATCCTGGACGTGTGCGGTCTGGAAATGCCCAAGGTGTACAAGGGTGCGGAGCAATATCCGCTCTCCGGCGTCTCGATGCGCTACAGCTTCGATGCCCCGGCGGCGCCGACCGCCAAGAAGCGCCAGTACTACGCCATGCTGGGCACGCGAGCGATCTGGGAGAACGGCTGGAAGGCCGTTTCCCTGCATTCGCCTACCTGCGGTAAGGGTCATTTCGACAAGGACGTGTGGGAACTGTACCACGTGGACGTGGACCGCGCCGAGTCGAAGAACCTGGCTAAGGAGCACCCCGAGAAGCTCGAGGCGCTGATCAAGGCTTGGTTCGAGGAGGCGGAGAAGAACCTCGTGCTGCCGCTCGACGACCGCACCGCCCGCGAACTCTTCGCCATTGAACGGCCTTCCGAGGAAGAGCCCCGCGAGCGGTACATCTACTATCCGGGCACGAACGCGGTGCCGGAGAGCGTTGCCGTCAACGTGCGCGGCCGGTCGTACAAGATCCTCGCCGACGTCGAGATCACCGATGCGAACTGCTCGGGCGTCATCTTTGCCCACGGCTCGCGCTTCGGCGGCCATGCGCTGTTCATGAAGGACAAGAAGGTGCACTACGTCTACAACTTCCTCGGCATCAAGCCCGAGCAGAAGTTCGTCTCCCCCGAACTCAAGCCCGGCAAGTATACGCTCGGCATGGAGTTCATCAGGACGGGCGCCGGCGACTATGCCGCGTCCGTGGGCACGACCAAACTGTACGTGAACGAGAAGGTCGTGGCCGAGGGACCGATGAAGACCCAGCCGGGCAAGTTCACGCTTTGCGGTGACGGGTTGTGCGTCGGAAAGGACAGCGCGGACGCCGTCAGCGAGGAATACAAGACGCCCGGCGAGTTCAAGGGCGGGACGATCCTGTTCGTCGCCGTAACCACCGAGAAGAAACAGTACC
>Ga0315291_10012013_pt1 | contig 10525 bp, 12 predicted proteins | sample YL17G12_20_MG_FD_203070 | JGI IMG/M metagenome (GOLD analysis project Ga0315291, IMG submission 203070) | Sediment microbial communities from Yellowstone Lake, YNP, Wyoming, USA - YL17G12_20 | ecosystem: Environmental > Aquatic > Freshwater > Lake > Sediment | place: USA: Wyoming | collected... | reverse complement strand
GCGTGTGCATCGCCATTCGTACCATCGCGGAAGACGCCGCCTCGGTCGATTGGGAGCTGTACAAAGACTCCGCCTCGGACGATGACACCCAGATCGAGGAACACCCGCTACTCGACCTCTGGAACAGGCCAAACGGGACGATGACGGGCAGCGACCTTTGGGTGGCTACATACACGTACTTCAAGCTCCACGGAGAGTGCTTCTGGTACTACCCAGGACTTACGATCGGGACGACCGGGGGCACGCGGGCGAACAGGCGCAGCACGGGGACGATCGAACTCCTGAACCCGACCGCAGTCACGGTCAAGGCGACCGGGGCCGGGTTGGAGTACACGTACCGAGTGGACGGTCAGGACATCGCGCTCGAGTCCGACTTCCTGACCCACTTCAAGCGGTTCAACCCCTACGTGCCGCTGCGTGGACTGTCGGAACTCGCGTCCCTTGCGATGGAACTGAGCGTCGATTGGTCGGCGGCGTCGTGGAACGCGGCATTCTTCGGGGACCAGAACGGCGTCCCCACGGGGCTGCTCAAGCCGGCCGTGGGGTCGATCATCCCATCGACCGACCGAGACGAGTACCTGAAACAGTGGAACTCTCGGCACTCCCGCAAGCGTGGGGTAGGGATCCTTCCCCCTGGTTGGGACTGGATCGGTGCCGGAGGCACCCCCAAGGACATGGAGTTTGGCAACATGCGGGAGTTCTCCCGTGAGCAGATCCTCGCCGTCTACGGCGTCCCCCCGTTCATGGCCGGGGTGCTCGATAAGGCGAACTACGCGAACGCACGGGAGCAGCGCGCGACGTATTGGAACGGCACGATCACGCGGATGCTGTCGTACTTCCAGGGCGTCATCAACTACGACTTCATACCCAAGGTCGGAGTGACCGATATCGAGTGTTGGCCGGACTTCGAGAGCGTGAAGGCGCTGACCGAGGACTTGGAAACGAAGGGGCGCATCGCCACGGCGCTGTTCGGCCTCGGGTTCACGAAGCGGTTGCTTAACGATCGGCTGGACCTCGGCATGGACGTGGACGAGCTCGAGGACGCCGACGTCGGCTACCTACCCATGAACATGGTCCCTGTGTCGATGATGGAAGAGGCTCACACGCCCGTTGCGCCAGTCGTCGATCCGAACGCGATGCCATCGGATGTCACTGATGCCGATCCGAGCGCCCCCGCGAAGTTCTACAGAAAGGCTCAGCCGGCCGCGACCGAGGGCCGGCGCGCGAACGTGTGGCGGTCGATCGCCGCGGCGACGCGGGATATCGAGATCCGATTCGTTCGTGTGATCCGAAAGCACTTCCGAGAGATCGAGGTGGAAGTCCTCGCTAACTTCGCCTCTCTCAAGGGATGGAACCTCGTTCATGGAGTCGAGAAGGCCGATCAGTCCTACCTATTCGACCTCCAATACGCTAAGGGGAAGCTGATAAGGCTCACCATGCCGCTGCACGCGGCTGCCCTTGATCGTGGCGGGACGGGCGTCATGTCCGAGGTCGGGAGCGCTGACCCGTTCGACGTTTTGAGCCCGAACGTGAGCGCGAAACTGGCCGAACTGACCCGCAAGATCGTCCGCATCGACGACACGATCGAGAAGCAGCTACGGGAATCTCTAGTCGAGGGGTTGAAGGCCGGCGAGGGCATCCCCGAACTATCGAGGCGCGTCGAGACGATCATGGACGCCTCGCGCTCGAGGGCCGAGACGATCTCGCGCACTGAGACGAACAACGCATTCTCGGCCGGCCGGGTAGAGGGTGCGCGTCAGGCCGGGGTATCTCGCATGGAATGGCTGTCGGCCCGCGATTCTTCGGTGCGCGATACGCACGCTCCGGGGACCGGAGTGGACGGGGAAGTCCGGGCGCTCGATGAGCCATTCTCAAACGGGCTCCGCTATCCCGGCGACAGCGTCGGCCCGGCGTCCGAAGTCATCAACTGCCGCTGCACGGTAGTACCCGTGATCGGAGAACCCATTGAGTGAACAATTCGAGCCCATCGAGGACGAACTCGTCCCGTCTTACGCGCGCACGCTGTGCTGCACCACGATCAAGGCCGTGAATAAGGCCGAGCGCGAGGTCGCGCACGTCATCACGACGAACGCCCCCGACCGCGTCGGGGACACCGTGCAAGCTGGCGGTGCCGACCTCACGAACTACCTGCGGCACCCCGTAGTGATGGCGGATCACTCGTACAGCATCGACCGGATCATCGGGCGCGCGGTCAATCTCACCGTGGACGAGAACGGGATCTTTGCGCGCACGAAGTACCGGGACACCCCGCTTGGCCGTGACGCATTCAACCTCGCAGCCGAGGGCCTTGGGGCATGGTCGATCGGCTTCCGACCCATCTCGTTCAAGGCGATCAAGGACGAGAAGGGCACACACAAGGGCTTCAACTTCACCAAGTGGGAATTGCTCGAGTACTCCCAGGTGGCAATCCCGATGAACCCCGACGCCATCCAGAACGCGATCACGCGCGGATGGGTGGCTCCCGAGCATGTCAAGACGTTTTTCCGCGTGGAGGAACCGGTAGAGCCCACCAAGGTGGCGGAGCTTGCCCCGAATGCCGAGTCGGTTCCTCGCGCTCTCAGGTTGACCCCGGCGGGCATCGAGGCGAACAGGCGCGGACGGGCCGCGCTGTCTCTCATGCTCGTCAATCTGCGCGAGTTGAAGGAACTCAATTCGCTTCTCTGACAAGAGGACACCAATGAAAGACATCACAACGGAACTCGACACGACCCAGGAGGATGCCGCGAGCATCGCTCCGCTGTGGGACGGGTTGAAGAAGGTAGCCAAGCGAGCGACCGAGACGGAGACCAGCACGAAGGCCGCGATCATAGAGATCAAGACGGAGACGGCGGCGAGCATCGGGGTGGTCAAGGAACAGATCGAGAAGGGCATCGGTGATGTCCTCGATCGCGTGGAGACGTTGTCGAAGCGCACGAGCGTATTCGGCCGGCTGAACGTCGAACAAGACGACCTCTCGGCAATCAAGGAGGCTCTGCCCGATCGGTTCAAGGGCAACATGAGCGCCTACGAGCGCGAGACCATCGGGACCAAGGGTCTGTTCTCGGACCCCCGCGGGCTCGCATCGGCTCACGCATGGTTCGCGCTCTCAACGAAGCTCCAGATGCGGTCGTTCGACCGCGACCGTGAGAAGAACCAGGCCGAGTTCACGAAGCTGAACGATCGCATGGAGTCGATCGAGAAGACCGCGCTGGACTCCATCGTGGACGCCCAGGGCGGGTACACCGTCCCGAACATCGTGGGCAATGAAGTCCTGAAGCTCATCCGCGATGCGTCGGACATCTACACGAGGGCCCGGCAGGTCCCGATGACATCGGACACGCTGTCATTCCCTGACGAAGCCACGGCGGTCGTGACCTACTGGTCGGCGACCAACGCGACGACCCTGACTGCCGGAGAGCCGGTGTTCGGCGTCAAGACGCTCACCGCGAACAAGCTGATCGGCCGAGCCACATTCTCGCTCGAACTGCTCGATGACGCGAACGTCGCCATCGTGCCGTTCCTCCAGGCGTGCTTCACCGAGAAGATGGGCGGCGACCTCGACAGCATGGCAATGGAAGGCACCTACGCGATCGCCACCATGCCGTTCACGGGAGTCCTGAACGCGACGAGCGTCACGACGTATACCCCGACGACCAACGGGACCAACGGCGTCGTCCTCAAGTACACCGACATGGTGAAGATGTTTGCGGCCGGCGGCGAGCGCTACACGCGCGATCAGGGCATCTGGGTTTGTGGCCCTGGCGTCTACGCGAACATCATCGGCATGACGGACACGAACGGGAACCCGATCGTGAAGTTCGGCACCGTCGAGTCCGCTCCGTCTGGATCGATTCTCGGCCGGCCGCTCATCGTCTCGAACCGCATGGTACTGACGACCATCGGCGCGGGCACGAACAGCGTCGGGAACCTGTACTTCGGACCTCCGTCCGCTCTCCTCTTCGGCGTTCGCCAGGGAATGCGGTGGGACGTGACCGACCAGGTTTCTTGGGCCACGTACAGGGCTGACGCGCGCATGGTCGGCCGCTTCGGCTATGTCGTGGGGATTCCGACGGCGTGGGTCAAGGCTACCGGCCTCTTCGCCAAGTAGTAACCAGCCGGGGGCGGGGCTTCGACCTCGCCCCCGTTTCCACCATGGGGGTCGGATGAAGAAGCGCATCAAGGTCATGTTGGGCGTTCCAACGATGACGAACCGAGTCACGATTCAGGTTGCCGGGATCATCGAAGCGATGAGGCAGTCCGTCGGCGTCGGGGATACTGAATTCGAGTTCAAGTACATCCTCGAAATGGGGCGCGCGCCAGTCGAGTATGCCCGGAACGTCATCGTCGGCCACTTCCTCCGATCCGACTTCGACAAGCTCTGGTTCATGGACGAAGACATGCTCCCGCAATCGTCCACTGTGCGGCTCCTCCACTCCGACGCGGACATCATCGCGGCCAGGATGTACAAGTTCGACCATCCGAACCCGGACATCGGCGTAAGCGTGGGGCTCGGCCTCTGCGCGATGAAGGAATCACCCAATGGGATGTTTTCTCCGGTCATGCCGTCGCTGGGCGAGAACGCAGTTCAGGACTGCGACGCGGTAGGAACGGGATGCACCGTCATCTCCCGCCGAGTTCTGGAAGATCGGCGGTTGTGGTTCCCGAACACCGTGCGCGAAATCAGTAAGCCCGAGGTGGACGGGAACATCGATACCGGAATGGGTGAGTACGCCCCGGCGATCTTCAGGACGCAGCGCGCTCCGAACGGAAAGGGCATCATGGGCGAGGACATCGACTTCTGCAAGCGTGCCAAGGCGCTCGGCTACACGATCAAAGTCGATCTCAACGCAGTGTGTGGCCACTTCAAACACATCGATATCGACCAGGCCGGGTTCCTCGCTCAAGAGACGGTCTCGCGCGTATTGAGCGGGGTCACAACGGAGGATGGGAAGGTCTTCAAGTTCGAGCCGAAGGCCGTTCACGCCCCGTATTTCGACAAAGCGATCCACGCCGGCCAGTCGACCGTGAAGGCAGTTTGATGGTCTCGATCATCGTCAGAGGCAAGAACGGGCACGAACTCACAGAGAAATGCCTCACATCAATCGTGGCGAATACATCACCCGATCTCTACCGACTGATCCTCGTCGATGACGGCAGTTCTCCCGCCTACGGGTTCCCGTGCGACTTCCTGGTGAGGTCCGATGTCTGCCGCGGAGCCGTGACGGCGACGAACATGGGTCTTGGGGTGGCGCTACAACAGAGCGACGCCCCGTACATCCTGGTCCTCGACAATGACACCGAGATACCAGACGGTGACTTCGGTTGGCTTCCCAGGTTCATCGGGGAGCTGGAGGAGAACCCGCAGACGGCTGCGATCGGGGCCACCACAAACTTCTCCAAAGGGCCGCAGCACATCCTCGCGTCTCCGCAGACGTACACGGCGGACTGGTCCGAAGACAAGCGCGGCGGGACGAAGACGAATCCCCAGGTCGCCGACTTCGTGTCCTTCGCCGTGCTGATGCGCCGCGACGTGGTCTCGCGCGTGGGCTTCTGGGATGAGCAGTACAACCCTGGGAACTACGAGGACACGGACTACGCCGCCCAGCTCAGGCTCGCTGGATTCGAGGTGCGAGTCGCGAGATCCGTGTACATCCATCATCTCGGCCACTCGACGTTCTCGGACCAACTCAGCGATCTTCTAAAAACCAACGGCCTCAAGTTCGTCCAGAAGTGGGGGCCGGGCCATCTGTGGGACCTCGGACTCCTTCCCACGCAGTCGCTCGTATCCGCCGTCCGCTCACGGGAGGGACGGGCATGAGTTCCGTGATCGAGACCATTCGACGGAACAACGGTCCAGGGACCCTGCAAACCGCGACGACGTGGAACGGAGCGGCGTTCGTGGCGGGCATGGTCAACCTCGTCCGACCTCTAGTGGCGATCGAGGTGGGTGCCCACACCGGGTCAACATCGGCGTTCATCATTGAGGCTATCAAGATGAACGACTGCGGCCGGTTCATCGCCTACGAGATGGACATAGTGCATGCCGCTGAGACCAAGAGGAAACTAGAGGACCTGTGGCCGGGTGGGGCGTGGGAGGTTAAGGACGGCGACTTCTTCAAGGAGAATGCTCGTGGTCCCGTGAACTTCGCCTTCATCGACATAGACCCGAAGGTGCGATACGGGGACGCATACGAGGATATCGAATTCGCACCAGGGGCGGTGATCGTCGCGCACGACATCACGCTGTACCCGGACGAGATCAACCCGTTCAGGGCCCGGCTCATCAATGAGGGCTGGAGCACGATCGTCCTACCGTGGGAACGCGGGTTCCTTGTGGCGGTGAAGCCGTGAAGCCGCTCTACGCTCAGAGGGGTGGAATCATCTCGCGCGGGTGGCTATTTATGGGCGAGCAGGGTGGGCCGTGCGACAAGTCGTGCGAGTTCTGCTACTACGCTCATCAAAAAAGCCTCGTCTTCTACGACTTCCCGACACTCCTAAATCACGCGAACCTGTTCCGCCACTACTACGGCCTCGACGCCTGCGACATCACCGGGGGCGAGGCGACGATCTACAAGACGCCGAGCGGAGACATCGTCGATCTAGTGGCGCACTGCGCGCGAATTGGTCTCAAGCCGACGATCATCTCGCACGGTCAGAACAACAGGGACGACTGGAAACTCGGCCGTCCTCGGCCGCTTTACCAGGAGATCGAGGACGCCGGACTTGAGGATTGGCTGATCTCTCTCCACGGCGGCAGTGCAGCGTCTCACGACAAGATCCTGGGATCGGAAGGCTCGTTCGATCGGGTGATCGCTGGCCTTGACCTCGTGAATCGTCCGGTTCGGTTCAATTCTACGATCGTGGGATCGAACTACAGGGACTTCCCGACGAACGTCCTGAAGGATCGCCCCCCTACGGTGTTGAACCTCATCGCGTTCAACCCGTTTCACGCATGGCACGAAAAGACGGGGCTCACCGAGATCGACTTCCAGATTAAGTACGACGAAGCCGCACCGTACGTTGCGCGCGCGGTTGACGACCTGGAGAAGATCGGATGGGAGGTCAACGTCCGGTACTTCCCTATATGCGTCGCCGAGAAGCACGGTTTCGCCGAGAACGTCAGCGGCTACCACCAAGTCCCTTACGACCCGTGGGAGTGGCGGTTGAACGTCACCGCGCGCACTCCGTTGGAGTCGATCGAGAAGCAGGGCGGATGGGTCGCTGCCGAGCGCAACATGGCGACCCAAATGCTCGGGGGAAGGTCGAACGAGACATGCGGCACGTGCGCGAACGCGATGATCTGCGACGCCCCGCAGCCTCAGTACCAGAAGAAGTACGGCCTCGACGAGTTGCTACCGATCGTAGGCGCGGCTCGAATCGACCCCCTGCACTACCAGAAGCACCGCGGCGTGCCTCTGCTTCAAGTTGAGGAGAAGACAGCATGAGCGAGGCCATACGCACGGAGATTTTCGCTTCGGCTGCGGTGAGCGCGGCTGGCAATACGGCGGGGTTTTCGCTCCCTACCGCATCGAACCTGTTCATCGGAATCGACGTCACGGCCTGGGTTACGGCTGGGCCAATATTCACCTTGCAGGCGAGTGACGACGGAGGAACTACCTGGTTCGATTACGCTTCGGACGTGGCCGTGAACCTGAGCACTGCGGCGGCACTCAACCTGCAACTAGCGATAACCGGAGTCGGCAAATATTCGCTCATCGCTAAGAACTTCGCGGCTGATCGTTACCGGGTGCGGTGGACGCTCGCGAGCGGTTCCGCCACTTTCTCGATCTCGGTCGTGGCGAAGTAGTCATGGCACTCGCGGCGTACACCGACATCGAATCGTGGATCGGACGGACGCTCGATTCTAACCGGCAGGCCGAGGCGACAAGCTGTATCGGCTTCGCGCAGTCGTGGATAGCCAACCAGGCCGGGCTCCGGTCGCTCGAGAAGGAATCGGCGGCGGTGACTCTCTACGAGGACGGAGAGAAACTGACGAGCGCTTCCGAATTCTGGCTTTCGGCTGCGTGCCGTCCAGCGTGGCATGTCGGGACCTCGGACATCTTCACCGTCTCGGAGAACGGTGCGGCGTTGACGGTCGCGGTGGGCTACTCCTCGACGGCCTCGGTGATCCTCTCAGGTGTCAACAGCATGGACCGGGTGAGGCTCTACCGCGCCGGAGGGTGGTCCTGGTCTCGGGGCCTTCCAGGGAACATCTCGGTTGCGTGCAAGTGCGGATTCGACACCTCCTCAACGGCAAGCACGAATCCTCTACCGCTCGACGTGAAGAGACTCGTCGTCGAGGTCGCGTGGCTCATGCTGAACGGTTCCCAGCGAACAGGGAAGACGAGCGTATCGAAGGCGGGGACGTCGGTGTCCATCAGCGAAGACCTCTCGTCGGCTGCCACCGGGACCCTCGACTGGCTGCGGGGGATTTGATGGTTCAGGTCCTTCTCCTCGTAATCGCGGTGGCGGTCTTGGTGATCGCCGGTCGCGTTATCGCCATTGACAATCGGATGAGGAAGGCCGCGAAGTGACCGAGACCGTGAAGCTCAACATGGACGAGATGATCCAGCGGTTCCGGTTCATCGGTAAGAACCTCGCTCCGACTATCTACAGAGCCATGCTGGTATCGGCGCAGGCCATGCTTCGCAAGGGCGTCGTCGAGCACATGAGCGGAGCGAAGCGCGGAAGCGGACCGAGCCTACTCGGTGTGGAAACCGGAAGCGCTCGCAGATCGATGATCGACCAAGCCGGGCTCGCAGCAGACAAGGTGTTTGCGCTTATCGGGTCGCCCCTTGGGTACGTCAGGGCGCACGAGGAGGGGTTTGACGGGCCGGTGCAGGTCAGGGCGCACACGCGCCGGATAATTCGGTTGAAGCGTAACACCCGCACCGGTAGGGTCTCGAAGAAATCCGCAGCCGCATACAAGGCGTCCGTCCGCAAGGGTGGTAAGCGCTTCGCCTACGTCCGCGCGCACGACCGCAAGGTGGACATCGTTGCAAAGCACTTCATCCGAGACACCGTCCTAGAGTCGGTGGCTCCGACCGAACAAAGGATCTTGAAGGCGTTGATGATAGCGGCCCGCACCGGGAAGATCCCCACGACGGGGCAATTAGGAGCTTGAAATGAAACCGTACACAGGACAACTTGTGCTCTACCAGTCCGAATCGTTCGCCATGACTCCCCCGTTCGCCGCGATCGTTGCCCGAAACCTCGGCGGCGACGTCGTCAACCTGTCGGTTCTCGATGGGAATAAGGCAGCATGGTCGCCAAAGCTCAAGGTCGCCTACAACGTGAAGGGCGAGCTCGGTACCTGGCGGTATCAGGAAGACGTCCTAGCTGCTGGAGTCGATGCGTGACCGTTGGGGGAAGGCGATGGTTCTCGTGGCCATCGTCTTGGCTTCGACGGTATCCGCTGCGTGGAAGAATCATCCGATGATCTACACCTTTGACACCCAAGACGAACTGAACGAGTGGGTGATAGCGGGGGATGCTGCCATCGAGCCGTTCTCGTTCTACTCGACGCCGAATGCGCTACGTCTAGAGGGGTCTCTGTCTTATACGCCAGCGAGCGGGAGCCGACTGCTTGGCCCTGGGCTTCTCGTTCAGCCCGGAACGACGTACATGGTCTCCGCTCGTCTCAACGCGGATTTAGCCGTGACGAAGTTGACCGTTCGCATCCAAGACGGAGTCGACACGGTCGCGACGTTCGTGGTGAGCGTCTCCGACGTAGCCGCTGGGTGGCAGCCTTACGACTTTGGTCCGTTCGTCAATACCGGATCCGCTTACACGACTGAACTCCAAGTGTTTATAGAGACTTCATCTAGTGGGATCTGGCTCGTTGACGACATCGAGATTGTCGAGGTATCGGGAGACGTTATGAAGAAGTGGTCCGCGATCAGCGCCGCGATCAAGGCCATGAAGGACGTGACAATAACGCGCAACTACAACAACGACCTCGGATCGCGCGTCTACACGCGACTGTTCACGCCGCAGGAGCAGCGGGACGTTGCGCTCCCCTATGCTTGTATCCCGGTCGATCAGGAAGCCGAGAAGATCGAGTACGAGGGCTTCCAGTTCCAATCAACGTGGAGGCTCACCGGGCACGCCTTCTTCAAGGACAACCCGGAGAGCGATCCACTCGATAGCGCCGGGGCAACGTCGGCGGCGAAGTTCCGCGATGACCTCATCCGCGCGTTCATGGCTGACCCCGACCTGGGGAACACGGTCAAGAACTGCGAGGTGACGACCATCGAGACTTCGGCCGGCGTCGTCGACGACGGCGTCTCGGAAGTCATCTTTACAGTCGAGTTTCAGCAGTACGGCGGCGCGGCCGATTTGGCGGCGTCGTAACGACAAAAACAGGCTCAATCGGCGTTAGCCGAGAAAGGGGACAGACATGGCCATCGCAGGTTTAGACTCAACAAAGATCCTCGTCGGCGGCGCTACGCTATGGATCGGAACGTACGCCACATCGGCGGGGACGTTCACGGGGACCTCGTTCGGGCACACGCTCTCACCGACG
>Ga0315291_10012011_pt1 | contig 10525 bp, 2 predicted proteins | sample YL17G12_20_MG_FD_203070 | JGI IMG/M metagenome (GOLD analysis project Ga0315291, IMG submission 203070) | Sediment microbial communities from Yellowstone Lake, YNP, Wyoming, USA - YL17G12_20 | ecosystem: Environmental > Aquatic > Freshwater > Lake > Sediment | place: USA: Wyoming | collected... | reverse complement strand
CGACGCCCGCATCAGCGATTAGCCAGTCCGACGGCTCCAGCTCATCGACCTTCCAGATCTTCAGCTTGGACCTGGTCGATCCCCGCTGCATCCGAACGCGATACCAGGTCGAAGCATCGAGATACGCGCTCACGGAGTAGCCGAGTCCGCCCGACCACAGGTAAGCCGAGTACCTACTGCCGAAGAGGCTGACGGGGGCGGGATCGGCTGAGATCTGGAAATACGACTTGCGAAGCCGAAGTTGAACCCGCCAACTGGCGCCACCGCCAGCAGCGGGGGTCAGGAAATCGATGGTCGAGTCGACCGGGTCGACCGTAAGGGTGTCCAGGAGCGGGATGTAGGAATACGCGTAGCTGGTGGGGCCTGCGTAGACGTGATCCCCGTTGACCCCGCCATAGGTGGTGTAGGTGTTGGACCAGCTCCCGCCCCAGGTGCCGGACAACGTCCGGTTGAAGGTGTCACTCCAGATGGGGAGCGCACCACGGATCCCGTCGATCGTCCTGGCGATCACCGCGTCGACGGTGAAGTCGCTCCAGCCCGGGACACTGGCCTGCACCGGGAAGGTGCGGGTGGGCATCTGCTTGTGGAGGACAGCCCAGGCAGTGAAATCCCCCCATCCCGGGACGCTCGCGGAAACGTCAAAAGAGCCCGGAATATCCGGGCTCAGGATGACCGCGTCGGCCGTGAAGGATCCGAGGATTTCGTCAGCCATGGGATTGGCTCACTTCAGCGCATGGGATTGCGCGCTAGTAGACCCTGAAGTACTCGAAGGATCCGATGCACGGTGAGCCGCCGGCCCACGTCGAGGTATAGAGCCCCGCAAAGGTCGGGGTGAGGGTGTAGGCCTGTCCATTCGAGATGGTGATCCAGCTCACACCGTCGGGGCTGATGTACACCCCGAACTGGTTGGTGGCTGACCAGACGAGCTTCGCGTAGAGGGTCGAACCGACCCACTGCCACCTGGAATTTCCGGTAGAGCTGGTATCGGAGTTGTAGGCAGTGGCCTGCCGGTGCAGGTCGTGGTAGCCGGACACGGCCTGGTCGTTCTGCGTGTAGTTGCGGCTGTCGATGGCTACACCCGATCCCCAGGTACTGCTGTTCGAGAAGATGACGCCGTGCATGAAGTAGTTGTAGGCATACGGCGTCATGTACCGGATGGCCGTCTCGATGGTCACCGGAGGGGACAACGAGATGGGCTTCACGATCGCGTTGTACTGCCCGGCCGCGTTGCCCGGAGCCACATAGCACGACAGAACGTCATTGCCTTCCGTCCACGTCGCCCGCACCGGGGAGGGGTTGACCAGGATCCATGAGGCACCGATGGAGGAGTTGTCGAACTCGTCATCGAGGCCGTAAGGATCCGATCCCGGAACCCAGAGACGATCCCCTCCAACGTGGTGATCGTTCCAGTGGCTGGGCTGGAGAAGGTTGGGATCTCCACCGTCGCTCATCGGGCTGTTGAAGGCGTGTCTGATCGGCATCAGGTTTCCCTTACTCGAGCTTGTGCCAGACGTGGTACTCGACGTAGATGGGACGGGCCTTGGTGTCGGCGTAGAACACCCCACCACCAGGATCGTCCTCGATGTAGCCGATGGCACCCGAGTACGGCTCACCAGGGGGCACGGGGATCCCGTTGAGTCGGGCACCGCCCGCAACCACCGTCAGGCTGTTGGGCATGTAGGCATAGGTGAGCTGCCATCGGTGGCCGGACAGGGCAACGGCGTACTCCTTGCACAGCACCATCGACGATGGCTCGATGTACGTCTTGTTGTTCAACGTCCGGTCGATGACGTTGAAGTTGGGCTGGACGAGACCACGCGTCGGAGGAGCCTTGAGGGCGAGGAGCAGGCCCCACGGATCATTGGTGTCGAAGCCGCAAGTAGCCCGGAACTCGACGATGTTCTGGGTCGGGAAGCGCATGCTGACTGCCCGGATCGGGAGGTTCACGCCGTCAAGCTCCTGCAACCCGGTGTCCGGGTCGTAGACCATGAACGTGTGGGTGTCGCTGAAGATCCGGGCGATCCTCCCCGGGTAGAGCGTGTCGGAGGAGAGACCCATCTCCTCGAGCGTATTGCTGAAGATGGTGAACTCGGCCGTCATGGACGGCACACCCTGCTGGGTGAGAACCTTCTTGGCGCGGGCGTTGATCATCCCTTCCAGCCAGTCGATGCCCATGACCTCGCTCCACTGGAAGCGGCCGAACAGGTTCACCGACGGGTTGTTGATCTTGTGGACGAACTTGAGGTGTTCCTGGTTCGAGGTGGGGGTGGGATCGAGGGTCCCGGTGAACACGATCACGTCGTTCTTGAGGTTCGAGACATCGGTGGTAATCCGCAGGTCGCGGACCGGAACCGCATCCGGTCCACCGTCACCGACTGCCCAGTCCATCCACTCCGAGTCCACGTCACGCCAGACGATGTACCCGTCCGGGTCGATGTACCAGATCGCGGATCCGGGCTGGGTGCGGACGACGTTGGACGACACGTCCGTGAAGAAGGCACGCAGGCTGGTGCCCGACGAGGGGGGCGTCCAGGTGGCCTTCGCATCGCCCGTGTTGATCATCGCGAAGCCGATGATCTTGTTGTCGTGGGGAGCCGACATCCGGGTCGGGACATGGGTTCCGAGATGCGGCGGTGTCCCGTACTTGATCTGCGGCTCGACCAGGTCCAGGTCGAAGTCGGACATCATCGTCTTGATGTAGTCCTCATCCGAGGTCTCGGTCTGCTTCCCGGTCTTGGTGTCGTACTTCACCGGGACGGACACCTGGTAGCCCGTGACCTTGCCGTCGTCGGATGAGACCTTCACCTTCTTGTACACCCCGCCGCCGTCGGGATACCAGGTCTGGTGGGCGTGGTTGTACATGTACAGCTTGTCGAACAGGATGTTCAGGTCCACACCCTGGAGGATCACCCGGGGCTCGGGGTCGTCGGGGAAGATGTACCCCTGCTCCATCACGAACAGGTAGCCCCACCACTTGCGCTGGCCGTTGACGTACAGGCAGATCTGGTCACGGCCGGCCTGGAACGTGGAGGTGCCCTTCACCGTGATCTGGCACGACCCTGGCTGGGCCGCAGCCACGCTCGTAAAGTTGGTCTCGGCGAAGACCACCCGGTCGGAGATGTCATTCCCCCCGACCGTGATCGTGACGATGCTCATGGCTACACCGACGGACTGCGGAGGCCGAACATCTGGCCCTTGCGGGACAGGCTGCGCTCGACCTCCACCGCCACCTGGCGGGCCAGGGAGGAGATGTCGTTGTCGTTGCGGACGGAAGCTCCGTTGATGTTGACGGTGACGTTGGAGTTGCCGCCACCGAACTCGTTCATGCTCGCGGCCCGGGGGTTGCGCAGCACGGCCACGGTCTCGCCCTTGGCCTCGCCAACGGTCAGGTCGGTCGGCCGGGTGGTGTTGAACAGGGCTCCCGATGCCGCGCCGATGATGTTGTTCTTGTTGAGGTCGCGGTTGAGGAGCACCTCGGTGTAGCCGAGAACGGTGGTCGGGGTGACGCGCAGTGGACCTGCAGTTTCGCCCCTGCCGGGTCCAGTGGAGCCGCCGGGTGTCGCGGACGGCATGCCGGTGCTCGCGGCAAACTTGAGGTTGCCCTTCGAGTCGTAGCTGGCCTTCATGCCGACCGACCGGTAGATCTCGACGATCGCGTCCTTGATCGTGCCGGTGAACTGCTCCACCCCACCGGTCGCAGCGGACAGGGCGACGTTGAAGACACCACTGGACTCGCCCACGATGGTGTCCATATCGGCGATCGTCTGGGCGAGTAGCTTTCCATTCTCGGCAGCCAGGGCCTGGGCCGTCGCCGTGAGTCCCTCGGCGTTCCTCGAGGCGGCCATGATCTTGAGCGTCTTTTCGAGATCGGTCCCGGCCCGGTCCAGGTTCTCGACCCAGATCTTGCCGTCGATGTTGAAGCTCTTCCACGAGATATCGAGCTGCTGCTGCTCGATACCGCCCTTGACGATGGCCTCCTTCTGCCGGAAGTACCGCTCCTCGCCCGTTTCTCCCGGGGCCTGGAACTGGGCCAGGGCGAGGTTGGTCGTGATCGACCGCTGCTGAAGCTCAAGACCGAGCCGCTGGCCTGCGCGCTGGTTGAGGTACTGCTCCCGCTGGAGCTGGCCGAGCTTCGTGGCGTGGATCTTGCCATCGGCCGAGGCAACCTTGCCCATCATGCCCAGGACATCGCCCATGGACCGTTCTGCGATGCGGATCTGGTTGTCCCAGGAGAGGTTGTTCGCGGCCTGGGATGCCTTGCTCGCCTCCGTGGTGACATTGGCAATGGCCTTCGAGAGGCTATCGGCCTGAACCGCGAGAGCGCCGAACTGGATTGTCTTGAAGGCAGCCTCGAACGGCGGGAAGTTGCGCCCGATCTCACCGATCTGCCGGGCGAGGCCCTGGCCCGAGATGGTCCTGATCTGACCCTGTGCCTGGGTTGCCTGGCCCAGGAACTGGCCGGCCATGGTTGCGGCCGGACCGGTCATGCCTGCCCGGGCGATCTCACCCGAACCGATCGTGCCCGCACCGCTGGTCGGGAAGAAGCTGATGCCCGGCTGGATCAGAGGCTGCTGCAGGGTCTGCTTGGTCATCTCCCAGGGGATCGAGAGCGTCCGCTGACGCTCGGCCTGGATGGCGAGGGCCTGCATCTGGCCCTCCATCTGCCGACCAAACCCCGACGCCCAGGTGCCAACATCGGCGATGGTCTTGCCCTTGGCCGTCTGCAGCACGCCGGCCTGGTACTCCTTGGTCGTACCGGCGATGTGCGCCTCTTCCTCGCCGGGCTGCTTGACCCGCATGACGATGCCGTACCGCTCCGCCATCTGGGCGCTGTAGAGATCGCCGGCCACCGACGCGATCATGGCCGCCTTCTCGACCTCTTCCCAGCTCTTGGCAAGACCCCAGGTGACCTTCGTCGCCGCCTTTCCCTTCGTGGTCAACTGATCCTGGGCTCGCCCTGCAGCTTGATTCAGGTCCATCTGCACCAGCGTGCGGGTGGCGATCTGCTTCATGTTCAGGCCTTCGTTGGCGTTGTATGGTCCGAGGCTCTCGAACCCCTCGCCGCTCGGCTGCCCCTGGTAGGTGAAGCCACCGATCATTGACGACATGGCGCCAGCCGGACCACCAGCCAGACCACCGAGAATGGTCTCCCCGGCGATGTCGCCGAACGTCTTGTGCCCGGCCTGCCTGGACTGGAGGTCCATGAACTTGCGCTGCCGGGCATTGCTGAAGTAGCCCGACACGGCACTGATCGTGTCGCTCGGAGCCTGGTCACCCAGGATCGATCCGTTGCCATTGAGCATCGCGGCGTAGGTCTCGGTGAAGCCCTTGCCGCCGCCCATCTCGGAGCCGAGGATCCCGGTATCGAGGATGCCCCCGTAGCCTCCGTAGAGGCCCTTGGGGGCCCCGCTGCCCATCGCGGTGCGGAACATGCCACCGGTCATCCCGGCGGCCGTGGCAGCCGCCTTGGCGATGATGGTGGCACCGGCTTCCTTCTCGACGTAGGCCATCATCGACTTGGACATGCCGGCCTGGGCCGCAGTCTGGGCCAGAACCGCCTTGACGTTGCCGTTGGCGGCCGTGGTCTGCTCCGCGAGCGCCGTGGTGGTCTTGCTCGCAGTGGCCTGCCAGCCCAGGAGCTGATCGCCGAGGGCCTTCAACGCGGGGAGACCGGCCTTCTCGATGATCATCGCGACGGCCGACATAGCCAAGCCGTACGCCGTGGTCGAGAGGATGATCGATCCGAAGTTACGGGCGATGTCGATCTTGCTCGGCTGCGCGAACTTTTCGTTCGCGATCATCAGATTGCGGGCGGCGTCACGCTGCTTGCTGAGTTTCTCCAATTCGATGGAGGATGTGTTCCGCTTCTGCTCAAACTGCTTCCTGCCTTGAGGCGATGTCGCAGGATTAGCCATGGCTAACTGGAGCGTTGCATCGGCTTCCTCAAACTCCTGGCGCTTGTGCTGGTACGCAGTGTCGGTCCGCCTGTACTGCATCTGGGTCTGGAGGGACAGCTCCTGTCGCTCCTTGAACGAGATGCCACCACCGAGACCCAGGGAGCCTTGAACGGCAGCAGATCCACGAGGCGTCCGGGCAGTCATCATCGACTGGAAGCCGACCTGGCCCAGGCGAACCTTCGAGAGCGCCGGATCCATCTGGTACTCGTTGCGCATCTCGGCGGCGTGGGCAGCCTGTGCGTGCCCCGCGACAGCGGCCTCCCTGTCCTCGAACGACAGACCCGCAGGCTCGATGGCGTCCTGCCTCGCCTGAAGGTTCCGTCGAGCAGCTCGACGCTTCCTGACGACATCCCGCAGCTCGCCCCGTGCCTCTGCCCGGCGCTGGGTGTGGGACTCGATATCGCCGATCGAAGCGCCGTTGTCCCTCATCCTCTTGAGGGTAAAATCAGCCGCCTGGAAGTCCTGGAGACGAGCCTTCGCCACGACCGTGGTCCGCTGGAACTTCGTCCTGGCCCGGCGAAGCAGCTCCTCGTTGTCCTGTCGTGTGCCAGGTTGGCCGCGCCGAGAGGCCGCGAGGACCGGATCCATGTCGTATTCGTCGCGCAGCCGGGCCTGATGCCGAGCCTGCACGCGGCCGAACTTGAGAGCCGCCTGTCCCTCGAATGAGAGAGGAGCAGGTTCGTCGATGGTGTCCGTGCGCTTCCTGATGAAGTCCTTGCCGATGGGATCCGCGAACAGATCCTTGGGCTTCATGTGCCCGAACTTCGCGACCTTGTCGGCCTGCATCTCGTACTTGGGACGATCAGGCATGGGCACCCATGCCACCGGACCGGGCGGAGCCTTGGGCGGACGAGGAGCGGCAGGGGCGCCACTCGCTGCCTGGGTCCTGTTGAGCAGCTCCTCTCGTTCCGCTTCGCGTTCTGCGCGGGTCCTGGCCTGCTCGTCAGGATCGCTACCCGGGCGGACAGGAGCAGCCTTGGCCGAGAAGGCCTTCATCATGCCCAGGGCGATGGACGCCCTGGCGTCCTCCTCCTTTGCGACGGCAGCGTCATGCGCCTGACCGGTCAGGCCCTGACGACGACTGGCCTCTATCTCCTCCTTGTTGAGACGCCCAATCTCTTCCTGACGGCCCTTCTCATCCGTATGAATCTCGGGGTCGTAGGTGCTGTACGGGATGGATTCCGACTCTCCCTTGGCGTTCACACGCCTGCCAAGATCCGCTGCAGGGACTGTCTCCTCGCCCCGCAGCGCCTGGTACTTCTCCTCGGACATGGGGGGAAGCCCGGCTTCGGGCTCATACCTGGTCGGAAGGTACGACCAGATGTCTCCTCTTCGCGGGGGGAGAAGACCAATGTCCTTGGGGGTGATCGACTTCCCGACGGGCTTCTTGGGTTGCTCTTCCTCGCCACCAGCCTCGAGATCTGCCATAGGCGGAGTGGCTGCACCAGAAGACTCAGGTGTACCGGCGATGAAGGCATCGCCAGCGGGAGGACGACCACCACCACGACCACGGCCACCACCTGAAGTCAGGTTCGCGGGCCAGTTGGTCACGAAGACGCGGATGGAACCGCCACCGGGATCAGCGCCACCTGGCGGAGGCGTATCACCACCAGCGACGACCGCGTCACCGGCAGGCTTCCTGCGGCGCTTGTCGCCCTTCATGCCAGCGCCGGAGAGACCAGCAGCTTCGCGTGCCGCGTAGACTGCGGCGTTCTCGGCCTTGAGGTCATCGGTCGTGGGACCCTGGGGCTCTTCGGGCGTGGCCTCCATGACCGGAGGCTCGATCGGCGGAGGCGTGCCACCACCACCAGCCGCACCTGAGATCCGGTTCCCGGCCACGTCGGTCACCAGTCCGCCGTTGGCCTTGAACTTTTCGACGTGGGCAGCAACGGCTGGATCGACAGACGGCGTTGCCTCTGTCACGGGCGGGACAAAGGCCGGCGGCTCGTCAGGCTTCAGCTCCCGCATCCCCTTGCGGAGATAGGCCAGGGTCATCCCTGCGCCGCCGACCGTCATCAACGGCTTCCCGGTCTCAGGGTCATTCGGGATCTTGTCGGCCTTGAGGTCCGCGATGGCCTGGACGTAAGCCGCCCGCTTGGCGGCGAAGGACGACGGATCCACCTCCGGCGCCGGACCAGCCTCCGCAACCGGGGGATCGACGTTCAGGCCAGCGGTAGTGTCGTTCGCCTGCCACTCGGCCTCGAGCTTGTCCTTCTCCGGGACGAAGCTGTCGTAGGGCTCGTCCATCGGTTCGCCGGCCAGGGATTTACGGGCCTGACCGAGCAGCACCTGCTCGAGCCCGCCCCAGCTCTGCTTGCGATGGGCATCGTAATCAGGATCGAACGGACCACGGCCCCGCTTGATGGCTTTCGTCAGATCGGATCCCGCGTAATCAGGGCGACTGGTGAGGTGAGCCAGCAACTCCTTCGCCCGAGCATCAACGGCCTCATCGCCGGAGGTCGCGGTGTACACCTCGTCGCGGCCACGCTTGGCAGCCTTGGTCTCGGCCACCTCGGGCGTGGCCGAGGTAACAGCCTTGAGTGCCTCGGGGTTCGCCTGCAAACGAGCAATGACATCCGGAGACAGGCGCGGGTTCTTGGGGTCGATGCCAAGGGACTCCGCGACACGAGTAGCGGCGACGGACCGACCCGGGATCGCCTCTCCGCGCACCACAGCCCCGGCCACCTGCATGAGGTGCTGCTCGACCGCCTCGAACTTCCGGTGCTGGGAGGCGTTCATCTCCCCCATGGGGAGCGCGCCCTCTCCCTGCCACTGCCGCATCGCGCCCGCCGACATGTTGGTGCCGAGCCAGTCTCGGTCATCGGCCTTGGCGAGGAACTCATCGGCCAGCGCCTTGGCGACGGCGTCGACTACCTCGCTCCCCGACGTGGTGGTGGACATCTTGTCCGGGCGACCACGCCCACGCTTGAGCGGTGCTGCTGCCTTTCTCGCAGTGGCAGCAACCGGGAAGCGGACGATCTCCGGCGGAACCTCAACCGGCGGCGGGGTCGCGGCAGGAGGCGGGCTGACTGCCTCCTGGGTCCTCCCGCGATCAGCCTCGGTCTGGATGACGGAGAGGTGGGCCTGTTCCTCGGGGCTGCCGGCCACGAACCATCCGGGCGGGGGTTCGGCGGGCATCCCCTTGGCGCTACCGGAAGGCCACTGCTGGTGGTAGCCGAACTCACTCTTGCTCGGAGCGCTGGGCGACTCGGGCATGTATCGAGCGGCCACCGTCTGGTTGGCCGGGACCTCCGGTGCCTTGCCCTGGGGCGCGGCAGCGACGATCTGGCTCAGGTACTCGAGCTGCTTCTTGCCAAGCGTCTTCTGTTCGTTGCTGACCTTCCCGACCTTGGATCCGAACTCACGTCCGACGGTCGAGGGCAGCTTGCCGATGTTCTCGGGCGTGAACGGGCCACCTACCGGGATCCCATTGGCAGCCATGAGCTTGCCCAGGTCCTGGAGGAGCGCCCTCTCCTCGTAGCTGAGATCGTTCTCGATGGTGTCGAACTGGGGATCGGTCTGCACGCCTTCCTTGGCATGCGGCACGAGGTTCATCAGCCGGTTGGGGATGATGGTCCCGTTCTCGCTGGGTGCGAACAGGCTGTACGGCTTCTGGCCGATGACCTGGATGCCGTCCTTGGCGCGTGGGATCTGGGCCAGGACTTCCTCAGGCACGAGATGCTTGAGGCGGTCCGGGACGAACAGCTCCGGGCCCACCTCGCCGACGACGTACAGGCCCTCGAGATCACCCGGGCCACCCTTGGCGTGGGGCTGGGGCTCGCGAATGCGGCGCTTGGAGAACGAAGACAGGGCGTCGAACCGCTCCCAATCGGCCGTCTTCGGGTCCATGAGCGTTCGCCAGTATTCGGCGGCATTCCCCTCGGGACCAATCTGGTTGAAGATGTTCCGGGGGGCAACCATGCGCGGCGAGATCGGCGGGCCGACAACGTCCATGGCCGGGCGCGACATTCCCAGGATGCCGAAGTCACCGCGCCACGCAGATCCACCACGACGACGGTGGGCTGCCATGCGCAGGAGTTGTTCAGCCTGTGCGCGATACCTGCCGGGGATCCCGGCAAGGTTGGCGCCCGGCTGGCGCAGGGCTGTCGCCAGCTCTGCCCATGGCTCCTCGCCCAGGGCATTCGCAGCGGCCCCGATCTCGTCTGGCTTTAGCTTCAGGAGGAGCTTGTTCGTCTCCCGCTGCCGCAACGCGTAGGGCGAGATGTCGCCTACGTCACCAGCCAGCCCCAGTTCACGGAGCAACTCGTAGAAGTTGCCGCCCGGTTCGTTGCTGATCCCCTGGGCCAGGCCGAAATTGCGCATGCCCTCCGCAAGGGCATGGAAGCCCTCGTGGCGAACAATGCCTGCGGCGTTGGCCGTGCCCGGCCGAAACTGCTTCAGCAGGTTGGGATCATGGATCTCGCCGTGACTGTTGAGAGTAGTCGTCCAGTAGTCGAGATCCCTGGCGCCGAAATCAGCCTGGTTGAGCTGGATCGTCTTCGTCTTCGGGAGATACCTGGCCCAACGCCCGGCCTTCTCCGAGACCTCAACCCGATTGAGGGCAGTGC
>Ga0315291_10012006_pt1 | contig 10527 bp, 15 predicted proteins | sample YL17G12_20_MG_FD_203070 | JGI IMG/M metagenome (GOLD analysis project Ga0315291, IMG submission 203070) | Sediment microbial communities from Yellowstone Lake, YNP, Wyoming, USA - YL17G12_20 | ecosystem: Environmental > Aquatic > Freshwater > Lake > Sediment | place: USA: Wyoming | collected... | reverse complement strand
GGACTTATTGCGCAATCTTTTAGATATTTTGCCACGAGTTCCAATTAATACTATTTCGTGCGTGTTTCGGAAGGTTCTGCCCATCCCGAACCCTAATATATCCTGTATTGAAAAGTTTTGCGTTTTATTTAGATTTTTTAATGGTTCTTTTTTTGTTTTTACCCAGATAAAAGTCTGTTTTAAAGTAAATCCCCATTCATTCATAATATCCAGACCAACATCCAACAAAGAACTAGGAACCCACAGCGCCAATAAACTATCTTTTGCGGCTAATTTGCCAACATCAAGATTTTTAATATCTTCATTGCTAAGCGTTTTATAATTCGCCTCCGCTCCACGCTTAACAGAACTCATTTTAAGCTTATCATCGAACGACCAAGGGGGATCTGAGACAATTACGTTGTATTTCATTTCAATACCAAGTGGCAGCTATTGAAATATAAAATCTATAATCATGCATAGGCCCGTTATCAGCGCACTTAGTAATCTCGCTAGATACTATGAATTTTGGATTTAACCCATCTTTGGCCAACTTATTCCATACAGTTTTTGCTACGCCTGTTAATTTTGTAGCATTCAGTTCTTGTGGGTCTGGATTACCAACACTATAAAGCTTTATACCGTCACTACTAATTAATCTAAAAACAACTGCTTCACTTTCGCCAAGCTGCGCAGCCTTTTCTAATTTTGACTGTAGACTATATTCAAAATCATTCAATCTAGTATCTTCTTGTAATTGATTTTTATCAGTACTCGCTGTTTTTGTAATGCTATCGTTTGTTTTTTCTTCGGCTAGTTGTCTTAATTTATTTACATTTATCATTTGTGCCTTTTAATATAACTTTGGCGCTTTAATCTGAGATCATCAAAATTAAAGCGCCAATAATAAGACTATTAATTCTCTTCAACTTCATATCCTAACTTTCTAAGATACTCGGCTGTAATCTTGCGAAAAGTCATATTGCCTTTATTCTCCCAACTCAATAAAGTATCTCCGTCTTGAAATGGAAGGACATCGAAAACTGTTTTATTTTCTTCGGTAGCAGTTTTTTGTACATCTGCCGTAAACTCATCTAACTTTTCTCTATATGAACGATCAAAAGCTTTTCCTGCCATAACAGGATCTTCTTTTTTGTATTTCATATAGTCCCAATATAATTGTTCGGGACTAATTGGATCAAACTTAGTATCACACTCTATATCTTTAGGTTTCCCTGGTGTGATTCCTATTTTGCGTCCGGCCCCATGATTTTCTGGCTGGAAATACGAAGCCAAAACAAGCTTTGGAATTTTCATCCAGTAACCACCCCCTCAACAATTTCATCAAGCTGACCTTTTAATCGGTTAACTTGAGCCTGGAGTGATATTAACTTGCGCTGTAACTTTTTTTCATTTTTTGAAGCCGCACGATAATCACTGTCGCTAATAATATTTTTCGTTACATCATTAACAAATTGCGATGATGTTCGCCTACTTTTTCTGTTCAGTTTCCTTGTCAGCCTTTCACTAACAAGCTGTCTAGTGTCTGTCATTTCTCTCTATGCTCCTGGCTTTATAGGCCATTCATTGTTTAGTTAACTGTTTACGCCGCCATTGGATTTTCTTATAAAGTCTTCAATTGTTAATCTTTTTAAATTAACACAATTTGGGCATCGCTGTCCATTTAAATGTTTTTTTGGAGTTTGTAAAAACTCATCTCCACATATATTGCAATCAATTATCCCTTTGGTATTAGTTCCGTTATAAATAAATTTTGAATAACCACATTTATCACCATGCACTAATGTGGCTTCCGCAATAAATTGTGATAAAGATTTTTTATTACTCATACTGACCGCCAAACGATGGGCTAGGAAGTTCCATGGGACCCGTTGAATTAGGTATTATTACTTTATATCTTAACTCGACAGGTAATTTATTACTATTATCCATCCTCTTTAATACATGTATAGTATATTCACCCTGATCTAAAGGCGCTATCCATCTTCCATTAGTATTAGTTCTTACTTGTTTAACCAAATTACCATCGGCATCAAATATCTCAACGCTTGCTAAGAATAAATTTTTACCATCAGGATAAACTATTTGTTGTGATACTGCTATTTTAGTGCTTTGACTTGGGTCGGCAGGAACTCTACCACGTCTTTTCCCCTTATGAACTACCTCTTCCTCTATTTCTGGACCTTTCAGATGGTCAATTGGTGACTCTTCATATGGTTCCGCTATTAATGCCCCAGAGGTAACAGGCGGGGCATTTTTAGGAGCAACAGTTACTTTTCCAGCTGACGGAGGAACCCAAGCAGTTTGCTGAGGCTGATTATTAAGTTTATTTAATATGAGCTTAATATTATTGTCTAGATTTTGAAATAATCCCGCCATTCGATTTATTTTTGCTTCTAAATCTATAATAACGTCTGAAATTTTTCTATTCTCTGCCATTTAATTAAGATCAAACTCCTGCTCAATTTCAAAATCATTTATAGACAATTCATATCTAAGAAACGATTTTTCAGATTTGGCCGAAACAATATCCGCACCAGAACAAACCATTCCATGTATTTCTATTTTTTGACCTTTGTGCGTCATCGGGGCCATGGTAGAACATAAAGCCCAACAAACAAGCGGAATGCAGCTTTCCTCATCACCTTTAGATTTAAACACAGCAACCCAATTAGTAGCAGGAATTATTGATGATATTTCCATTATCCCTCATTTAAAATAGTTTTCAAGATATTTATAAAGCTTTTCCCCACAATATATTCTTCCATCAATTTCTAAAAGATTTATATTATTCTCTTTACAATGTTCTCGACGTAAATTATCTGTTTTTTGTTGATTAACTAAATTTTCTTTCGCTTTTTCTTTTGTTACCCTTTTGTGATCTGTTGCAAAAGTACACGGCTCATAATGCTGCTTACCGTTATATTCTATAATTAAATTCAAAGACGGTATATAAAAATCACAATATAAAATACCACGCTTTTTAATTATTTTATTTTTTGTAAAAATCTTATACTCAGGAATAAATGCTATTTTCTTTTCTTTTAAAAAATCAAAAACTATTTGCTGGGTTTTATATCTGCAATTTTTACAGCCGGCGCCCCTCATATGAGCAGATGCTGACTGTAAAAACTCGCCATGCTTAGGACATATTATTATTCCCTTTGAGTAACTATCAGTACAAATAAATTTAGAATAATCATATTTATTCTTGTGAGTTTTGATAGCCCTTGAAATAAAAGTTTCTAACCGCAGCCTTTTTTTTAAACCACCCAATTCATGCCCACATTCTGAACATCCGCTTGAAAAATGAGTGCTTGGAGTTTGTAAAAACTCACCATGCTTAGGACATATTATTATTCCTTTAATCATAGCTCCTGCGTATATAAATTTCTCATAATTATATTTGTCGCCATGTGTTTTTGTTGCAACATCAATAAAAATATCTATATTTGAGGTAAGTTTTTTTATTGTGTTTAAAATACCACAATTGGGACAGCCACTTGTATTATTATGAACGCTTGGAGTCTGTAAAAACTCGCCGTGCTTAGGGCATATTATTATCCCCTTTGTACAATTATTGACATAAATAAACTTAGAGTAATCAAAGTTTTTACCGGAATGAATTATTAATGCTTGTTTAATAAATTTATCTTTATTTAATATTCGTTTTTTTGCTTGCGCTAAAGTTCCACATTTTTTACACCCCCTTCCATTCATATGCTTATCAGGTGTTTGGCAGAACTCACCGTGCTTAGGGCATATTATTATTCCTTTTATAGAATTATTAATATAAATAAATTTGGAATAGTCATATTTGTTATTGTGAATGCACGATGATCTATTCATAAAATCTTCTTTAGTTAGTTTCCTCATACAACTATGTCAGAATAACGCCAACATCTATAGAAATTCTTTTACAAACAACAATATCATAAATATCTATATTTTGTGTTAACACTAGATCTTCAACTACTTGCCGTATTAACGAAACATCTGAAGACTTAACAATTGTCTTGCCACCACATGAAACAATATAGTCTCCCGGCAAAAACTCATCAACCGTCCTGCTAACGCTCGCTTCTTCTGGCTTAACGAATTTAACGGCTGTGTTTTCGTTAATAACTCCTGTAGCTTTAACCGGAACAGCAACATCTTCATCATTGAAAACCTCTCCCTCTTGATCAAATTCTTGGCTTTCTATTGCTTGTAATTTAGTTTGGTCATATCCCTGAAGCGCATCAACATTAATATCATCATTATTGTCTATGATTTTGACGTTACCTCTTTTTTGTTCTCCAGCCCCTAAACCATCAACCCACAATGAATCTTCTCCGTTACCGCTTTGGACTGGAATAGAAGCTCCAGCGGGAAGTCTTTGTTGCTGCTTTTGCTGGCGAGGATTTACTGCTACAGGCCCCACTTTAAAATTACGTACAGCAGTATTAGGAGGAGATAACTCAGGATGAATAGGATCAATAACAGATCCCATAGGCTCCACGTCTAACCTTTTATATTCTGGCTGATATGATTTCTGCTTATGGCTTTGAAGATAAGCAGGAACTTGCCCTCTAGGACGAGGAGCCGGTTTCATTGCCCACCGTCTAAATCATCAGATTGTTTTCTATTTTTAGCCTCAATCTTCTTAGTGCGTTTCTTTTCTTTGTTAGATTTATGCTTTTCCCATTCTCCATTCTCTATCATTTTAGCACGAGCGTCTAACATCAAAACTCTCTGACGGGCCTCTCTTTGTTTACGTCTTTTCTTATCAGATGGCTTCTCAAATGCCTCTCGCTCTTTTAACTGTCCAACTATTCTCTCTCTCTGAAAATAAGTTTTAAAACGCCTTACAGACTCATCAAAATCGCCAATAACTTTAACTTCAAGAAACTTTAACTTAACAGCTTCTTTATTATCACCGCTTACATCTTGATGATACTTACTCTTATTATACATTTTATCTATCCCTTAATTTAGAGAAGCAAGTTTAATTGTCTCTAGCTCTTCATTTGTTTTATTTTGTCTTACAGCTTCGTCCGCTATTAATTTGGCGGTTTGTTTAAGTTTTTCTATAGAATCCTCAGAATCAAGATTATCGCCATACAATGCTTTATAATTAGTAAGCGCTAATTCAGAAAATATAACAGCTCCCAGTACCAAGTTCAAATAATCATTAATATCATTACAATCTAATATAGAATCATTAAATTGCTTTAAGTAATTTATAGCGTATCTTTCTGCGTCCATATTATTTATAGCTGATGAGAAAAGCTTACTCGACACGTTTATAGATGCCTTTTTATTTTCTTTGGCAATTCTTTGGGGACTATTTTTTTAGGGTCACTAAATTCAGTTCCTTCAGGCGGCTGCTCACTATGCCGGCATCCATTCTTATAGCCCATGCAAAATAATACAGGTTTACCTTGCCATACAGTCAAATATAAATCACTACTACATTGGGGACATTTCTTACCAAATGGAATTTTAGCGCTGCCTTTACACTTAGGATATGTGCTGCAAGAATAAAACGGACCATATTGCCCATCTCTCTTAACCATACCAGCTTTACATATAGGGCATTTAACATCTTCTATTACTTTATGCTTTTCTCTTACAATTATTTTATCCCCATCTAATTCAACGCCTTTTACAAACTTACATGTAGGATAATCTGGGCAGGCAATAAAAAACCCATATTTAGAATGTTTTAATATAGTTCTCTTACCACAATTAGTACAGTCTTCTCCTCCATCTTTATATTTTTCATTTTGAGCTTTTTTAATTTCCGCACTAAACGGAGTAAAAAACTCATTCATCATATCAATATATTTAACGCTACCATCTTCAATTTTATCTAATTTAGACTCCATATCCTTTGTGTAAGCATACTCCATAAATGAAAATGATTTAACTAACGTATCAACAACCTGCCTACCAAGATCAGTTGGGGCAAATTGATTTTTGTCTTTGGTGACGTAATTCCTATCAGATATTTTGGATAGGATGGCCGCGAAAGTAGACGGCCTCCCAATTCCTCGTTCCTCAAGCTCTTTAATTATAGACCCATCAGTATATCTAGGAGGAGGTTGCGTCTCTTTACGTTCAGACTTTATTCCTGGAGGTACTAAATCTAAATCATCTCCCACTTTTAATTTAGGCAACGTAATATTTTTATCTGCATCGTCAAAATCTTCTGTAATAGCTAGCCAACCAGGATATTGTAATGTTCGTCCGTTAGCTCTTAATTCATGGCCTTTAGAAGCTTTAATATGAACTAAAACCGTATCATATATTGCTGGCTTCATTTGGCTGGCAACAAATCTTTCCCAAATCAGCTTGTATAGCTTAGCCTCATCATCAGATAGCCCCACTATTTTGTTTAGTCCTGGGTTAGTTGGCCTTATAGCTTCGTGAGCATCTTGAGCCGAGCCTTTGTTTTTAAAAGCGTTAGGCTGGTCTGGTAAATCATGCCCCTGTTCGGCAATCCACTCCCTTACAGATTGAATAGACTCAGGAGAACTACGCACACTATCTGTTCTAATATAAGTAACATGGCCAGCTTCATACAAAGATTGTGCCGCCTTCATAGTTCTTGTAGCCGCAAATTTGTATATGCTCGCTGCGATTTGTTGCAACTTAGAAGTGGTAAGAGGTGGATTTGGATTTCTCTTTTGTTGTTTTGCTTCTATGTTTGAAACCGTAAATTTACTATTTTCTAAATCATCCTTTATTTTTAACGCAGCTTTTTCATCTGTAATTTTAGCCGGATGATACTTTGCAATGAATTTATCTTGTTTTTTAGCAAGATTAGCGGTAACATTCCAATAAACCTCTGGAACGAATGCTTCAATTTCTCTTTCTCTATCAACAATCATACGTAAACAAACAGATTGCACTCTGCCTGCCGAAAGACCTGGGCCAAGAGTGCTCATTAGCATGGGTGATGCCATAAAGCCCACTAAACGATCAAGAACACGCCTAGCAGTTTGAGCGTCGTTAAGATTTAAATCAATATCCCTTGGGGCGGCAATAGCTTTTTGTAGCGCAGACTTTGTAATTTCATCAAATGTAATCCGCCTAATAGGAACTTTAATTCCTTTTAGTTGCTGAGAAACACACCAGGCGATATTCTCTCCTTCGCGGTCCTTATCTGCGGCCAGCAGTACTAAATCTACTTGTTTTGCAGCGTCAACAATAGCTGATATTTTATCTTTTTTATCAGAAGAGACTACGTATATTGGCTTAAATCCATTTTCAATATCTACACCAAGACGATCTTTGCCCTTGCCGCCTTTTGTTAGATCAAGTATATGTCCATAAGAAGCCCTGACAATATAATCAGAGCCTAAGTATTTAGAAATTGTTTTAGATTTAGCTGGGCTTTCAACAATAAGTAGGGTTTTCATCAAGTATCAGATGGGCGATTCACGTCTTCCTCGACTAGCTTTTCAATTATCTCGGTCAGCTTAACAGAGGCCTCAGAAAATAGAATATCTCCGGCCAAATGCTTATCACATTCGTCGGCTACCTCTTGCAATAACTTTATGGCAAATACTGTCATCATCAATATTATAGCATTATATTGATGGACATACTAGTTCCGGCAAAAGAATTAGAAATCTATTTTAATAGCAAAATAGATAGCTTAAAAGTTCAACACAATGAAACTAAAGCCTATATTTATAGCGTTTTCTCTGGATTTGTCACTAAAAAAATACCAGAAGAAGACAATATTACGATAACTTATATTAATGCTAAGTCAAAATTCAATTTTATAGAGTTTCAAACAGCAGGAGATTATATTCTTTATATCAAATCGTTTTTTCCAGAGCACTTAAACAAAAATAGTATTAATTATTATGATCAGATCGCAATGGAATCATATTATTGTTGCCATATAATAATGAACAGGCAATTGCCACTATTTGAAGAGCTTTCCAAAGATTTTACACGCATAACTAAAAAACTAAGGGTCTAAGCTCTAATTTAACTAATTTATCTTTATTTTTCCCTGCCACAAAACATTCCATACTATTAAGTTCTATTGATATTAATTTGTGATTATAAGAACAATCTAACATTAGAAATTTCTGACTAATATAAGGATGATCTCGTTCAAATCCATTATGACCCGTTACAATTGTTTTATCCCAAGACAAATTATTTGGGTTTCTTTTGGCGAAATCAAATAAATCACGGTCCCAAACAAGCTGAGATATAGATTGTTTATTTAATGGCTCAGCTGGATTGCAACCACCATGTACAAATATATAATTTTCAAATTCATAATACGGCAACAATGAAATAAAAAAATCTAAATGATCTTTTGGAATAAAATCTTTAACTCTATTCCTCATTAACTCATAAGGATTGTCTAAATGGTTGTTTCCACGATCTAGATATTGAGATAATGTGCTTTCTCCACCGTTACGCATCCACATTAAGTAATCATCAGAGTTTACGCTGGGTTTTAGCGCGTCCAAAAGCATTAATTCATGGTTGCCGCACAATAATATAAGCTGATCTTTGTATTTTTTCTTAGCGGCAATTAAAAAATCAACAACCTCTGGGCTTTTAGGGCCGCGGTCTATATAATCGCCTAAGAAAACGGCCCTATCTTTTATTCCATCACTTTTTCTTAGTGGAAATATTCTAGAACATATTAGTTGTAGCTGATCTAGTTGCCCATGGATATCACTTACAGCGTATAAATTATCAGTCGGAACAGGTCTCCACTTACTCATTAGCAAAATCCTTTGTCACAAGCATTTAAATGTCCGCTTTTTATATCTACGTCCGCACTCTTCAATTACAACGAGGCTTCCAAATTTGTCTCCGGCAAATATTACAGGTTTTCTACTATACATCGTTACTCATCGCTTCGTAAATCCAACGCTATCATTTGCTTCCGGATCTTGAACTTCAGCTACCCCAGTCTCATTATATACTTCGGAATATACCTCTGCTAATGTTGCGGGAGCTTTAAATGGGCCAGTCTTTTCAGTTAATTTAGTAAAAATACGATTCGCATGTTCAATAGATAACTGATCTACTTTTATTATCCTACAAAGCCTTCCCGGCCGTTTTAAAGCCGAATCAATATCTAATTTTTTAGCGTTAGTGGTAGCAATAATTCTTATATCTAATAAATTTCCTATAAAACCGTCTGCGAAATTAAGAAGTGTTGATATAGCGGTAATATTGTCTGATTGACGAGGGACTAAACATTCATCCGCGTCCTCAAGAAGTAATATTAAGGATGATTCGTCGGAAGTAGACTCAACCAACAGCTTAGTAATTGTTGCCGAACTGTATCTGAACAAGAATTCTGGCGGGAAAAATATAAACTTAGTTTTTTCTAAGTTAATTTCTTCTATTAAAGAGCGTAACATCCTAGTTTTACCAGTACCAGCAGGACCATGAACGATAACTAAACGTCCAAAAGGCTCCTTTGTGGTCAATTGCTTTGAAATATAATCAAAACTCTTTACAACTTCTTCTGAATAGTTATCTCTTTCTAATTTTATTCCTGGTTTACCTATAGATACGAGTTCCAAACCGTCTTCACCATCACAAACTACAAATAAATCGCTCTTTTTTGACTTGTGTTCTAGATGTTTAACGCAAATTTCTTTTATTTTATCTACAAAAGACTCATCGAAGGTCGCCATTTGAATCTGGATAACCTTTTCATCGCGGGTTTTGTTTACAGCAACTGCCATAACCATATCTTCAGAGTAAAATATCAGATCATGACGATTATTATTTGTAAAATACTTTGCTTCAAACAATTGATTTAGCTCAAGGCCCTTTATTTCAGATATAAAGGCTTCAGTTTTCTCTTTAATTAGAGCTTTAGTTAAAATTTCTGTTTCACTTATCTTAAACTTCAGTCCCGACGAAGTATATTCATATAGTTTGCGATTATTCTGAGTAGATTTGTTAAAAAGCCCAGTAAAAGCGGCCTGATAACGGTCTCCTTCCCAATTAAGACGTTCAGTTGGCTGCAAATAATTCCACCAACCATCGGAATTCAATTTGCCTTCGAATTTTTTCTTAAATCCTTCTAACATAGACAGGATGTCTTCGGCTTTAAACGGACTTTCTTCTGGTTTAGCAGGCATTTATTGTCCCTGGAATTCAGATATTATTTCTATACAGAGATCATCTAGTTTCTTTATATCTGGTGAATGAGGTAATACGTTACAAGTTTTATATAACTCATTTAGTTCTTTATCTTCATTTTCGGCCCACTCGACAATTTTTTCATATGACCAAGCACCATTTCTAATCGCCAATAGTTCTTCTCTATCTGGACGCTTAACTATTACCTGGCCAGTTGTAAGTATTTCTCTTGCCATTCTCAAAAGTCTAACTAATTGATAGGCAAATTTAAGATCAATGCCGTACTTTTCTTCTAGTGCCGCACGTTCAGGATTTCTATTCTTTTTCCACTCTTGATAATTATTCCATTCTTTCTGCTTCGAAGTATATCTACGTTCAAGATCAAGAAGCTCAATAAAGTTT
>Ga0315291_10012002_pt1 | contig 10529 bp, 8 predicted proteins | sample YL17G12_20_MG_FD_203070 | JGI IMG/M metagenome (GOLD analysis project Ga0315291, IMG submission 203070) | Sediment microbial communities from Yellowstone Lake, YNP, Wyoming, USA - YL17G12_20 | ecosystem: Environmental > Aquatic > Freshwater > Lake > Sediment | place: USA: Wyoming | collected... | reverse complement strand
CCGCGTCCTGGCTGTTGGCGAAGCGGCGGGCCAGACCAAGACGACGACCGGCGGCGGGATCAGCTACGGCCTGACCTGCGCCGATCTGGCCGCGGACGTCATTTGGAAGTGCTTCGGCCGGTCGTCCTTCGGCGCCGCGGACCTGGCCGAGTACGAGCGCCGCTGGAAGGGCCTTCTCCGGAAGGAGATCGTGGTCGGCCGCTACACCCGGCGGATGTGCGCCCGGCTGAGCGACGGCCGGATCGAAAGCCTCTTTCACCTGGCCCAGACCGACGGCATCGTCCCGATCATCCGCGAGAAGGCCGATTTCGACAGGCACAGCGGGCTCATCTTCGCCCTTCTGCAGAGGCTCTCGTTCATGAAATTCTTCCGCGACGTCAACGACCGCCTAGGGCCCGTCGGCCTGTCCTGACCGGAAACGCGGCAAAAATGATGAAAAAGCTTTCCTGTTGCGCTGCCCTCCTGCTTTTCGTGCTGGGCGGCGTCCGCCTGTCCGGGCAGTCCTACCAGAACTTCCGGGAGGAGTACGACGGCATCCGGGAAAGGGCCCGGCTCCGTTTGGGGCCGCTGCGGGTCATCCCCGTCTTCCGGCTGTCCGATGTCGGCTACGATTCGAACGTCTATTTCCGGGAGGAGGGGAGCGAGGTCGTCTCCGACTTCACGGCGACCTTCTCGCCCGAGGCGCGAGGTTACTGGCTCCTCGGGAGCTCCGTCATCATGTCCGTGATGGAAAACCCCGAGTACCTCTTTTATGCCCAGGAGGAAGAGCTTCGCGCCTTTACGAACAGCTTTTCGACGGGCCTGAGGATGCTCGCCCTGCGGAGCTTCTCGCTCTCGGCCGACTATCATGTCCTGAGCCATGTCCGGCGGGCCACAAGCGAACTCGACCAGAGGATTCAGGACACGATGACGGGGGGGACGGCCGGGTTCTTTTTCGAAACCCCCCGGGGGACGGCGGCCGGCTTGACGGGCTCGCTGGAGGATTTCCGGTACAAGGACGTCGCCTCGGACGCCCCGGACGACCACTACGCCCGGGCCCTCGACCGGCGGGAGACATCGGCCGCCGTCGAGTTCTACTACCGTGTCTTCTCCCGGAGCCTTTTCTTCACGACCGCCGGGTGGACGAGCTACGAATTCGTCTTTCCGGAATCCGCTTGGCGCGACGCCTCCTCCTTCGAGGTCTCGGGGGGCCTCCGCTTTCCGCTTCTCGGGCGGGCCCGGGGGACGCTCTCGCTCGGTTGGAAATCGTTCCAGCCCGAATCCCCGGAGGCCAAGCCGTTCTCCGGCCTCATCGCCGCAACGGACGTCGCCTTCCGTCTCGGGAGGTTCGGGGTCAACCTGGGGTACGTCCGCGACATTGCCTTTTCGTACAACGAGAGCGCGTACTACTACATCGACGGCCGGGCCCGGGCCGGCCTCTCGTTCTATGCCGGGCCCTTTATCAGGATCGACGGGACGGTCCAGCTCGGGACGATGGCCTATCCCGAGCCGCAGGAGGTCTGGTATGGCGGCGAAGTCTTCGTGATCGACCGCCGGGAGGACATCTTCCGGACCTTCTCCGTGGGCCCGGTCGTCCGGGTCGCCGGTACCGTCGGGCTCGGCCTGACCTACAATTTCTACCGGCGGACGTCGAACGCCCCGGGCTTCAACGTCCGGCGGAACTTCATCGGGGCATTTCTGACTTACGAATTTTAAGGAGCCGCGCATGAGAGAAACCATAAAAACCGCCGGGCTCGTCGCTCTCGTCCTGGCCGTGACCCTGGCCGGGCCTGCGGCCGCCCAGCAGCCGGTGAGCGCCGAATACAAGATCGGGGCCAAGGACCTCCTCGAGATCACGGTCCTCGGCGTGCCGGAGATCAGCAAGCTCGTCGTCCGCGTCTCCGAATTAGGCCGGATCACCCTGCCCCTGCTGGGGCCGGTCGAGGTCGGCAACCTGACCAAGTTCGAGTTGGAGAAGAAGCTGGCCCTGCTCGCCGGCGAAAAGATCGTCATCAAGCCCCAGGTGACGGTCCACATCCTGGAATACTTGAGCCGGCGCGTCTCGGTCGTCGGGGCGGTGGAGAAGCCGGGGCCGTTCGAGCTCCTCGGGCGGCAGACCGTCCTCTCCGTCCTGTCCGAGGCGGGCGGCCTGACCCGGGACGCGGGCGAGGAGATCATCATCATCCGCCAGCTCGCGGCGGGGGACAGCACGGCCATCCGCATCCCGATCGAAGGCCTGTTCGTCACGGGCGACCCCAAGCTCAACATCGTCCTCGAGCCCGGCGACGTCATCAACGTCCCCGTCGACAAGGTCGTCGCGATCTATGTCTTCGGGCAGGTCAAGAACCCGGGAGCCCTGCAGGTCAAGAAATCGAGCCTGCCGACCTTGACCCAGGCCATCGCCCAGGCCGGGGGCTTCACCGACCGGGCCAACCGGAAGAAGGTCAGCATCCGGAGAAAGGACGCCTCGGGCAAGGAGTTCGAGATCAGCGTCAGTGTCCGGGACATCCTCAAGGGCAAGATCAAGGACATTCCGCTCCAGGAAAACGACACGGTCTACATCCCGGAAAGCCTCTTTTGAGCCGGGATGCGGGGAGAAAAGCCATGAAGGGTTTCGCCAGCAAGACGGATAAGAAGGAGATCGACGTCCTCGAGTACGTCCGAGTCGTCCTCAAGAGGAAATGGGTCCTGGTGACCTTCGCCGCCGTGCTCATCGCGCTCGCGGCCGTCCTCTCGTTCACCACGACCCCGCTCTACCGGGCCACGGCGACGCTCCTGATCGACGAGCCCGGGGCCAGCCTGCTCAACATCCAGGACGTCCTCAACGCCGGCGCCTACTACCGCACCGATTACATGGGGACGTATTTCAACACCCAGCTCCGCCTCCTCACCAGCCGGTCCCTGGCCGAGCGGGTGGCCAAGAAGATCAACCTCGGCGCGCGGCCGGAGTTCCGGGGGGCGGGGGAACCGACGCCGGCCTATGCGGACTACGCCCTCTCCATCCTGGGCGGGTTGAGCATCGCGCCCATCGAGGAGACCCGTCTCGTCTACGTCAGCTATATCTCGCCGCACGCCGCGCTCGCGGCAGAAGTCGTCAACGCCCTCGTCGAGGAATTCGTCAGCTTCTCGGTCGAGACCCGCTACGAGGCCACCAAGCAGACCTCGGAGTTCCTATCCGAACAGGTGGCCTTCCTCCGGGAGGACCTCAAGCGCAAGGAGGAGGACCTCCAGAAATACGGCCAGGAGAAGAACATCCTCTATCTCAGCGGCGACGAGAGCTCGGTCGTCAACAAGTTCTCCGAAGTGAACACGGCCCTGACCACGGCCCAGATCGAACGCTATGCCAAGGAATCCGTTTACCGCGAGCTCAAGAATATCCGCGTCGACGCCCTGCCCGAGTCCGTCAGCAACCCGATCATCCAGGCCCTGAAGACGACCTATTCGCAGGTCAAATCCGACTACGCGGAGAAGGGCCAGATCTACAGGCCCGATTACCCGGAGATGGTCCAGCTCAAGGCCCGGCTCGACGCCACCCGCACCACCCTCCGGGAGGAGATCCGCAAGGCGGTCGACGCCGCCGAGGCCGACTACCGGGCCGCCCTGAAGAAAGAGTCCTCCCTCCAGGGGCTCCTCGACGAGCAGCGGGGGGACGTCACCCGGATGAACAAGAACGCCATCTTCTACCACACCCTTCGGACGGAGGTCGAGAACATGCGGACCCTGCTCGGCACACTCGTCGCCAGGCAGAACGAGATCCAGGTCTCGAGCCAGCTCGGCGGTCTGCGGACGAGCAACATCAAGGTCGTCGACCGGGCCCTCGTGCCCGGCGGCCCCTTCACCCCGAACGTCCGGCGGAATCTGTTGACGGCCCTCCTCCTCGGCCTCTTCGGCGGGCTGGGGTTGATCTTTCTCGTCGAGTACCTCGACAACACCGTCAAGGGGCCCGAGGACGTCGAGAAGCTCGTCGGCCTGCCGTCCCTAGGGTTCATCCCCTTCCTCTCGGCCGACGGCCTCAAGAAAAAGTCCGACCCTTACGGCTCCTACCGCTCCTACGGTACGGAGGGCGACAAGCCCGGCGAGGCCGTTCCCGATGTCTGGGAGATCGAGCTCATCAACCACCTCTACCCCAAGTTCTCGATCGCCGAGGACTACCGGACGGTCCGGACGTCGATCCTTTTCTCTCACGCCGACAGCGTGCCCAAGACGATTTGCTTCACGAGCACCCTGCCCCAGGAAGGGAAGACGGCCACGAGCGCCAATCTGGCCGTCTCCTTCGCCCAGCTCGAGGGCAAGGTCCTGCTCGTCGACGCGGACCTCCGCAAGCCGCGCCTGCACAAGGTCTTCAACCTGCGGAACGTCAACGGCCTGAGCAGTTACCTGGCCGGCAAGAACTCGTTTGAGGAGGTCGTCCAGATGACCTCCATCGACAACGTCTGGACGATCCCCAGCGGCCCCCATCCGCCGAACCCGGCCGAGCTCCTGAACTCGAGGAGGATGAAGGAGCTCCTGGCCCTGGCCAAGGACAAGTTCAACATCGTCCTCCTCGACACGCCGCCCGTTCTGGCCGTCATCGACCCGGTCATCGTCAGCTCGCTCGTCGACTCGACGGTCTTCGTCGTCCGGGCCGGGAAGACGACCCGGCGGCCCCTCGTCCGGGCCATCGAGGAGATCCGCAAGTCCAAGGCCGACATCATCGGCGTCGTCTTCAACGAGGTCAAGATCGACCGCCAGGGGAGGGGGACGTCTTTCTATCATTATTACCAGTACGAGTACCAGTACGAGTACGAGTCGGCCGAAGCGGGTGGCCCGGCCGAGAAGAAGCCCGTTTCGGCCAAGGAACCCGGGAGCGCCGCAGCGGAAAAGAAAGCATGAAGAGGAAGACGATCGAATACGGGCTCCTGGCCCTTCTCCTCTGGAGCCCCCTCCCGGCCGCCTCCGTCGAGGAATGGTCGATTTTCGTCATCGAGCTGGCCGTGGCCGCGATGGCCGCCGCTTATATCCTTCTCGATGAGAAACCCGCCCTCAACCGCCATCTGCCGCCCGTCCTGCGGCGGCTGAGGTTTTTCGTGGCCGGCTTCTTCGTCTTCGTCGTTTTCCAGGTCCTGCCGCTTCCGGCCGCTCTCGTCCGGCTCGTCTCCCCCGGGAGCTACGAGTTCCAGCGGCTCTATTCCCCCGGCTTCGCCCGGATGAAGTTCATGAGCCTGTCGATCGCCCCCTCCGCCACCCTGCGGGAGGGGCTTTTTCTTGCGGCCTGTTTCCTCCTGGGTTTCCTCGTCATCAAGACCGTTACCCGAGGCCGCCAGATCCGGACGATCATCTTCGTCCTCATCGGCTCGGGCGTTTTCCAGGCCCTCTACGGCCTCTTCGAGCTCACCCGGGCCAACCCGCGCCTCCTCTTTTATCAGAAGATGTTCAGCCCCGATTCCGTGACCGGGACGTTCGTCAACCGGAGCCACCTGTCCGGCTACCTGGAGATGATCGTCCCCCTGGCCGTCGGCCTGGCCATGGCCCGGATGAACCTCCTGACATTGGGGGCTAAGGGCTTACGGGAGAAGATCATGCTCTGGACCTCCAAGGGGGTCCTCGAGAACGTCCTCATCACTGCTGGTGTCGTGGTCATGTCCCTGGGCATCGTCCTTTCCAACTCGCGGTCCGGCCTGGTCGTCCTCCTCTTCGCCTTTTTCCTTTTTCTCGGGTTTTCCGTCCTGACCTTCAGCCGGACCGGCTACCGCCAGGTCTGGGTCAGGAAGTTCATCCGGACGACCTTTTTCATCGTCACCATCCTGGCCGTCTACATCGGCGTCGGTTCGACCATCAAGCGCTTTGCCCTCGACGACCTCCTCCACGAAGACCGGCCGCTCTATTGGGCCAACACGGCCGGCATCGTCGGGGATTTCCCGCTCTTCGGGACGGGCCTGGGCACGTTCGCCTCCGCCTACAACCCCTACGAGAAACGTGGCGGGTCGGAAATGCGGCTCGTCCACGCCCACAACGATTACCTGGAGTACGTCGCCGAAGTCGGCGTCCTCGGCGCCCTCATCCTCTTCGGCGGCATCCTCTATCTTGCCGTCCAGGCGTTCCTGGCCTGGAAGAACCGGAGGAACACGGAAGCCCGGGGGCTCGCCCTCGGCGGTATCGTCAGCCTCGCCGGCATCGGCGTCCACGCCTTCACCGACTTCAACCTGCATATTCCTGCGAACATGGTTCTCTTCACCATCGTCCTGTGCCTAACCCTGGTCATGGCCACCTACCGGAAAAGCTGAGGTTTCCCCTTGAAGAAAAAGATACTCTTGCTCTTCGGGCTCGTCGTCCTCGTCGTTTTCCAGGCCGCCATCGCTTGGAACGCCCGCCTCTATTGGAAAGCGAAAGCGCCGGCCGCGAGCCCCGAGGAGAGAATCCTCCTCCTCCGCCGTGCCGCCGCGGTCTATCCCTGGAACGACCTCGTCCCCTTCGAGCTCGGCAAGCTCTGCTTCGAGCGCGGGGCCGAGGCCCTGGAGAACCCGGCCGAGCGCGACGCTCTTTTCTCCCAGGCCGTCGGCTCGTTCCTCCTCTCCCTGCGCCTCAACCCGGGCTCTCCCGAGGTCCACTTCCATTTCGCCCAAACGCTCCTCTACATGAGCTACCTATCGCTCCCGGCGCCTGTTCCGTATTTCGAGGAATACAAGAAGGCGGCCGAGCTGACCGGCCACAACAGCCAGATCTATTTCGAGGTCGGCAAGGTCCTCCTCGCCCGGTGGGAGACGTCGTCGGCGGCGGAGAAGGACTTCACCCTCGACATCCTGAGGAAGATGTTGTCCGGCAAGGACGAGGAGCGCCTGCTCGACCTCCTCGAGGCCTGGAACCTCGAAGTCCGGGACACCTCGCTCGTCGACAAGATCCTCCCCGAAGACGCCGCCTCCCTCCATGCCTACGCCCGGTTCCTGGGGGAGAAATCGCTCGCCCTCGAGGCCCGGCAAACGGCCCTGGCCAAGGCCGAGCATCTCGATTTCCTCCGGGCCAAGAACGAGCTCGACCTGGGCCGGAGGGAGGCCGAGGTTTTCCGCAACGCCGAGGCCTCCGCCCACTACGCACGCGCGCTCGAGGCGCTCGGGGCGATCAAGTTCTACCAGACGCTCGCCGGGCGGGAGCTCTTCGACCCCCGGGAATACGCCGAGGTCCGCAAATTGGCCCGCCGTCTCCTGGCCATGAACCGCATCGAGGAAACGCGTTCCCTGGCCGACGCCGACGGCACGATCGCCGCCTATCTCGAACTTGAGGACCGGATCACGGTCCTGGGCGAGTTCGAAGCCTTCATCAAGGAGCGGGGTCTCCTCGGCGAGGGTCCGACGGCCGCTTCGGCGGCGAAGGACCTCCAGATGCTGGCCTTCCGGATGGCCCTCGATTTCCAGCAGAATCGCTACCGGGACATCGTCCGGGTCGGCGACCTCCTGGCTTCGAGCTCTCTCGTCCTTTCCCCGTCCGGAAAAGCGAGCTACGTCCGCGTCCTTCGCTTGATCGGCGAATCCTGCCTCAAGCTCGACTACGTCTACGAAGCGGAGAAATATCTCCGGATGGCCCTGGAGATCGAGCCGGAGAACCTTGGTGTCCTCCTGGGCGTCGAGAGGTGCTGCGACCGCCTGAACGACGAGGACAAGGCCGCCGAAGCCCGGCGGACGATCGACCTTCTGGTCACGCCCGGGACGATCGACCTCGGCGGCCGGCTCCTCCGGAAGGGGGAATCCTTCGAGGAGGTCCTGGTCACCGACGGCCGGCCGCGGACGATCCGCGTCGAATTCGCACCCGCGGCGGCCGGCAGCCGTCCCCTCGTCGCCGTTTTCTTCAATGGCCGGGTCGTCTGGGAAGGCACCGCCGACGTCGGGTCGGCGAGTTTCCCGGCCTCACCCCGGTCGGGAGGGAATTCCCTCGAAATAGCCGCCGTCAGCGACTCCGTCGCCCTGACCGGGATCAGCCAGGACATCCTCCCGGCCCGTTAGGGTCGATGGCTGGGGAAAAAAGACCTGCGTTACACAATTTCAAATACTTATGGGGGCTTGACAAGCCCCGGACAAGATGCCTATTAAAATCTTCGCCAAGCAGGAAGCCCATGAGACGAGGCGCTAAGGTCGTTCTCTCATGGGGGTCGGCGCTAGCGCTGATTCTCGTCCTGTTCCCTTCGACCCTGCGTCCCCAGGAGTCAGGGAAGGGAAACCTGATCGGATTCATCTATGCGCAGGACGGTTCGACCCCCGTCGAAGGGGCGGTCATCTTGATCAAGAACCTGACCACGGGGGCCGTCGTCGAGAGCCCCAAGTCGGACGCGCTGGGCGTGTTCAAGTTCCAGGGCCTCGGGGCGGGGATTTACGCCTTGGGAGTGAGATCCGACAAGGGGAGCTACAACTCCCAGGATTTCTTCGGCGTCATGGCCGGCAAGACGTCCAAGATCTCCATCGCCCTTAACGTCTATGACCCCGCCGCCGCTTCAGCCGCCGCGGCCGTCATCAAGGAACAGCGGGAAAAGGGCGAGGCCTACATCGGCAAGGTCGTCAAGTACACCGCCGAGACGAAGGAAGCCGTGGTCTTCGTAGAGATCGGGCTCCTCCAGGACGAGGATCGCGTCCACATCAAGGGTCAGGTCACAGACTTCTACCAGGACAAGCGGGTCCTGAAAGCCTCCGGAATCAGGGTCAAGCGCGTCCTCTCCGGCTACAACGCCAACTTCCAGACGCCGAAAGCTTGCGAGCCCGGGGATTTTGTCTGCGTCGTCTGCAAGCGCGGCGTCCCGCCCTTTTTCCTGCTCCCGCTCGGCAGCGCCGCGATCGTGGCCGGGGCGATACCCCTCGTCGTTATCTTCGAAGAGGAACCGGTTTCCCAGTATAAGATCAAGTTACGACCGCGAACCGTTTTTCCTGACGATCGACGGCCCCCCGAGGCATGTACTCCTTGAGCGAACATTCCCTAGCCCGTCTTTTCGTTCTCTGCTCCCGCCCGTCCCCGGGCTCCGGAGCAAGGGAGGAAGTTCTCCGTCTCGCCGGCACCGTCCGGGATTGGGACCGGGCCCTCGGCAAGGCCGATGAAGAGGGCATCCTCCCTCTTCTTTACTGGAACCTCCGGGACAATCCCGGCGCCGTACCGGCCGCTGTCCTGGAAACCCTCCGGCGCTCCTTTTTGCGGAATCTGGTCCGGAACACGCAGGTCTACAGGGAGATGGAGCTTTTTCTCGAATCCATCCGCAGGGCGGGCCTCCGGGTCGCGCTGACCAAGGGCGGTCGGTTGGCCCTCGACATCTACCCCGACATCGCCCTGCGCCCCTTTTGGGACGTGGACTTCATCGTCCATCCCTTCGACTGGCCCGCCCTGAAAAAGATCCTCGGCGGCATCGGCTACACGGAAGCGGCCGGCTCAGGCGGGGGACCCGCCGCGGCGGACCCGCCGCTCGACTGGACCTATTCTCCCTATTACCGCAAGGATTTTCTTTTCCTGGAATTCCATTTCACCCCGCTCGGGCTCCACTTCCGGAGCCGGGAGGAAGATGGCCTCTGGTCCTCGGCCAGCCGACTGAGCGTACGCGGGACCGAGGCCATGGTCCTGCCGGCCGAGCACGAGCTCTGCTATCTCTGCATCCACGCCCAGCAGCACTCCTACCGGCGGCTCGTCTGGCTCTCGGACATCGCCGAACTGGCTTCGCGTCTGGGGCTCGACTGGGATCGAGTCTTGAAGATCTCCCGGGCTGAACGGGTCAAGGGGCCCGTGTTTTACGGCCTCCATTTGGCTAATACGCTCTGGCCGGGGGCGGTCCCTCCGGGTCCCCTGGCCGAGTTGCTGCCGGGGCCTCTCGAAAGAGCCGGGCTGCGTATCCTCTGGCCCGAGGCCGCGACGGCCGCCCGGCACGCGGCGCCGGCCTGGCCATATTACTTGCCCTCGCTTTTTTCGCTTTGGGAGCGGAAGAGCCCGGGCCTCGCCGCGCGGACCCTGCGGGGCATCCTGTTCCCGCCGCGGGCCTGGATGGCCGCGAACTGCGGCCTGCCCCCGAATTCGCCGCGGCTCTACGGACGTTACCTCGGCCGGATCCTGCAGCCGGTCCTTACGGCCGCCAAACGTTTCACGGCAGCCCCATGAACCCGACCCCGGCCATCCTCGCCGAAAACCTGGTCAAGAGGTATCCCGTCGTCCGGGATTTCCGGGAAGCCCTGACCTACAAGTTCTCGTTCGTTTCGTCCTTCGCCGGCATCCTCCTGCCCGTGACATGCGCGCTCGACGGCATGAGAAAATGTCTCCTCGCCTCGGCCGGTTTCGCCGAGGTCCTGCCGGACATCGCCGCCCTGGCGGTGTTCAACATCATCCTCCTCCCGGCGAGCCTTCCTGTTTTCTCGGCTCCCCTAATCTGCTAACATAGGAGCGGACGCCTGACCGCCATGAAAAAAATAGCCGTTCTGACGCTAGCGATGCTTCTCTTCGCCCTGCCGGGCGTTACCGCCGAGGTGCGGCCGGAGGTCCGGGCCAAAGCGGCCGGGATCCTGGACGCCCTGAAAAAGGTCGAGGCGGAACGGCATCGGCCCGCCGCGGCCCTCCGC
>Ga0315291_10012001_pt1 | contig 10530 bp, 7 predicted proteins | sample YL17G12_20_MG_FD_203070 | JGI IMG/M metagenome (GOLD analysis project Ga0315291, IMG submission 203070) | Sediment microbial communities from Yellowstone Lake, YNP, Wyoming, USA - YL17G12_20 | ecosystem: Environmental > Aquatic > Freshwater > Lake > Sediment | place: USA: Wyoming | collected... | reverse complement strand
TGTGCTCCGGAGGAGCACGCATGTCCTCGCCAATATGGGCGGATATATTGTTCGCAACCCGCATGGGGAAATATAATGCGAGGAGCACCGATGTCTGCAATGGCACGAAGTCTTCAACGGAGAGTGACGACGTTGAAGACATGTGACTTGAGCAAGAATGCGAAAGGCACTATGGTGCCGTTGCAGATAATTAAGACGAATATCAATTCCGCTCAAGAGAAGCCCATGCCTTCAGGCAATCTCGCGCGTACGCCTGTTTGGCGTCATGACGCGTCATGATAAGCGCGTCATCATCGAAGCGTACCATACCTGTACCCTCAACCATCAAATACTCATTGCCCGATGCAGGGTTCGATATGCAGAGCGACAACCTCATGAAGAAAGCGAGGGACATGCTCGTCGCCGTCCATAGGAACGAGAAGACCATGGTCTCTCTCGCACCTCTCCCCAACGATTTCTTCGAGGTGGTCCAGAGGTACCTCGAGCAGCTCCATGCGGAGCTCACCGGCTCCGATAGCCTCGAGTCGGAGATTGCGGACGCGATTTCCAAGAACATCCGGTCGGTGCACAGACGCGTGAAGGAGATATTCGTCCTCAGGATGGAGAAGATAATGAGCTATGCGATGACCGGCTCCTCTAGCGAAGAAATGGAGAACGCAACGCAGACCGACTGGGATGCGTACAAGGCGCTGCGCTCGCTGGTCGAGAGGTACTCGCACGATGCGCACAGGCGAAGCGGGCTGGCAAAACAAGACGGGAAACAGGCCGAGGCAGCCACTCCTAAGGAATCGGAGATTGCCGAGGACAAGAAGGCAACGGTACCCGCACCGCAAGGGGAGGAGGCGTCATCTGATCCAGAACCTGCTAATAACGCTCAACCGGTCGACCCCGAGCCAGATGAGGCTCCGCCCGAAAAGACGAGCGTAAAGTCTCCAGATTACCCGCGACCCCCCGCTGGACAGGAGAGGGAGCACATCCTAGTCCATGCGACCGCTGACATACCGCCGTTCGCCGGGAGGTCGAGGACCTACGAAATGAAGAAGGGGGACGTAGCGTACCTGCCGACGATGATAGGGAAGATACTCATCCAGCGCGGGCTGGCTGAGAAGGTGGACGCCCAATAGGCCGTTCCCATCCCGGTACCGGTTATGGCAAGTTTTAATAACGGGTAGCATTTGGAGGCCATCGATGTCGAAGCTTACTGTGAAGGTCATTTCAAAGACAAAGGACATGCTGGAGGTCGAACTGCTTGGAGCGAGCGACACGCTCGTCCAGCCCCTGATCGAGCGGCTGTTGAAGGACGAGGACGTTGCGATCGCCAGGCACATCCTCGGCCACCCGGTCGTCGACCCTCCGAGGATCTACGTCAAGATGAAGAGCGGGACGCCGCAGGCAGCCGTGAAGCGCGCCATCAAGGCCATCGTCAACGAGTACAAGGCCATGGAAGAGGCGTACCTCAGCTCGAAAGTGTTATGAGCCAGACCGACGAGGAGCAGATAGGTATCTCCGCGTATCTTACCGATACGAAGGGCATCGGCGGGAGGCTTCGGGCGGAGGTGGAGGACTTCGTCGTCGAGGAGCTGTTCCCCGGAGGATCTCCCGCGCTCCGGTCCGGCGATTCGCACACGCTCATGAAGGTGCGCGCATCTAACTGGGAGACCAACCATCTGATAGAGGAGATATCACGGCAGCTTCACGTCCGGCGCGAGGCGATCCATTTCGCAGGCATGAAGGACCGCAGGGCCGTGACCACACAGTACATCACCGCCTGCCTTCCCCTGTCGCGCACAAATTTCAGCCTGAAGGACGTCGAGGTGCTGGAGCGACTGCCGGTGGGAGGCCACGTGAACATCGGCGACGCCTCAGGCAACAGGTTCGAGATCTCGGTACGAGACTACGACGTCGGTTCGGTCGATCAGGTCGCGCCGTGCAAGGACAAGGTCCTATCCGTCGGGGGGGTGCCCAACTTCTACGGTCCACAGAGGTTCGGTAGCGTAAGGCCGATAACCGGGCTTGTAGGCAAGGCGATGACACAGCGGGATTACAAGAAGGCGGTGGAGACGTACGTTTCCTACCCATGCGAGTGGGAGGACCCGCGGGTAGCGGAAGCAAGGGGCTGCGCCGATCCGAAGGAGGCGCTGGAGCTGTTCCCGGCAAGGTACTCCTACGAGCGCGCGCTCCTGCAGGCGCTGGTCGATGCGCCAGGGGACTACGCCAACGCGCTCAAGGCGCTGCCAAAGAACCTCGTGATGATGTTCGTCCACGCGTACCAGTCATACATCTTCAATCGCATCCTGAGCGAGCGCCTGAAGAGGGGGATGCCGATAAGCGAGCCTATCATCGGGGACCTGATGCTGGTCGCGGGGGATGAGCTTGTCCCTGTCGGCAACGCGAACCTTGTAAAGATGACAGATCTGTCAAAACGGGGCAAGGCGTCCGTCTCCGGGATCATCTTCGGGACCGAGCCGCAGTTTGCCGAAGGGGAGATGGGCGAGATCGAACGGAAGGAGGTGGAGCTCGAGGGGCTATCGCCAAAACGTTTCGTAATACCGGAGATACCCACCGCCTCGTCCTCAGGGGAGAGAAGGCGGCTGCTCGCACAGGTGAACGGGCTCGAGACGTCTATTAACGCCGATGGCTCGCTCAGGTTCGCCTTCTCGCTCGGCTCTGGTATGTACGCGACCTGCGTGATGCGGGAGTTCATGAAGGCGCACGTCAGGTGCTACTGAGGCTACTTCCGGAAGTCCTGGATCGAGAACCTCTTGTCGAGCTCCACTTCCACGAGCTCCAGCGCGGTCAGCAGGATCTCGTCCGGGGCGAACGCCCTGATTATGATGTTCGACGACTCCCCTTTACCTGAAACCTCGAGGTGGATGCAAACGGGCCTCCCCTCGGTCTCGGCATAGAACCTCTGAACCCCTCTGAAGAACCCGCCCGTCTCGGTCACCTTCGGGTCGAGCTTGGAGAACGTCCAGTCCTCCATCACGTCGCTGGCTATCTCGAACAGCGCCTTGGGCGCGATCGGGACGCTGTCGAACGTCCCCTCCACGCTCTTCATGTCCGATGACGTCCCTTTCCACTCGTCGAGCGTCTTGCTCACCGACTTCAGCCCCATCAGTCTCGGTGCCGGCCTCTTTGCTTTTGGCCCCTCGCTCGGCGGGATCACCACGGGTTTCGTCCCCTCCCGCTTCGCATCATCCTTCTTCTCAGAGATGCCGCCCAGTAAGATCTCGGCGAGCTTGCGCGTCACGTCCTCCGTCCCCTCCGTATGCGGCTGGACCGTCTCCTGGGTCTGCGCGTCGACCCATAGGTCTTGATCTTCAGTATAGAGGATGCCATCCACGTCCTCGTACCTGAGCATCAGTTTTACCGGGAGCAACCCCCCCTCTTTCGGGTAGATGCCCAGCGCGAGCTCCTTCTCTCCCTTTGGCGGGATGTCCATGGTCTCCTCCTGTCCGTGGACGTCTATGGGCCCGCTGAACTTGATCCTCGCCTTCGTGCACTTCATTCCGCCGTTGTTCTTGAGCTTGACAATGATCTTGTTCCAGGACTGAGGCCTCATCTTCATCTCCGGCAGGCCGACCACCACTTTCGGCGCCACCTCCTTCTTCAGCTTCTTGATGACCTCGACCATCTCCTCGCATATGGCTATGCACTTCTCGAACGTCTTCTTCTTGAAGAGCTCCTTGGCATCCGCGAGCCTCTGTACGTGTGCCTTGGTATCGACCCCTGCTTCGGTGAGCCTCTGGATGTCCGCCTCAAGAACGAAGAGTTCGTTGCTCGCCCTCTCCCTGACCTCCTTCTCTTTCATCTCGTACTTCTGGATCTGGAACGCGACATTCCTCAGTATCTTCCTGCAGACCGAGAACCTCCCGTGGGCGAGCTGCTCGGATGCGTCCCTCAGCTCCCTGGAGACGACCTCCTGCTCCTCCTTTGTCAGGTGCTGGCTCCTCGCCATGGCGTTGCGCACCTTCCGCCTGAGGTGGCCGGGGAACTCCGCCATGTGCGATATCGCCTTGACCACCGAGGCCATGCACGCGCTCCCGTCCTTCGAGTTGCTGTTCGCGTGGTAGCACTCGAGTATCTCCTTGAGCGTCTGCTCCGCCCTGTCTACCCTGCCTATCCTGAACATGACCTCCGCCAGCGCGGAGAGCGCCTCCGCCCTGATCCTCGGGGAGTCGATTGCCATCGCCGCCTGCAGCGCGCTGACGACGTACTCCTCGCAAGTGGTCTCCTCTCCCATGTAGTAGAGCACGTAGATCAGGTCCGCTGAGAGAATGCACCTCTGCAGCGGATCGAGGACCGCCTGCGACGCCTGCAGCGCTGTCTTTATTAGGTCGTTGGCCCAGGCGCGGCTGCCGATGTCGTCCGCCGAACGGGCAAGGTTCGCGTACGCCGTCGCGCGGGCGAAGTCGTCCTCCACCCTCTGAGCGATATTGACCGTCTCCTTCAGCAGGTCCCTCCCGAGGTCGTACCTGCCGAGGTTCACGTAGGTCGTGGCTATCGCGCACATCGCGCCCACCCTCATCGAGTTGTCCATCACCCGCTCGCACGCCGTGACCGCAAATTGCACGTCGTCCAGCGAGCCCTTCCCCTCGGCCGCGGCCGCGGTGGCTATGGCTATCCTGCTCAGCGCGGACGATGTGCGCCCCGACTCGTCTATGTAGTTGAGCAGATTGAGCCCCTCGTTGAGTATCTGCTCCGCGAAGGCGCCCTGCTCCGCCTCTCCAAGCCCCTCCGCCGTCGCGAACAGCGCCCCGGCTCGGACGTTGACGTTGGGTACCTGCCTTGCGAAGGTCAGGATCCTCTCGAACATCTGCTGGGATGTGGTGAAGTCCCCCAGCTTATAGTACGCGACCGCGACGTGCGTGGCCGCACTCGTCCATATCCCCGCGTCGAGGATGTAGGAGGTCATGTCCGCGGCCTGCGCCGCCGTCGCCTTCGGGTCGTAGAGCGTGAACGATGGTGTGCCCGTCATCTTCTTTGTCGGCATAGATATCACTTTCGACCCGCTTTATCTGCGAACCCTATTTAAGCGTTTTTAAGGTCACCTTGGGCGGACTAGACGAAAAATACTTTTAACTACCAATGATACGGGGTCCGATGAACTGCCCAAAGTGCGGGAACAGCGGGTTCGGCGTGACCGTGCGGGCCTGCGCGGTATGCAGGGCCAACGGATGCGCGCGGTGCTCTACGGGCTGGATACCGGTGACGCAGACGAAGAAGTACTCGGAGTTCGCATGCTCGGAGCGGTGCCTGTACCAGTGGTGTCTCAGGAGGCTCCCTCACTACAGGAGCGACGTCCTCGAGCGGCTGGTGGACATCATGCCGATGACCCCGGGAGCCCAGCCGATCCTCAACCCGGTGAGCCCTCAGGCCGCCCGTATGCTCGATTACCTGCTGGCCCAGCAGCTGGAGCCGAAGGGCATGTTCAACGAGGCGGCGAAGATCTACGAGTTCTACATGATGGAGCAGGACCTCGCCCGGGTCACGAAACTTATGAGGGACCAGACCGAGGCGTACCTGCATGCGCTGGCCACGATGCGCAAGGACGTAATGTACAAGTGCCCGAAGTGCGGGTACAACACAAAAATCCCCGCTGGCTCGAAGCTCTCCTCGCTCGCGAGCTGCATCTTCTGCAGCGCGACGATCGACCAGGGGGAACTCGCCGTGTTCCTCAAGAACATCGTCCAGCCGACCTTTAGGTAAAGCTTTTATCCGTAGTTATAATGTACGCGCAATGCCTGAGAATGAGGACACGGTCTCGCCCGAGATATACGAGCACATAAGCAGGGGCGCGCTCCTCGCGGGCGTGGCACTCTCCATCACCTACGCCGTCTCCGGAATAATAATATTCTACGAGAAACTCCCCTACGCCGGGCTCGAGTGGCTGCTGTTCATTGCGGCGGCGCTCCCGGCCATCATGGGCGCGGTCCTTGGTGTCCACCAGCTCTGGCTGAAGTGGGTCAGGTACACGCTCAGCGACAGGCACATGCAGGTCGTCCTGCTGGGCATCGTGCTGTCCGCCGCGGTCGCGTGCATCGGATACTTCTGGCTCTTCCAGTTCACCGTCGGGAAGGTGTTCTTCTTTCCCCTCGCCCAGCTCTGCGTGACGCTGGTGATCCTGGGCTATCCTCTGACGCACTCGCACAAACTCTCGCTGCTCAGCAGCGCCGTGGCCGTGACCCCCGCGTTCCTGTTCTTCGTTCTGGCGATGTACGGCCAGTTCGCCAACCCCAACTTCTGGTTCGGGGACGCCCTCCTCGCGATCAGCTACCTTTTCTCCGGCACGCTGATGAGCCTCGCCGGTTCGCTCCACCACATGGGGACGATAACCACGTCGTTCGTCCGGATAGAGCGCATCGTCGACGTGGACGAGAGCGAGATCAAGTCGCTCCAGAAGGTCATCGAGTCGCGGGACAGCGAGCTGAAGAAGATCGAGAAGTTCGCGGACAACCTCAAGGACGTGAACCTCGAGAACTACAAGAAGGAGCTTCACGGGATGGAGGGAGACCCTTCGGCGCTGATGGCGGTCAAGCTAGGCGCGTCGTCGCTCGTCCAGAACGTCAAGGGGTCGATGCAGGAACAGACGGTCTCGATACGCGAGGTCGAGCGGCTGACGGTAAAGGAGAAGATGCTCCAGCAGAAGGAAGCGGACCTCATCACAAGGGAGAAGAACATCTCCGACAAGCTGGCCGAGCTGACCAAGCTGTCGAGCGATGCCACGATCAAGGAGATGGCCATAAAAAAGAAGGAGGACGCGCTGACGATCCGGGAGATGGACGTCTCGGCCAAGGAGAGGGACCTGACCGCGAAGGAGGTGAACGCCAAGAACGTCCTCAAGGAGGCGGATGCGAAGTACGAGGAGGCGAAGAAGGCATCGGAGTCCTTGAAGGAGAGGGAGCTCGCCGTCGCGTCGGCCAAGAAGGAGATAGAGACGCGCGAGGCGAACGTCAAGTCCAAGGAAGACCAGTTGATGAAGGGCTCGTCGAACCTTGCCGTGCAGAAGGACGGGCTCAGCGCAAGGGAGGGGTCGCTTGCGAAGAGGGAGCAGGAGCTCAGGGCGCGGGAGGAGACGGTCATGATCAAGGACAGGGAGATATCGTCGATGCCCCTGGACGACATGAAGAGGATGAAGGACGAGATGACGGTCAAGGAGTCGGACGTCCGGAACAAGGAGGGGGAGGTGTCGGTCCTCAGGATAAGGCTCGACGAGGCGCAGAGGTCGCTCCAGGCGAGGGCGGATGAGCTGAGGACGTCGAAGATCGAGTACGACGCCTCGCTCGCCAAGCTCAAGAACAAGGAGAGCGAGATCGCTAAGAAGGAGGAGGAGCTCCAGATACAGAAGTTGAAGCTCGATGCGCGGGAACGCGAGCTTGCGATCAGCGAGAGCGAGTTCGAGAGGAAGAGCGCCGGGACCGTCCCGTCCCACGCCCGCGCGGAGGAGCGTGCTCATAAGCTCATCGAGCGGTTGAAGATGTCCAAGGAGATGGACGAGAGGATGGACGCCCAGCGCGCGGACGAACCATCGGCCGAGTCTCCGATCCTTGCGCCCCAGCAACCTTCGGTCCCAGAGGCGCAACCCCAATCTACGGCTCAGCCGGTCCAGCCACCGATCCCCCAGCCCCCGCCCGCAACAAGAGCGGCGTCGCCTCAACCGCCCCCTCAGCCCCTCAGACCGTCGCTCCCTCCGTTCATGACCCCGAAGCCCAAGGATATCCCGGTCCGACCGGCGCCCGTACCGAGCGTTCCCGCTCGCGATGTGCCGTTGCCCGTTCGCGAAGCCCAGAGGCCGAAGGATGACATAGACGGCCTGTTCCGCTCGGCGCTCATGGAGACAAGGACCGAGGCCACCGCACCGAGGATATCGACCGGCATCGATAGGATGGACGAGCTTCTCGGAGGCGGCATCCCGGCGGGTACCATGCTGATACTCTCCGCAGAGGCCTACATAGGTTGCGACACGTTCATCTACGATCTGGTCTCGAACGCGCTCCACAACGGCAGACCCGTGGTCTACATATCGACGAGGCGGGGGGTCGACGAGGTCTTCAACAGCCTTGAGAAGAAGAGCCCTGAGATGGCTGACTACGCGGCGACCGGCCTGATCAAGTGGATCGACCTGTTCAGCCCGGCCCCGGTCCGCATGCCGTTCCTCCAGCACGTCTCCACGCTGAGGCTCGAGGTCACCTCGATGACCGAGATATTCCTTCAGGTGGACTCGCGGACGTCGAGCGGCGGTCTCGTCGTTGTGGACTCGTCCTCGCCATTGATCAGCAAGGGCAAGTTCGAGGTCTTCGTCCGGGACGTGGCGTCGTGCATCAAGAAGACCAAGGGTGTAGCCATATTCCGCCTCGAGGCCAGCATGCATCCTGACCAGGAGATCGAGAACCTGAAGAACATCATCCACGGGTGCATATCCTTCAAGAAGGACGGGGCAAAGACCCTTCTCATGGCCGAGGGCGTCCCTGGGGCCAAGAGCGGGAACTGGATAGAGTACCGGATCAAGGACGGGAACATAGCCATAGGCTCTTTCTCGCTCGAACGGATATCCTAAGGCAACGGCGAATCCCTCAGCGTGGGGCGCGCCCTTCTGGCGAACCTCACGGTATGGAGGTCGACCTGGCAGGACGCGACGCTCTCGTCGAACAGTGGGCACTCCGCTATGGTCCTCCCTCTCGGGTCAACGGCCTTGCTCCCCCCGTGGAACACCATCCCCTGCTCGACCCCGACGCGGTTGCAGTAAGCGAAGTATACTGTGTTCTCGACCGCCCGAGACGGTATCACCCTCTCGAACGACTCCTTCGAGGTGTACGGGCCGGCGGAGATGCAGACTATCATGTCGGCCCCGGAGCGGGCGAGGCGGGTGCAAAGTTCTGGGAAGAAGATCTCGTAGCAAATTATCGCCCCGAGCCTGCCCCAGGGGAGCTCCCAGGGCACTACATCATCGACCTCCCCCTGCTTGAAGTACGTCAGCTCCTCGAACGGACCGAAGTTCGGCATGTACGTCTTGTGGCGGTAGAGCACCTCGCCGTCCCTTCGTGCAAGGAGGGCGGTGTTGCGGACCACGCCGCGGAGCGCCCGGTCCTTCATGGGCAGCCCGACCAGTATGTCGCAACCGTTGTCCTTGGCGAGCCTGGCCACCTTTTTGATATGAACGGAATCCGCGCCCATCGCGAAGTGGACGATCCTGTCCCTGAGCAGGTATCCGGTCATGAACAGCTCCGGGAAAACGTAGAGGTCCCCGTCGTTCGACGAGATGCGGTCTGCCATCTTCTTCAGGTTCTTTTCCACGTTCCCAAGTATGGGTGCGAGCTGGCAGAGCACGAGCTTCATTGCGCACCTGAATCCCGAATTTATTATAATACATTTGGGGCATAAGGGGTAGCCATTTTCGTGCTTCCACCCTCCAACGCTTTTATAAAGCCCCCCTCCATCTGGGGAAGCCCCTATGCGAAGGCTAGTAGAGTGCATACCCAACTTCAGCGAAGGACGCCGCAAGGATGTGGTCCATGCCATTGTAAAGGTGATCGAGAGCGCGGGGGTCACCGTCCTTGACGAGGAGATGGACGCGGACCATAACCGGTGCGTCATCACGTTCGTCGGCGCCCCCGAGCGCGTCGTCCAGGCGGCGTTCAACGGGATGTCCAAGGCGGTGGAGCTCATAGACCTCAACAAGCACGAGGGGGAGCACCCGAGGATCGGTGCGACGGACGTGGTTCCGTTCGTCCCGATATCCGGGGTCACCATGGACGACTGCGTCGCCCTTTCCAGGGAGCTGGGCAAACTTGCCTGGGAACGGCTGAAGGTTCCAGTCTACTTCTACGAGCACGCAGCCACGCGGCCCGAGAGGAAGGCGCTCCCCGAGATCAGGAGAGGGGAGTTCGAGGGGCTGCGGGAGGAGGTCAAGGTCAACCCGGACCGCGCCCCCGACTTCGGGGAGAGGGCGCTCCACCCGACCGCCGGCGCGACCGTCATAGGCGCGCGCGCCCCGCTGATCGCGTTCAACGTCAACCTCAGGACGCAGGATATCAAGATAGCAAAGGCGATCGCCAGGAAGATAAGGGAGAAGGACGGCGGCATGCCCGGGGTCCGGGCGCTGGGGTTCGAGCTCAAGGAGAAGGGGTGCGTCCAGGTCTCGATGAACCTCGTGGACTACCACAAGACGAACATGTCCGAGGCGTATTCGAAGGTGGTCGAGGTGGCTGCCAAGGAGTTCAACGTCGAGGCCTTTGAGTCCGAGGTCGTCGGGCTCGTCCCGATGGAGGCGGTCGATGCATCGTTCACCTCTCTCATCAAAGCGGTGGAGTTCAGGCCAAGTCAGATACTCGAATTGCGCATAGACGAGAAGGCGAAGCTCCACCAGTTGCGGTTGGACGAGTTCATCTCGCGGCTGGCATCCTCGGATCCAACTCCAGGGGGAGGGTCCGCGTCCGCGCTCGCCCTATCGCTGGGCGCGGCGCTGATGAAGATGGTGGCCCTCCACACGAACGCGAAAGGGGAGAAGAAGATCGATACGGTCCTCATAGA
>Ga0315291_10012000_pt1 | contig 10530 bp, 14 predicted proteins | sample YL17G12_20_MG_FD_203070 | JGI IMG/M metagenome (GOLD analysis project Ga0315291, IMG submission 203070) | Sediment microbial communities from Yellowstone Lake, YNP, Wyoming, USA - YL17G12_20 | ecosystem: Environmental > Aquatic > Freshwater > Lake > Sediment | place: USA: Wyoming | collected... | reverse complement strand
GTTATTTTTGCCCGCTCAAGCTTTGTATACCGGACTTCAAGGAGAGTCACATCTTCTAAAAACTCAGAACGACACGACGGCCAATCGACCCGTGGTTGGAGCTTCCGGTGGTCCAACTGACGGTCAGATGTACTTTGATACGACTTTGGGCAAACCAATTTGGTATTTCGGGTTCTCTTGGGTTGACGCCACAGGAACTATTGTTTAGCGTTATGCGTGGATAGGCCGGGCGCTCTCGGGCCTCACTAGAGAGGAACTCACGGGTTGAACTCCCGTTGTCTACACGTATCCCCTCGCAGCTCGCTGGTCGAGCGCCGCCCTGAAGACGCGGAGGCATCGGTTCGATTCCGATCGAGGGGGCGAAGCAGATACTTAAAGACATGAGCGTTACATCAGTCACACTGACGGGGAACACTGTACTTCTGTCACAACCTGACAAGCAGGTCATCAAGTTCATGGGTTCACCCGCAGGAACACCTCTTGTCACGATTGCTGCGGGTTTGCCCGGCGATCAGTTGTTCATCGTCAACCGATGTTCAAAGACCGTGTTGATCGCAGATGCAACTGCACCGGCGACCACGGCTAGCGCAATTCGGATTGCTCCGAAGTTTTCGGCGGCAATCTTTTGGGGCGGCGATCGCTGGTACCCATCTGCACTGCCGGGAAGTATCGACGGTAAGATCTATTTGCCAGCACCAGTCCCGGGCCCACAGGGTCCTCAAGGTGTTGCCGGCACGGACGGAGCCGTAGGACCACAAGGAGTTCAAGGTCTAGACGGTCTTCAGGGCATTCAAGGACCACCAGGTGATACGGGCCTTCAAGGACCAGCGGGTCCTCAGGGTGTTCCGGGACCAGCAGGCCCGATGGGTCCGCAAGGTCCAGTCGGTCCTCAGGGGCCTGCAGGAACAACAACCATACCACCTGTCACGGGCACCGTGCCCACGAATCCAATCACGTTCTCAAAAAACGTCAGCTTTACGCAGACAACACCTCAGAGCAATTACTGGGCACAGGTTCCCACAGCATACGATTCGACTCACAAGACGCCAATCACTCTGTTCGTCTGGCTTCATGGTTGTGGTGGCAAGAGCGAGTTCGACGTTGGAATGGTCTCGCCGGGTGGCACTACACAGACGTGGATCTCAATCGCTGTTGGCGGTCGAGAAGGCGCGTGCTGGTCGACTGTTGCAGCTGATGAGCCAAAAGTTCTTGCTGCAATCGCAGACATGAAGACGAAGTTTAACATCGGTCGAGTCATCCTCGGAGGTTACTCTTCGGGTGGTGACATCGGGTACCCGATCGCATTCCGTAACTCAAACATCATCTCAGGCGCATTGTTTGAGAACACTGGTCCGAGCGGAACAGCGTTCACTGACGCAGATGCAGCCACGAAGAAGGTTGACGTCGTTCACCTCGCACACCTTTCTGATACGACGTATCCGATCGCAAACGTCAGAACGAACATGACGACTCTTCGAAACAAGGGATTGAATGTTGTCCTGATCGAAAAGCCAGGCACGCACTATGATGCCGGCGCGACGTATGACACCGCGGGCTCGACACCAGGTGACCTGCGGGCGTTCCTTCTTCCATACCTCAGCAATTCAACGTGGGCAACTGGGACTTCAACGCCTCCAAGTGTTCCAGTTCTGCCGCAACTTCGCGGTGTGAACCTCACGGGAGGCGGTTTAGCATACACCGGTCTTCCTCCGCAGAAGGGAACGAACTACCTGTTCGTTTCAAACCAAGACATTGACTACCTTGTCGCAGCAGGTGCAAACCACGCACGATTGGTGTTCAGCTGGGAAGGTTTGCAGCGTACAGCTCTCGGAGCATTCGATGTAGCCTATAGCGCAGACCTAAAAGCGGTCGTCGACTATGCAACGAGCAAGGGACTGTACGTCCTTCTTGAGCCTCACGGCGAGATTGACGCTGACTTTGCTGCATACTACGGTAATAAGGTCGGATCTGCACAGGTTCCCAACAACGTCTTCGCTGACCTTTGGTCACGTATGGCAACACTTTATGGTTCGAACCCAAATGTCATCTTTGGCCTTTCAAACGAACCTCACGACACTTCGACGGTCCAGTGGTTCTCTGCTGCACAGGCTGCGATCAACGCAATCCGAGCAACGGGAACGAAGAATCTGATCCTCGTCCCAGGAAACGGATGGACGGGAGCGAGCACTTGGACGAGCACTTCGGTCGACACCGCGGTGACGAAGGTCTCAAATGCAACGGCATACAAGACTTTGACCGACCCAGCCAACAACATGGCGTGTACCGTTCACATGTACTTCGACGCAAACGCGGGGGGCGGTGCAGACGATATCGTCAGTGCTACGATCGGCGTGGACCGATTGAAAGTTACAGTCGACTGGGCACGAGCAAACGGTGTCAAGGTTCACCTAGGCGAGTTCGGTCTCAACGCTAGCAATTCTCTAGCTGCATCGACGATGACAAACCTGCTGAACTACTTGAACGCCAACAAAGACGTCATCTTGGGATGCGCATGGTGGGCATATGGTCCTCCAACGTGGTGGGGAACGTATCACTTCACGGCATGTCCGTCAAGCAACTATACGGTTGACAGCCCACAGATGAAGCTCCTGAAACCTTTCTTCGCCATCTAAAGAACCATACTTACATCATGCGAATCAAACTCTCAGAGCTACGTAGGCTGATTTCGGAGGCCGTCGCAGACCATATGCGACTTCCACGAGGAACAAACTCGCGAGATGACGCAGACGATCGACCACTCACTGACAATGAGTTGGATGACCGTGTAAATCTTGAAGACGCAAAGTAAGGTCTTGTCGGGGAACGCCAAAGGCTAGCGACGGAGCTGCAACCTCCGTGATCATGTGGGTTCGACTCCCTCCCTCGACTCTAGTTTCTCAGCCAGTAATCATCGACTTGAGACCTAAATCTCAATGGCGGAACGGCATACGCGGCAACGTCTAAAAAACGAGCCAGGGGTACGTGTGGAAACGCACTGAGCCCCTTGAGGGTTCGAATCCCTGTAGATGAACGTTGAGAAATTTTGCTGGTCAAGTAGACGTGGGAATACGCCTCTTTGGTAAGGAGGAAATGACGGGTTCGACTCCCGTGACCAGCTCTGAAAGTAACTGTTTCCCAATTGGTCGCAAGACCTAATTGTAGCTCAACGGCAGAGCGGCTGGCGTGAAGCCATCAGATGGAGGTTCGAATCCTTGAAAGTGAAATCAACATGCGACCATGGCCGAGAGGCAAGGCATCTGGCTTCCACCCAGAACACGCGAGTTCGAATCTCGCTGGTCGCTCCCGTTTAGTAACTGCTTCTCTAAGGTGGCACGGTGTACACGTCCGGCATAAAACCGGATAGAATCGCGAGATTCTTGCAGGTTCGAATCCTGTTAGACCGTAAGTGAACGACGTTTGGTCCTATGGCGGAATGGTAGACGCGGAAGATTTAAAATCTTTTGCCTTAACGGGCGTCCCGGTTCGAATCCGGGTGGGACTACGACTGTGCATCAACGAAGGTTGTTGTGCGGACAACATCCAAGTAACTAGCTGAAGGGGTCACCCTCAATTCAGGTGTAAAAGATGCACGGCCGCCGTCAAGGAGGCAGGATGCGGTGCGATACCGCAGGCGAAAGTGAAAAGATCGTGCTAACGTGGCTGGACTGGGACGCCCTCCTTTTGTACAGGAGTTCATGCAGGTTCGAATCCTGTCGTTAGCTCAAAGTGTGTAAATTGCCCTCACGGCATGGTACAGTAGATCATGTTCAACAAAATCAAGTTGGTCGCCGGACTGGCGATCGTCATCGTCGGAATGGTCGCCTACAAGATGGCGCATGACGAAAAGAAGAAGGCGCAAGAAAACAAGTCTAAGCGGAAAGCAAAGTCCGCGAGCGTGTGGAACTAAAGATGTTGTGGTGACGTTACTCGAGAGGTATCAGAGGGCACACTGTGAATGTGCTTACACGGGTTCGAATCCCGTACGTCACACCGAACTGATCGTCTAATGACAGGACGCTTCCCAGTACAGGAAGAAATGCAGGGTCAGTACCTGCTCAGTTCGCTTTCATGGCCCCATCGACCAGTGGCTAAGTCGACTGCCTTTCAAGCAGTAGAAACGGGATCGAAACCCGTTGGGGTCACCATGCAAATTCATGTCATCTACTATCCTGAGATATCTCAGTCAAATGATGTGACAGATCGGGCTCGAGTCAAAGCTTTCTTGACGTATCGACAAGCTGCCAAGAGCGTGTTGTCAGAATTGAAGTGGTGTGCTACCGCGGAAGAACTTGACATCGCAGAAGCCGCATTTAGTCAGCAAAATTACAAGGCGGTGATTGACGCGTACCGTGAGTACACCAACTTAGAACATCGTGAACTAGAAATGTAATGTTATCGTGGCGGAACTAGGTAGACGCGCGACGTTGAGAACGTCGTGGCCGAAAGGCCGTGGAGGTTCGAGTCCTCTCGATAACACTGATTCGCAGGGTCCTTTGCAACAAGAGGATACATTAGCGCTGTCGCTCGTCATGCGTCCTGATAACCAGCACCAATTTATGCCGTCGTGGGGGAACTAGGCAGACCCGCAAGTCTCAGAAACTTGTGCTTCACGGCGTGTGGGTTCGATTCCCACCGACGGCACTGGGGTGGAGGTTAGACGATCGCTGGGCTTATATCCCAGAGGAAAGTCGGGGCTCCACAGAACAGGGTACTGGCTAACGACCAGGCGCCGCGAGGCGACGAACCGCTCAACAGAAAACAAACCGCCGATGGCCCGCAAGGGATCAGGTCAGGATGAAACGGTGAGGTAAGAGCTCACCGCGGACGCAGCGATGCGGACGGCATGGGGCGACTCCCGGAGCAAGACAAACAGAATGCGTTTGAGGGCTGTTCGCCCGAGCATTCGGGTTGTTGCTATAGGTGCCGTGGTAACACGCATCACAGAGGAATGATCGTCCACCGTCAAGGTGAACAGAACCCCGCTTACGATCCACCCCACAATCGAATACTTACATCATGCGAAATGTTCAGTTGTTGTCAGAAACGGTGCGCCTGTTGGTGCTCGAATTACGCAACAAGGCACTGTTTCGCAGCATTGTGAAGAAGTACCCGAACGTTCCCCAGTACGTACTTCGTGATATCTTCCGCGGTGATGACGATCCGGTCTTCGCAAAATTCAATCGTCTTACGTGGAGGAAAAAAGTTCTCGAAGTCAACCCGAAAGACTTCAGCCCAAACACGCTTGAAAAGTTCAAGGCTCGAGGCTTCGGTGAGCGAGTTCCTGACAACATGTACGTTCACAATGACAAGGAGCGCACGGCAGTCCAACAGAAGGTCGCTTCTTCACGCTCGGCAGGCTCAAATGAACCCGTCATCATCATCGACCGCGTCGATGGATATGACTTGTGGGAAGGTTGGCACCGCACCATGGTGCTTTTGAAGACCGGTGATAATGGTGAACGTCCTGAAGAATGGGACGCTGTTAAGATCAACGCGTGGGTGGGTTCATCACCTCGCAAAATGTAACGTATTTGCCCTCGTAACTCAGCGGATAGAGTGCCACGCTTCGAACGTGGAAGTCGGGAGTTCGAATCTCTCCGAGGGTGCTATGTAAACCGTGCCTAGGCGGTGTACGATTGTGACATGAAGCTAGGAATTTGATACGCACACATGGCGGAATGGTAGACGCGCTAGATTTAGGATCTGGTGCTCGAAAGAGCGTGGGGGTTCGAGTCCCTCTGTGTGTACGAAGACGTGCGAATTAGTAACATGTCACCATGGTAAGGTGACTACCTTTCATGCCGGACGGGAGTGCCGGTAGATTGTGAAGGTGAAAGTAGCGCGTCTTATATGCCGGGTTGGCTCAGCGGCAACAGCACCTGTTTCATACGCAGGAATTATCATGGGTTCGAGTCCCATACCCGGCACGAATGATCGACTACGTTACAGAGAGCGCGCATTGGCGTTTCCCTTCAGGCACAAAGTGCAAGGCATGGTACTCCGATTGTGGACGCATCACGAACCTCTTGTTCAAGGGTCACGTTCATACACACATAAAACTCCCGGGAACTCCAATCATGTGGGCAACACAGTACATTGAGCAGCTGAAGCTCGGGCAGACCGTCCAATTCAGGCCGCACGGAAATTCCATGCAACCTCGGATTGAGAGCGGTCAGCTCGTTACCGTCAAGCCGGGACTAGTTCCTCTTGTCGGCGATGTCGTCCTGTGTAAGGTCGATGGTCGACAGTGGCTTCACTTGGTTACAGCGATCGGTAGCGATGGTCGCTATCAAATCAGCAACAACAAGGGACACATCAACGGGTGGTGTCAACAGCACAACGTCTTTGGCGTTGTCGTAATGGTAGAACCATGATCAACGATTTCGTCGTGTATAGCAGACAGGCGATCGAAGCTAGCAATGGCCAGCGCACGATGCCTCACATCATCGTGTCGATCAGCACACCAGAGGCACCTCCTGCAGATTTTATCACCAATGAAAATACGTTGGGCGTCCTTCGCATGTGGTTCTACGACCTCGATCGCGTGATCGAAGGTTACAATGACCACCTCGAACCGGGAATGTTTCAGCCTTCACAGGCGAAAGAGATCCTCGATTTTGTCAATGCGCATCCTAGCGCTGAACGCTTTATCGTACACTGCGATGCCGGCATGAGCCGCTCTCCGGCCGTCGCTGCAGCCCTCTCGAAAATTCTTGTGGGCGAGGATGATGGCTTCTTCAAGCAATATCACCCGAACATGCGTGTCTACCGAACCATCTTGGAGGAGCACTACGCTCCGGGAGAATCGTCTTGCCTCGAGTGAATCCGCGCATCACCCAACTTGAGTGGGAGGTCGGACTCTTACGCAAGCAGATCGCAGCCTCCAGAAAAGAACCGGAAGACTTCCCTTGCACGGGATGCGGTGACAATTCGTGTATCGTGAAGTCTCCGTCTGGGATGGCAACAAATGGCGGATGCAGGTGTGAGGCTTTCGAACTTCGACGTGCGATGCTGTGGTACAAGCGACGATCAAAATTTCTCGAAGAAACAATCAAACAACAGGCTGACGAAATTTCATCTCTCCGTGGTCCAACTGGATAAGACGCCGGTCTACGAAACCGGAAATTGCTGGTTCGAATCCAGCCGGGGAGGCTCATGGATCTAAAACGTAAGGGCGACATACGTCGCGTGAAGGCATCCCGGCGTTACTCCGACCGCCGTGACGAAGGCGAGCGCCGACAGGCGCCCGAAGAAAACCTCGTCAAAAAGATCGTAGTCACCGGCGACCGTGAGTGGGATGACATCCCCCGGGTCGTCGAGGAACTAAAGGGCTACAGGCCCGGCACGATCCTGATCCACGGCACCTGCCGAGGGGCAGACATCATCTGTGCAGCAGTCGCGGAAGCGTATGGTTTCATTGTCCGTGGTTATCCCGCCGATTGGGAAACGTACGGAAAAGCTGCAGGGGTCATTCGCAACCAACAGATGCTTGATGTCGAGAACAAGCCCGAAGAACCCATTGACGTGTGTCTTGGATTTCACAACGACATTGCGAACAGTCGTGGCACTGCCGACATGATCAAGCGCACTGAAAAAGCGGGCATTCCCGTGAAGCTTTGTACCACACACCACGACGCTGTACAAGGCAATGAGTCTGAAACAAATGGTAAGTAGTGACCTAGAATTCAAACATGGACCTAGCAACTGCTGCGCTGATTTTCTCAACGAAGTTGATGGATAGCACTCACAATCCCAACTGGGGTCCCTACGATCATCAAACGATGGGACAAATTGTGACAGGCATTGTGAAGGCAACGACTGACATTCCCATGGTCGAAACGTTGATCAGAATCGCACGCTGGGAAAGCGGCGGCTTTCGGGCCGACGTGGCCAACTGCAAGATCCTCGGTAAGATCGGTGAACGCGGAGTGTTTCAGGTCCTGCCTTCAAATGAAAAGGAAAAGACGGATCTGTGCTCTAGCGACTTTGCTGTGCAAGCGGCGGTTACAATCACACACGTCAACACCAGCATCAACACGTGTAAAAAGTACGGGCTCAAGGACAGCAACCTTCTGACTGCATACACGCATGGTCACTGCCTCATTGCAAAAGGGAAAGAAGCACTGCTTCGATGGGGCACCGGTCACGGAATCTTTCTCGTCATCAACGCAAACGCAGGTGATTCACAGTGAGTAACTACAAGCAACCTGAAGCGCCGACGAGCGCTCCTGAACAGATCGACAGCTTTCGAGGAGACTTTGGTTTCCTGAGCAACTTCTACGAGTCGTCTATCTGGGTCGACGGACAACGCTATCCGACCGTCGAGCATGCGTATCAGGCTGCGAAAGCGTCAGATCCGACGACTGCAAAGATGATTCGAGAGGCAAAGACGCCCGGGATCGCCAAGCGACTCGGACAATCGTGTCAATTGCCGCCTGACTGGGATTCTCGAAAGGTCTCAGTGATGCGAGGGTTGGTCACAGAAAAATTCAAGAACCCGCTCCTCAGGTCTCTCCTTCTGGCAACAGAGGACGCACCGTTGGTCGAGGGAAACACCTGGAACGATAAGTTTTGGGGCGTGTGCAGAGGCGAAGGCAAGAATCAACTGGGCCAAATCTTGATGGAAGTTCGAGAATTTTGTCGAATGGAAGAAGAATTGTAACGAACATGCTACAGTGGCGGAATGGCAGACGCGCCGCACTCAAAATGCGGTGTCCGAAAGGACGTGAGGGTTCGAGTCCCTCCTGTAGTACGGTGAGTAACCCGATGCGAAGCCGACCTCTCGGTGTAAGTTGGAACTCTGTGGGGAATCCGATGACCAATGTGACGTCAATAGCGCCATCAATGTCATTCTTGCTTAGCAGTCAATCTTTTAAGACCGCGGCTGACCCAGGCTGAAGGTACGAGTCCTTCCAGACAGTAGGTGAAAATTTCCAATCTCTCTGTAATTCAGCCGGACAGAATGCCAATTTCCTAAATTGGACGTCGGGGGTTCGAGTCCCTCCAGAGAGGCAAATGATGAACAACGTCTTGTCTTGGCTTAGAATTTACGTAAGCAATTAGTCCCAATGAATCGGGAATGCCCAGACCTCAGTAACCAACGGCAAGGAAGCGTAAGTGGAGTTGCCTCGGTGTGAACGTAATGTTACCCGTAACGGACAGAGTTCCCAGAAGGTGAGTAGGTCGATTTCTTCTCGTGGCGCAACTGGATAGCGTGACTCCCTCCGAAGGAGTAGGTTGTGGGTTCGAATCCCACCGAGAAGGCAAATGAAGTTCGATGAAGTTGTTCCTGACTGTGCTGCGTATGCCAAGGATTTTATCCCGCTAGAAGCATCACCAACGTTTTTCGATCACCTTCGTGACGAAACGCCATGGCGTCAAGAACACATGACGTTCGGAAAGGACAACAAGGTCCCTCTTCCTCGTGTCGTTGCGTGGTACGGCGATCCGGGTGCGAACTACTACTATTCAGGCATTCACAATGAGCCTCTTCCTTGGACGGATATACTCTTGGAACTCAAGCGAAAGTGCGATGCGATCCTTCCAGAGAGTCGGTTCAACAGCGTCCTGCTGAACTACTACCGCGACGGCAACGATTCAATCGGCTTTCACGTTGACAATGAGCGTGATCTCATTGACAATTCTGTGATTGCCACGATCTCGCTTGGGACGCCACGAACCTTCGTCATGAAGTCAAAGGCGGGCACAGGCGAAGTTCACAAGGTCAACGTCGAGGACGGATCGCTGCTACTTATGTATGGGAGGTGCCAGAAGGAATGGCTTCACGGCATCCCGAAACAAGCAGGTGTCATCGGTCCAAGAATTAGCCTCACGTTTCGTACTGTACACATCAAGTAATGTCACGCTTCCGTGGTTCGAATGGATTAGGCGCTCGACTTCTAATCGAGATTATGCAGGTTCGAATCCTGCCGGAAGTGCAAAAAAGTGAAGTGGGTCGTGTTTGTGGTCATCATGACGATGTCATCATGTGTGACTTGGTACATTAGGCCCACGCAAGAAACTGTGTACCTTGAAGGCAAATGGGATTATCCTATACTAGTGGCCGACGGTGGTTACGAAGCGTCAGATCAACATTTTCAGTTGAGGTGAAGACATGTCTACTCTCATGCGTGCATCGAAGAAGGATAACTCTGGTCGTGTTTACGTTGGCGGGGGCCCGCGTCCCGATAACACCGACATCAAGCGGAAGGAGGCAAAGGAGCGCGCGGAAGCGTGGTCGAAGCTTTCTCCCAAGGAGCAGCTCGCTGCCCTTGCGTCTCGTCCGGGTGAGTCCAAGCGTCAGAAGGCGCGCCTGACTGCTCTCATCGAGAGGGGGAATCGCAAGCCTGTCGTGGAGAACGCCGCCGAAGCAACGACTGAGACGCCTGCTGATGGCGGACGAATCAAGGCGAAGGACCGCCGTGCGCAGGAGCAAAAGAATCGTCCGACCCGGTAGTCTTCTACTCGGCTGATCCTCCTACTTATGGGCTGAGACGTTGTGAATACGTACAGCCCATTTCGGCGCGTTAG
>Ga0315291_10011996_pt1 | contig 10533 bp, 9 predicted proteins | sample YL17G12_20_MG_FD_203070 | JGI IMG/M metagenome (GOLD analysis project Ga0315291, IMG submission 203070) | Sediment microbial communities from Yellowstone Lake, YNP, Wyoming, USA - YL17G12_20 | ecosystem: Environmental > Aquatic > Freshwater > Lake > Sediment | place: USA: Wyoming | collected... | reverse complement strand
AGTGTTTCCCACTATATTGTGCCTACAATACTATCAGACAATACTACCTACTACTGGCGCGTCAAGCTAAGAAACAGCGATGGCGTATGGAGCGACTGGAGCAGCACCTGGAACTTCACCGTGGATATCTTGCCGCCTGTCACTCTCTATCCTCCGAGTGGAAGCATAATACAAGACACTACGCCGTATCTTGACTGGGAGGATGTGACAGACGCTGCCGGGTACCGTATACAGGTCAATACGAATGGTAGCTTCACCGGCATTATGGCGGCAGATAACAGTGCGCTTAGTGCTTCCCAGTATCTGGTGGCTACGATACTTTCAGACCACACCACTTACTACTGGCATGTAAAGGTGAAGAACAGCGATGGCGTATGGGGTGACTGGAGCAGCACCTGGAGTTTTGGGATAGATGTTGATGTACCGACTGCCGCAAAAGTATTCGGAGGCGGCGATTCATCCTTTGCCCTGAAGAACGACGGCACGTTATGGGCGAGTGGTCATAATGTGTCCGGCCAACTGGGGACTGGCGATACGACGATGCGTCTCCACTTCACTCAGGTCCTCACGGGGGTTAGTGCTGTTGCGGCAGTCTCGAGTCATACAATGGCCTTGAAGAACGACGGTACACTGTGGGCTTGCGGCAGGAATGAGAATGGCCAGCTGGGGACAGGGGATACAACCAATCGTATCAATTTCACGCAAGTCCTCACCGGGGTCAGTGCTGCTGCAACGGGCTCGGATCATACAATGGCCTTGAAGAACGATGGCACGCTATGGGCCTGCGGAGCGAATGGTTATGGCGAACTGGGAACCGGGGATACAACGAAGCGCCTCAGTTTCACGCAAGTCCTCACAGGGGTATGTGCGATTGCGGTGGGACGAGATTACTCGCTGGCCATAAAAACCGACGGTACACTATGGGCCTGCGGCCATAATGCGGTTGGACAATTGGGTACCGGAGACAACATAAATCGTTCTACATTCACTCAGGTTCTTACCGGGGTTAGTGTGGCGGCGGCGAGTGATGACCACTCCCTGGCCATGAAGAGCAATGGCACCCTGTGGGCTTGCGGCCGGAATGAGCACGGCCAGCTCGGGACCGGGGATACAATAGATCGCAACTCCTTTTTCCAAGTCATAACCGGGATTAGCGCTATAGCAGTGGGTTGTGAACATTCCATGGCACTAAAGAGCAATGGTACGCTATGGGCCTGCGGTTGGAATTGGTATGGAGAACTGGGGACCGGGAATACAACAGACCGCCATTCCTTTACGCAAGTCCTCGACGGAGTCAGTGCTTGTTCAGCAGGGGACATCCACACCCTGGTCTTGAAGAATGACAGCACGCTTTGGGGCTGCGGTACTAGCGAATTTGGACAGCTGGGGACTTGGGATACGAAGTTTCAGCAGACCACATTCATACAAATGTTCCTATACTGAAGTAGCGGGAGGTGTTCTATACAAACGCTCTTGAGAGTCAATTTGAGATCGCAAGCGTATTCTTGAATGGAGTCTATATGAATCGAATGAGATCAATAATACCTCCGGGGCTTTTCCGCTTTCTTTCGCAATTGGCAACACGCTTATACAATGTGATGATATGAGGACCGTCAGGACGGTCGTAGCTTTCTTGGTCGCATGTTTGGTATTTATCGCCTATAGCCTTTTTTCTTCGTGGCTCTTAGGCCGCATGGCAGACAACTCCAGTACGAGAATGATCAGTTTCATCCTCGGTTCGGGAATTGCTGCCTTCTTGAGTGTCGCTGTGGCCTGCATGGTGTCCCCGAAAGAACATCGACACATCCTCATCGGTTTCCTTATATATGCCTTGTGTGCGCTTTATATCCGTGACTTCTTCGCTTTGCCGCAGGGGTTTTGGCCTTTCGCTGGGCGTGTTATTCATCTTAGCTTTGCTTCCTTGGGTGCCTACGGAGCTGCAGCACTTCTTGGAAACCTCGGCAAGGCTAGGTTTCCAAGAAGGACAGGGGCCAGGGCTACGCGCCTTCCGTTTATCTTGATCGTACTTGCAATGGTTTCGATTCCAATTACGTACGTGATGTTGTTTCTATCGTTCTTCATTGCACTGGGCGTCAGCGTCTGGCTCATGATGATACTCCTCCAGATAGAGAGGGTCCCCCTGGTCATAATAATTGGGGTGGGGCTGGCACCTCTGTTCTCAGGCATCGCTGCGGTAAGAGGGCTGATCGTCGCATTTCGGAGACCTGTGAGTACGGTACCTGCCCTTTCGGTGCCCAAGGAACTGTCTGGCAGCTTAGACCGTGTAGTTACCGGGGTCTGTGAAGCGGTAGGGGCCGCTTCCCCCAACCTGATTCTCCTTCACGCAGAACCGACATTCTTCGTTACGCAAACCAGGGCGATAACACTGGACGAGCAAATCCATGGAGGGCGAATCCTGGCGATCGGTGCGCCCCTGCTATACTCGCTAAGTACGGGAGAGCTCAAGAGTATCCTGGCCCATGAGTTTGCGCATTTCACCGGAAGGGATACGAACTACAGTAGGACAGTCCTGCCGGTCTATCGTTCCATTTCCTCCGCGTTGCAGGCCTTGCAGGGAGTCGGGGGAGGTTCCACTGTATCTGTGATCATTAATGTGCTACAGATGGTTCCGCGGTTGTGCATCATAACATTTATTCGATACTTTGCAGCGATCGATTCGCTCCTCGGGCGGCGTCGTGAGATGAGGGCGGACCACATCGCCGTAGCAGCGTTCGGCGACGAACCCTTTCGACGCGGCCTGCTGGAGACGGTTCGCGTCATGAGGTTCTGGTCGAAGAATTGGGAGAGTTTTCAGCCGAAGGGGGACTTCTTCTTGTACCTAAGTGATCGCATGGTCGCCTTGCAGGCGGAGGCCGATGCACTGCTGGCAGAAGAGCAAAGCAAAGAAGAGGACATATTTGATTCGCACCCGACGCTATCGACGCGGCTGGATAATCTGGAGCACGTCGACCGCGTAGCTAGCGACGATCCGCCAATGGAGGAAATCAGGGCAGAACTTGCTGAGCTGCTTGCAGGTTTGTCCTCTCGGTACACCAAGCTTTACAAGGATGCAATGGGGAGTAATGAAAGCGAATGACCGGCTTTGTACGTGGGCTTTCGCATGGTGTGACCACGACTGTGACCAAATTCCACGACATGCAGGGGCATGATGCGCTCTGCTAGTGCACATTATGCTTGAACTAAGTACCTGCGCACGCTACAGTTAGCTACAGATAGACCTGAGATCGGGAGGAAAGGATATGGAAGAAAAAGTTGCGGGAAAAAGAACGATCGAGGTGTTCGGGAGCCAAACTCTGCGGGTGAAACCCGATTTGGCCTCAATAACTTTCTCTGTAACGAGCAAGAGCATCGACGCCAATGATTCTGTTGCGATGGTCGTGAAGAAGGCAAACAGGATTCTGGAAGGTTTGAAAACCTGGAAGATTGTCAGCGTAGATTCTTCACAGGCGCGACTGGCCAAAAAGTCCGAATCGAAGAATGAAGTAGTCTATTTTGAATCAAGCACGGTATGTGAAGCCATTACCACAGATATCGACAAGTTTACCGATATGCAGCTGAAGATAGTTGAATTGGGTGCAGAAAACATCCTGTGTACGAAGTTTGTTTCGACAGAATTGAAGGCGTATCGGAAGCAAGCCCGAATGGAAGCGATGAAAGCAGCGGTTGAAAAGGCCAAGTACTATTGTGAAGCCGCCAATATCAAATTGGGTCCGCCGATTACGATAGATGATGTTGATCCAACTTACCTGGAATATCAGGATAGCGGACACAGGATTCAGCCACATCTGGAAGAACTTTCTTCCGGAGATTCTTCCGAGGAATCGATAAATGTCAGCGGAGCGGTGAAAGTGCTGTTTGAACTTATTGTGGATGATTTCAGAGTTTAGTAGGAGCTCGTAAGCACGACGAAGATTCGTGCCAGTGCAAAGTGTTGTCGGATCCTGGCAAGCGAGTTCGATCTCGCGTTGCTTCGAAACCTCAGGAAGCTGTATGGCTGGAAGGAGCACGCAGTGGATTCAATTGCGAAGAAGTCCCGCAAACTAACGACTGGTAGACCTGCTTGTGTAGCACGTGATCCAACGAATGCTGCGCTGGGAGTTGTGATTAAACTTGCCGGCGGCTGCTATTGCAGGATTAGAGAATCTACGGCTTAGCGACTCTGACCCTGACTCTGACCCTGAGAGCGGTCCCAATCAGCTATGAAGCGACACACAGAGATACGGCAATCCTCGATGTGCTTGACCTATCTATCCCTGAAATATACAGTTAGCAACGTTGAACTACACAGGGCGACAGAAAGGACTGGGTTGTAAACCCCGGCTTTTGCTTTCACACGGTAGAAGTCACAAGTTCAAATCTTGTATCGCCCAAAGATAAGTAACGGTTTTGTAAGGCAATAGCAGCCGGGCGGTGATTTCCCCCAAGGATGCTTCGTCCTGTGGTACCACAGGCGGTACAAAGAAGCGACAGAAGGGAGGACCACTTGGCAAAGAAACTGTTCTACCTGATTCAGCGAAAAGACGTCACCGCAAAAGGGAAGCCCGTCTTCTATTGTCGCTTTAGAACCAAGAAGGCGACTTGCTTCCCATTCATTTCCACCCCTTATGCATTCAGGGTACTCCAGAATTAGTACAGGCTAACGCCAAGAATCAGGCGCGCTTTAAAGCGCCGCCTGTACCCACTTGTCAGCCATCTGCCTTGAATCCGTCGTGGAAAGTGACGGTTCCCTGCGGAGTATGTCCGTCGAAAGACAGAGCGAAGAAGACCTCCTGTGGCACCCCCTCATGCACAAGTCTTGGCATGTTTTTGAACCCGAATTTCCTGTAGTAATCTGGATGTCCAACAAGACAACATCCTTGAGCATTCATATCTTTCAGCCGTGACAGCCCCTCCTGTATCAGGGCTTTGCCAATGCCCTGCCGCTGGTACTCCGGCAACACCGAAACAGGTCCTAGTCCGTACCAGTTTCGAGTGCCGTCCGAAATGGTCAGGGGAGAGAAGGCAATATGTCCAACCACACGGCCGTCCACTTCTGCGACGAGCGATATCGTGAGAGCCTTGGCGGCGCGCAGCGCCGCGATGATGAACTGCTCAGTGTGATTGCTGATCTTCAGGGTCTTGAATGCGGCTACAGTCACTTCGGATATTGTGCTCACATCGGCATCAGTTTCGCTCCTGATTACGATCTTCGGATTCATGGTTCCTTCATTCTCCTCTCTGTTCTACATGCCGTCGGCGAGGCGGTTGCTCCCCGCAAGTATGTCCTGCTGCATGATCTGCTTCATTTTCCCAGGCTCCTCGAACATGGGGCTATGAGCAGATTGCTCAAACGTATAGAACCCCTTGATCGGCGCTTGCAGCTTATCAAGATATGCTCTGGCAAGCGGGTAAGATACGGTGTAATCGTACTTGCCATGGAAGAAGTAAACCGGCAGGCCGGCCTTGGGCACTTCTCTCGTCAGGTCCACGGCGATAATCTTATCCCACAGGAGCTTGTCATTAGAAAACTTTCCTCGCCATATGGCGAGCTTTTCTCCTAATGTGTACTCCCGGCATAGCCAGGACGCCAGGAAGACCCCCGTGATGACGGACCTCATTCCATGTGTCGTGCCAACGCCAAGGCCGTGCATGGCCTTGTCCCGAACCTTCATGTACGAAGCCGGCAATGGGATTGTCATGGTGGCCGGTGCAGCTTCGAGTTGCCGCACCATTTGCTTGTTTCCGATCTCTCTGTACGCCTGCAGCATATATTCGTAGGATAATGTTTCAGATTTGAGCTGATAGGACATCTGAGCAACGCCGATGTAGGCGGAATACAGCTCGGGCGCTCGGGCAGCTGCCTGTATTCCAATCAGACTTCCCCCTGAGTGCGCCATAAGGAAGATCTTGTCCTTGCGAAAGCGGTTGCGCAAATAGTTCGTCACTTCAATTGTGTCGGATATCGACTGTTCCAGTGTCATTGTCTCTGGCGGGATGTTCGCGTTGTACGAGAGTCCCGCACCGCGACGGTCCCACCAGCAAACAGTGAAGTATTGTTCCAGACCTGGTGGATACTTCTTCGCGAGGAAGTACTCGGGCATAGCCGTCCCACCGTGAAGGAATAGCAGCACCGGATTGCCGATATCTCTCCCTTCGATGAACATTCCTTGTTGCACGCCGTTGATCCGCACATGAGTCTTCTCTGAAATGCTGCCTGCAAGTGCCTTTCCGTTCTCATCGAGGAGAGGCCTTGGTCTTCCTGGGCTGAGCGCCAGCAGCACCCCCAACAGAATGAGTATGACCCCCAGGGGAATAGAGACTATGATCAACACAAAACGTACAGCTGTTCCAATCCGCGCCATGATGATTTCCTCCTATAGACCTAAGAGGTCGCAAGTACTTCAACACCGGATAGGAGATTCATTGTCCTCCAAAGTCATTAAAAGTCATAGCTCCTGCGCTGTCTGACATACGGTTGACCCGCTAACAGCGAATTCAGTGAGGCGGGCAGGAGCAGGACTCGGACTTTAGTAGGGTTTCTCGTAAGGTTTTCACGACTTTACTGGTTAAGCTGGTTACCTCTTTGTCATTCAAGCGGTAGGTACTTGTATCTTTCCGTCCAGGTTTCGGCTCAGAAGGCAACAGATCAGCGATATGCAGATCGATGAGCGCTGAAGGTTCTTTCCCCATTCTTTTGCTCAATTCACTAGCAAGTTTTATATTAGGGCCATCGGCTCCACCGCTTATCGAGACTAAAGCATATTGACCGAGCCCGCTTTTGAAATGCTTGAAGCATGCGCGAAATGGTGTCGCCACCTGTCCCATCCAGACCGGTCCTACAAAGAGAACCAGATCATTATCCTCTGCATTAGTTACGACCGGGTGCACCTGTGGCGTCCGACTAAATAGCATATCAAGGACAATTGTACCCATCGTTCGAGGTTTGGATTCGGTGATTTTGATGTGCTCCGCAGCGAATTCTGCAGCTAACCTAGCGGCCAAAGCCTCGTTGTTGCCGGTAAGCGAGTACGAAATGACTTTCATATAAAGCTCCCTCCAATCCAATTCGTCTTGCTCTTTTTAAATCCTGATTTCATAACTGTCCCTCTCCTTCTTGTTTGATCATTGGCTCGGCCGTTCCCTGAAAACCTCAGGCATTTTATTGAATGTTTATGGCTAAAATGTGGTAGAGGCCGACCGGTGGCCCCGCTGAGATACCTTATGCTCAGGCTGAAACCGTGGGCGGCGCGGCCATGCGCGAAGCTACCGCGCGGGCTCTAGAAGTCCTCGACGAAGTGCTTCAGGGTGATGTTGGGGCGACCTCAGATTACCCGCGACAACCGAGGGCGGAAATAGGGCTCGGCCAGCCGGCGGCCCCGTTGGAAAAGGACATGGAGAAGGCGGCCAGGGGAGGGGTGAAGTGCGCGGAGCTTGAGCCGGCCAAAGGATTAAATCTTGTATCGCCCAATATCCCCAAGAAACCGGGGCACTTTTCCTATTCCTGCACCCCTTCTCAAAATTCGAGAACCGCTGCACGGTTGTTGAATGCCAGGAAACGAGATGATTGTATCCACTTGTGAGCCCAACTATTCTCAAGTGGAGGGGGTAGCGGTTCTTTTTTTTCTCCCGTGAGGAACAGCGGGCTCATGTCCATGTGTCGCGCTCTGAGGGGGAGGTCAAGCTTTGGCTTGTTCCGGATGTGCAAATTGCGAGAAATTATGGGTTGTCCGAAAGTCAATTGTCGGTATGAATGCACATGGTGGAGGAAAAACGAGATGAAATCCTCGACGCGTGGCGCAGACACTTCGCAGATTGAAGTATCCAACATAGATCAGTTCGGTTTGTGGGTCCTTGTCCAAAATAAGGAATACTTTTTACCCTATGATGATTTCCCTTGGTTTCGCAATGCAACAGTGGACCAAATTCTGAAAGTTGAATTGCTTCATCAGGATCATCTGCACTGGCCGGCGCTCGATGTCGACCTGTGCGTCGACAGCTTGGCTGAACCCGGGAAGTTTCCCTTGATTTTCCGGTAGATGCTGCAATCTGCATGTATTTAGGGGTGGCAGTATCGAGGAGGACCCCTTCGCGGAATGGAGCCATTGGGCGAATGCCGTATCATTTGCATGGAGGCGGCAGCGATTCAGACCGTCGGCAACGTGCGCAAGAGCACCCAGTCGGATCACATTGCGCCCGCGCAAGCGGCGACGAGTCGCCTCGCGGCGGCCACCGCGGCGGCGCGTGTCGAGGTCTGTCCTCGGAGCCACTCGGCTGTCTGTTCCACGCCCAGACCGGTGACACAACTGATGGCCTCGGCAACCTGGGGTGCGTCTGCGAGGCCCCGGCTTCCCAGGTGCTTGAGAAGAACCGAGGCGGCGCCGGCAAGCAGGGCCAGCGCTTCGGGCTTTTGGTCCTCGCGGGCAATCATGACGACACGGGCCAGCATGATTGCCACATTGAGCTCGTCGCCCAGCCCATCGAACATAGTGAGCGCATCCACCGTTCGCTCCAGCGCCAGTTTCCAGTTGCCCACCCGCATCTCGACCTGACCGAGTCCTTCCAGGGTCCAGGCGGAAAGGTAGCGGTCGGCGAGGCGCCGGAAGCCGTTGAGGGCCGTCTGATATGCCTGGCGGGCCCGGTCGTATTGGCCCATCTCCCGACAGAGGTCCCCCAGCCCGTTGTAGGCATGGGCATAGATCCAGTCGTTACCGGTCTTGCCTGCCAGCGCCGCCGCCTCTTCCAGCTCTGACGAAGGTGGCTCACCGATAAAGGCGCCTCCTGTGGTCGCGTAGGCCCAGATCAGCGTTCGGCTCAGCAGATCGGCGTCGTCGAGGGTTCGCGCCACCTCGACTGCCTTCAAAGCATAATCCCATCCGCGGGCTCGGTTGCCGAGCCACCTCTCGGAAACACCGAGGTCGGAGAGGGCCAGGCATTCACACGCACCATCCGAAACCTGTCGCGCCATGTACAGACTCTTTCCATAGAGCGCGTGAGCATTCCGCCAATCGCCGAGTACAAAGGTGAGCCAGCCCTTCAGATGGAGCCCGCGCGCCCTGAGCCGGGACGGAGTATCGGGGCACCGCGAGAGGAAAGCGTCGAGCCAGCGACACCCAAATCCGAACTGTCCGGATCTGTACCAGTACCAGCTGAGGGCACAGGCCATCTCGAGCCCTGCCTCCCACTGCTCCGTCTCGTTGAGGTGGGTGAGTGCCAACGTGGTGTTTCCCCTAGCCAGGGTCAGTTCTTCGAACCAGCGGACCTGATCGCGGCCGCGCATTCCGACCTCCGCCTGCAGCGCGAGCAATCGGTAGTGATCGGCATGCCGAGCCCGCAGTTCCGCGCTCCCGGGCATGGCACTGGCCTTCTCCTCGGCGTACTCTCGAGTCGACTCGAGAAGCTCGAAGCGAAGGCCGACCGGCGTGTTGCGCCGATGGACCAGGCTCTTTTCCACCAGCGCTTGCAGCGGCTGCTCCACAGGGGTGTTCTGCCTGATGCGGCAGACCTGGTCAACTGCGGCCAGATCGAAGCCCTTGGCGAATACAGAAAGGGCACAAAAAAGCTCTCGCTGATCCGCAGCCAGCAAGTCGTAGCTCCAGCCGATGGCCCTCTCCAGCGACTGATGCCTGCCGGGGCGATCGGCGCCTCCGGTCTGTAGGACATGCAAAGGCCTGGCGAGTCGCCTGACCAAGTCTGCGGGTGAGTACACCCTCAACAGGGGGATGGCCAGCTCGATTGCCAGCGGCAGCCCGTCGAGGGCGGCGCAGAGGTCTCGTATCGTCTGCGAGTTTTCAGCCGTCAGCCGGAAAACGGGATCAGCCAGCTGTGCCCGGTCGACCAGGAGTCGGATAACCGGGGACCCCGCCAGCTCGGTCACGTCGGCGGACTCGGGTATCTCAAAAGCCGGCACTGCAATCACCGCCTCCCCGCGGATTCCGAGGGGCTCGCGACTGGTGGCCAATACCTGAACGTCCGCGCTTCGTTGTATGAGGACGGACACCTTCGCAGCCGCGCGGATCACATGCTCGAAGTTGTCCAGTACGATCAGCATGCGTCTGCCGCTGAGGTGCCGGGCCAGGATTTCGGCCTGGCTCTGTCCTTCCACGATCTGCTCTCTCAGACCGATCGCCTCGGTCATGATGGTGAGTGCCTGATCCGGGGAGCCGGCTCGAGTGAGATCTGCGAATGCGATCCCGTCAGCAAACCTGTCCCGCAGGCGATGGGCCACGCGTATCGCCAGTCGCGTCTTGCCGGCCCCCGCCGGTCCGGTAAGCGTGACAATTCGCGTGTCGCTCGACACGAGCCGGTCTTCGATTTGTCGGATCTCGACCGTCCGGCCAAAAAACTCCGAAACTTCTGCCGGAACGCGGACTGCGGCTTCGTGCGTTCCCACGCGCGAGAGCGCAGGGTCGCGCTGTACGACCGCCTCTGCCAGCTCTTCGGTTTCCTTTTCGGGGGTGGCGCCGAGCTCCTCGCGAAGAACGGCACGGCAAGTGTGGTACTGACGCTCGGCTGCTGCCCAGCGGCCGCAGGCGG
>Ga0315291_10011995_pt1 | contig 10534 bp, 6 predicted proteins | sample YL17G12_20_MG_FD_203070 | JGI IMG/M metagenome (GOLD analysis project Ga0315291, IMG submission 203070) | Sediment microbial communities from Yellowstone Lake, YNP, Wyoming, USA - YL17G12_20 | ecosystem: Environmental > Aquatic > Freshwater > Lake > Sediment | place: USA: Wyoming | collected... | reverse complement strand
CGATCTTCAGGAGAGAGCACGAATTCCATAGGACTAACCTCGACAGCAGCCGTAGCTGATGATTCCACTAGACTCTCCTGGTTGGAGAGCATAACCTATCACAAGACCGTATGCGATGCTCTTGCGGTAGAGTATTATCACCGGCCGTGTCCAAGGGCTCGGAAGAGTTGGACGTGTTTCGGCTAGCTTGAGTGCATCATTCAGGCTATCATCGGAGCAACTAGGCTGTAGAGGGAGATCGATCTCATGGCAAGCAATCGTCCGTTTCGTGTGGGTCCGGTCGCGCTGACTACAACGACCACCACACCTATCTTCAACCCGCCGGTCGCCATCGGTGGCTTTGGTGATGAGCTTCCAATTGTCTCAACCTACGCGCTCTTTCGTCACATTCGCATCAGCAATAAGACCGCAGCAGCGGCCACGTTCTCGCTCTGGCTGAGTGCGGCCACCTCGACGGCACCCGCCATGGCCGGCGTTGCCAGCAACTCGTTCGCTGGCGCCGGTGTGCTCACCGTCGTCTCGACCACTGGGTTCCCGGCTTCGGGCACGCTCACCACGTTTGGCGTCACAACCGTCACTGGCGTTGTTGTGACTCTTACCGTCACCTACACCGGCATCACTGCTACAACCTTCACTGGTTGCACCACGACGGTCGGTGGTGGCGCGACGATCTTCTTCGACCCCGCGCAGTCCGTTCTGACGGTGACGAGCGCTAACCTAGCGGGCACGGAAGTCGTTGGCACCCTGATGCAGGTCGCCGCGAACAGCTACATGGACTGGTACGGCGCTCTCCGCGTCAACGCCTCGGACGCCATTTACGGTGGCGCCGGTACGACGCTGGCTCTCACGTTGACCGCTGAGGGTGAAATCGGCGTAGCCTAACACCTACTAACTCAACTCTACAGATAGACGAGGCCGGGAGAACTTCTCCCGGCCTCGTTTCGTTTTATGAATCTCTGTTGATTGGTTCAGACGAATCGAATCTTGAGCGCGTCGGTCTTGTTCTTACAACGGGCGACCAACTGTACGTCGCCGCGAGCGCCGAAACTTGGACCCACAACGAGCGTGAGCTTGCCGGTGGCGTCGAGCTTGCCCTTGATCTTATCGATGAACAATGGAGCACTGGTCTCAATCGTGACGTCCTGACCAGCGGAGGCTGGACCGGAATCGTTCGAGACCACGAGCGACTGGGTCGTGCTCTGGTCGGCCTTGATCTCAACTGCGGTGACCGAGACGCCTTCCTTAAGAAACTTGATGTTCATGGCGATCCTCCTACGACCACTTCGCGACGAGGTTGCGGACAGGCAGATTGTCCGAAGTGAGCGCGATCGCGACGCTACCGCGCGACAGTGACGCACCTACGATGAAGCTAGCCTTACCGTTCGCGTCAATGACTGCTGAAGTCTTGTCAATTGGCAGGAGCGCGGCGGGTGTGATTAGCACCGTGTCGCCGTGCCCGTTCGAATCGGCACCAGCGCCGTTCTTCCACTTGAGTGTGACCGTGACCGAAGACGTCGGACCGGCGGTCTGACTGATCTCGGAAGGCTCGCCTAGGTCGGTGACACCGCCGTCGGTCGTGACGATGAAGTAGTCCGCGCAGCGCGGAACCAGGTCGTCGAGGATCGTTTTCTCATCGGTGGTCAGATCGGTGACCGTCTCGATGATCAGAGTCTCGACATCATTGAGCGTTTGACTTCCGATCGTGAAGAGCTGGTTGTCGGGCGTGTCCGTAGCCAGCGAGGCGATGTTCGCCCGAATGAGTGACGCGAGATGATCGCTCATGGACGTGTTCTCAGGTGGCATCCACTGCCCACCAGGGATCGTTGAGGCAATCGGGTAGTTGTATTGACCCATAATTAGATCCTCCTCCTGGGAGGCATTCTAATTCAGTCATTGAGCATTACCAACGATCAATGCGCGCATCAGCGAACTCGGCGGATCTTGATGGCCACTTCGTAACGGGTTCCAGTGTTTGCGCCGACCTTCCAGCGGCCTTCGACATTCTGAAGGCCGTTCAGGACGACGCCATTGGCCGCGCCGTAGAACCCGGAGATATTCGTGCCGCCGCTCGTGGCCGCCGTAGACTTGACGCGCGAAATCGCGGTCGTAAGCGCCGCACCGGCTGCGTAAGGCGTCATGATGCAGGTCGCGGTGGCACCAGTGCCGGAGTTCGCAGCTCCACCGAAGAATTCGACCTCGTAGACGCCGGCCGCAGGCACAAGCTGAATACCCAGGCCGACGACCGTATCCGACGTGCTGGTCGTCGTGTTCGAGCCCGTGAGCGTCGTCAACCTGAAGCCAGGAGCCGTGATCGCCCAGGTGGCGCTGGTCAGCCTGTAGACAGCGGTAGCCCCTTCGAGCGGATCACCCAGACCGATCACCGTGAGCTTGTGATCTGTGGTCGGAGACGTAAACGCCCAGGCAGCGCCGTTATAGACACCGATCTTGCCGCTCTGGCCGGCGAAGGCTCCGGCGGCCGTACCCTGGAAGGCCGTGACGAGGACCGTCGTGTTCGTTGCTGGCGCAGACCCAGTTCCGGTGAGCAGCTTCGTCCAGGCGGAGCCCGTCCATACAACCAGATCACCCTTGGCGAAGGTGGACCAGTCACCGGCTGGGCTCGTGCCGACGATGTAAGCGTCCGACTCACGAACACCACGAATGGTCGTGCTTGCGTTCGTGGTCCCGCCGTAGTTCGCGGTCAACGTCAGGCTCGTATTGCTGGCGATCGATAGGATCGTGTAGTTCGTGCCCGTCTGGGCGTTGAACCGGATCACCATGCCGACGGCGAGCGCCGTGGTGAACGCCGTGCCGGTGCCGGTGACTGTGGCGCTACCATTCGTGATCGAGACGGTGCCGGCGATCGTCGGCGGCTGCGCCAGCGAGTCGTCGATTACATTCGGCGTGGAGACCGCCTGAGCGAGAACAGCACCACCCGCCACGGTGACCCAGGTGCCGTCGCCGCGCAGGAACTTGGTGGCGTCGCCGACTCCGGGAACCGGGACCATTCCCTTTCGACCACCAGCACCAGCGTCACCGAGCATCACCGGAAAGATCTGCGAGACGCGCCACCGCTGTGATACAGCGTCGTACTGAAAGGCTACGCATTCACTCGGCGCGAGAGCCAGATCCATGGAAAGGGAGAACCGACTCCCCGCCGCAGAAGAGGCCGACTCGTTCTTGAGCGTGATTGTGTAGGCGCCGACGTTGTGGAAAGAGACGACGCGCCCCTCCACCCCCTGACCCAGTCCAGTAATGTTGACTGCCAGCGATGACGACACGCGGAACATGCCGTAACCAGCAGACTCAGGGCCGCCGAAGTTGTTTTTGTCTGCGGAGAGCGTGGCCGTAGTCTTGATCTGCACGGTGCGCGACAACTCTGGTAGCCTGACCGGGTCGTGCGCCGCGATCAAACCACCGGCAGGGTTCGATACGTCGCCGTCGAACGTCGTCTTCTCAGCGCCGGAGAGCGTGCTTGCGAACGTGACCGTGAGCGTGTTACCGCTCCGAGCCATGGAGACAAGCGCGGTGACGATGCTCGACGCTTGGATCTCGACCGAGAAGCTGTCCTCGTTGCAGACGCCGCCAGGGAAGTCAGTCGAGATCTGGTAGGTGTAGTCAGCCATTAGGACGTCTCCTGCGCGAGCAGACTGGCGTTCTCATCCTCAGCGATGTTCGGACGCACCTGTCCCGTGCCTGAGTTCACGCGCCACTGAATGACGAGAACGTGCGCGCCCTGCGCGACGTTCTTCTGCTGGTTGCCGATCGTCGTTCCCGTGGCCGCGTTACCACCGTTCGACTTCGTGGAGCCGCCACGAACGACCGCGCCATCGTAGATCAGTCGGAAGAAGACGACTGAGTTGTTCGTGGCGTTCGATGCGCAGGTCTCGAATATCGAGAGTATGTTGCTGGAGCTGCTCGTCACGATATTGAGCTGCAGAAGGTCCTGCGCCGTGATCGCTACGACGAGGTTCCCGGTCAGCATGTTCCCAGAGCCACCGGTGCAGCCGGTAAACGTAGTCGGTGTGTTTCCGGTGTAGGCGACGGTCACGAACCCGGCGGTCGTGTAAATCGTGAGACTTCCACTGCTCGGAAACCCGTAAGTCGAGTTGACGTTGATCGTTCCAGTTGGAAGCGCGACGTTGTTCGAGCCTGCGGCGATCGTGGCTTTCACGATCGCTCGGACAAGGTTTCCGACCGCGATCGCTCCGGTCCCACCGGTGCAGCCCGTAAAGGTCGTCGCAGTGATACCAGTGAAAGAGATTGTCTGCGTGCCCACGTCCGACTCGACAGTGATCTTCCCACCGTTCGGTGAGGCCACCGCGTTACCGGTTGACATGGTGCCAGTGCCACCCGTGCAGCCCGTGAATGTCGTTCCGGTGATGCCGGTGTAGGTGACCGTCTGGGCGCCAGCGGTCGTAGTGACCAGAATGGTCCCGGCGCTAGGAAATCCGACAGTCGAGACGACGTTAATCGTTCCAGTCGGGAGCGCTGTTCCGTTCGAGGCGGGAGTGATAGTCGTGAAGCCAAATCCGGCTGTGGAGACAACCGTGATCGTTCCAGTCGGGAGCGCGCCTGCCGCGTTGAGCGTTGTGTTCGCGTGCGGCCAAGTAGTTGTGGTGATCGTTTTGTTGGCGAAGACTTCCACCCATAGAGCTTGACGTGGTACGCCAGGCACACCGGAACCACCGGTAGCGCTGCCGCCGCCCATGAAACCGGGCTCGCCGTCTTCGCCGTCTTGGCCAATTCCAGGCGGACCAGTAAGGCCAGTTGCGCCGCGCGGCCCAGGAGGGCCAGGAATGACGGAATCATCACCGTCTGAACCATCGAGTCCGGCTGGACCAATGGCTCCGGGCGAACCTGGAACTCCAGGCCGGCCTTGAACTCCTGGTGCACCTGGCGGCCCATCCTCGCCCTCAGGGCCGTCCATGCCGGGAGGCCCAGCGAGACCCTGCAATCCTGGAACGCCTTGAACACCAGGAGGACCGAGTAGGCCGTCTTCACCATCGGTACCATCAAGTCCAGGTGGACCAGACAGACCCTGGGCGCCCCTGATTCCCGGAACACCTGGAGGCCCGTCCAAGCCGTCTTCGCCATCGACACCCGGAGGACCAAGAAGGCCGGGTGCACCCTGGGCTCCAGGCGCACCTGGTGAACCGGGCAGGCCGTCGTCGCCGTCAAGCCCATCGATGCCCGGCGACCCCTGCAGACCTTGATTACCCTGGATTCCTTGGGCTCCTGTAATCCCGGGTGCGCCGGGCAGTCCGTCTTCTCCGTCCTGGCCATCAAGTCCTGGATTGCCGGTCAGGCCTCGCGGGCCAGTTGCACCCGGAGCGCCGGGCGGCCCATCTAGCCCGTCTTCACCGTCAATACCGGCTGGCCCGAACGGACCCTGCGGTCCGATAGGTCCTGGGATGCCCGGAGGTCCGAGAGGTCCGTCCTCACCATCGACGCCGTCTAGGCCTGGAGCGCCGGTTAGGCCTTGTACGCCTTGGACTCCCTGTGGTCCTTGCGGACCGATAAGTCCGTCTTCTCCGTCAATACCGTCCAAGCCAGGCGGCCCAGAAAGCCCCTGTGGTCCGACTGCGCCGGCCACACCCGGAGTACCTGGCGGTCCAGGAATACCTTCGTCACCGTCGGCCCCATCAAGCCCAGGCGCTCCGGTTAGGCCTTGAACTCCCTGAGCGCCAGTGAGGCCGGTTGGGCCTGGCGAGCCCGTCTCGCCATCAGTTCCATCAAGACCAGGTGCTCCGGTAAGGCCCTGAACGCCTTGCTGGCCTTGCGGACCTGGCGGTCCAATTAAACCGTCTTCGCCGTCAATGCCGTCGAGACCGGGCGCACCAGCGATGCCCTGGGCGCCGGTGGCGCCGGTGGCGCCGGTCGCTCCTGGAGGTCCGTGCGGCCCTTCCTCGCCGTCCGTTCCGTCGAGCCCCGTCGGACCAATGAGACCCTGAACACCCTGCGGACCTTGTGGACCAGTCGCGCCCGGCGTGCCGGGTTGCCCCTCCTCACCGTCAAGTCCGTCGAGCCCGGGGGCACCGGCGATGCCCTGAAGACCTTGTGGTCCAGGAAGCCCCGGAGCCCCAGCCTGTCCGTCTTCTCCATCCTGTCCATCGAGTCCGGTTGCGCCGGTGATGCCCTGCGGGCCTTGCGGTCCAGGCACGCCCGGAGGACCGAGTTGTCCGTCCTCACCGTCGATGCCGTCAAGACCAGGAGGCCCGGCAGCTCCTTGGGCGCCGGTCTGGCCTGTCGCACCAATAAGGCCTGGAGGACCAGCAGGGCCTTCCTCACCATCGGCGCCGTCTAGTCCGGGGGGCCCACCAAGACCTTGACCTCCCTGAGCGCCCTGAGGTCCTGGGAAACCATCCTCACCGTCTGTTCCGTCTAGACCCGGCATGCCTGTATCGCCTTTGGCGCCGGCGATCGCTGTACAGGCAAGGTTCGCCTCGATTACGGTGATTGTGCGGCCCGCCGCTGTCGTGCATTCAACCCATGCGGAGATAGTATCTGAGATCGCTACAGGTTCGATGCCGGTGAGAGTGACGTTGCTGAGGTCGCCGGTCTGGTGGAACCTGACCTCCTGCTCAAATCCAGTAATAGGTACGCCATTCTTGGCGACAGTGAACTGGAGTGTCTCGTTGTTTGATGCGAGATCGATCGTGGTCGAGAACGAAATCCTGTAAATGCTGGGCGTGACACAGATGAGATTTCCATTAGACGGGTCTGGTGTGAATCCGTTGTTATCGCCAGCCGCCCAGTTGGTAAGGATCTGATAGTAGACATTCTGAAGCGGCAACGAGAACGATGTTGCGTTATCGACGATGAAAAGCTCACCGTAAGCGGCCGCTCCTGGGGCGGCTGGTGTTCCTTGCGGACCCTGTGGACCCTGTGGACCTGGCGGTCCACGGTCACCGTATTCGCCATCGTCACCATCTAGGCCAGGAGGCCCTTGGAGACCTTGAACGCCCTGCGAACCAGGAACGCCTTGTGGTCCGATGAGTCCGTCTTCGCCGTCTAGACCATCAAGGCCTGGTGGTCCGGTAAGGCCCTGATCGCCCTGTGCTCCTTGTAGACCCTGCGGCCCAGGAGAACCGTCTTCGCCGTCAAGACCATCAGCGCCTGGAGCACCGGTCAGGCCTTGAATGCCCTGGTTGCCTTGGATGCCTGGCGGCCCGATCTCACCGTCTTCACCGTCAAGCCCATCGAGCCCTGGTGCGCCGGTAAGACCTTGGGCACCTTGCGCTCCAGTGAGTCCAGTAGGACCAGGAGACCCGTCTTCACCGTCTTGGCCGTCAAGACCTGGTGCACCAGTAAAGCCCTGGTCACCCTGAACGCCTTGTGGACCTTGGATGCCCTGAGGACCTGGGTCACCAGGGTCTCCATCTAGTCCGTCCACTCCTGGAGGTCCAGTAAAACCCTGAACGCCCTGCGTTCCTTGTGGACCCGGCGGCCCAATATCGCCGTCGACACCATCATCTCCGTCGACGCCTGGCGCACCCTGGAGACCCTGAGTTCCCTGAACACCCTGGACCCCAGGAGGACCAGTTTCGCCGTCAATACCGTCTTCGCCGTCGAGGCCTGGAGGACCCTGGAGACCTTGAACGCCCTGCGTACCCTGAATACCTGGTGTGCCAGGCGGACCCGGATCACCGGGGTCGCCGTCTTCGCCGTCTAGACCGGGCGGCCCAGACAGGCCTTGGACGCCCTGCTGGCCCTGGACCCCAGGAGGGCCTATTTCGCCATCAGTGCCGTCTTCACCGTCGAGTCCTGGGGCGCCAGTTAGCCCCTGGATGCCCTGTGTGCCCTGCTGACCTTGCGGTCCAGCCGGCCCAGGATCACCGTCAACGCCGTCTTCACCATCTAGGCCAGGAGGCCCAGTAAAGCCCTGGACACCCTGATTACCTTGAGGGCCCTGCGCGCCTTGTTGACCGTCCTCCCCGTCTGCTCCGTCAAGTCCCGGAGGACCAATGATGCCTTGGTCGCCCTGGTTGCCCTGCGGGCCCTGCGGACCAGCCGGTCCGGGTAAGCCGTCTTCACCGTCTTCACCATCAAGACCGGGCGCTCCGGTTAGGCCCTGAATACCTTGCTGGCCTTGCTGGCCCTGAGGACCAATAAGCCCGTCTTCGCCATCCTCACCGTCTAGGCCAGGAGGACCAATAAGTCCCTGGTCACCTTGCTGACCTTGTGGACCTTGCGGCCCAATCGGGCCGGGAAGACCGTCCTCACCATCCTCACCGTCGAGACCTGGAGGTCCGGTAAGACCTTGATCGCCCTTGTCGCCCTGGAGTCCTTGCGGACCAGGAGAACCATCTTCTCCGTCTTCTCCATCAAGACCGGGCGCTCCGGTTAGGCCCTGAGAGCCAGTCTGACCCTGAGGACCAGCAGGTCCGATCTCACCGTCTTCACCGTCGATACCATCAACGCCAGGCGCACCGGTAAGACCCTGAACTCCCTGGATGCCCTGTGGGCCCGGAGGACCTAGCTCTCCATCCTCACCATCAGCGCCATCAAGACCTGGAGGACCCTGAAGTCCCTGGTCACCCTTAACGCCTTGCAGCCCTGGCGGCCCCATTTCGCCGTCAGAGCCATCTTCGCCGTCAAGACCCGGCGCTCCGGTCAGACCCTGGTCGCCTTGGATACCCTGTGGACCAGGAGGGCCTATCTCTCCGTCTTCACCGTCTATTCCATCTAGGCCTGGAGGACCAATAAGTCCTTGGTCACCCTTGTCTCCTTGAAGACCTTGTGGTCCGGGTGATCCGTCTTCTCCGTCTTGTCCATCAAGACCTGGAGGACCAGGGATGCCAGGGAATCCCTGGTCCCCCTGCTGGCCTTGAATGCCAGGAGGGCCAGATTCGCCAGGCTCACCATCCTCACCGTCTAGACCAGGAGGACCAATAAGTCCTTGGTCACCCTTGTCGCCCTGATCGCCTTTAAGACCTTGTGGTCCCGGCTGACCATCCTCGCCGTCTTCGCCGTCTAGGCCAGGTGCTCCGGTGAGACCTTGATCACCACTATCACCCTGCGGGCCCGGAGGACCAACCTCACCGTCTTCTCCATCTATTCCATCAAGGCCTGGAGGACCAATGAGCCCCTGGTCGCCCTTGTCTCCTTGATCGCCTTTAAGGCCTTGTGGTCCCGGGGCGCCGTCTTCTCCATCCTCCCCATCTAGACCAGGAGGACCGGTTAGTCCCTGATCTCCCTGGATGCCTTGTGGGCCAGGAGGACCAAGCTCGCCGTCTTCACCATCTTGGCCGTCAAGACCGGGCGCGCCAGTAAGGCCTTGGTCGCCTTGAATTCCTTGTGGACCAGGAGGCCCTATCTCTCCGTCTTCACCGTCCGTGCCATCAAGACCTGGAGAGCCAGTAAGGCCCTGATCGCCCTTGTCTCCTTGATCACCTTTAAGGCCTGGAGGACCGGGCTCGCCATCGATACCATCTTCACCGTCGAGACCTGGCGGTCCGACGAATCCTTGATCGCCCTGGACGCCCTGAGTTCCCTGCGAGCCCTGAGGACCTGGGGGACCGGGCTCTCCGTCCTCACCGTCTACTCCATCTAGACCTGGCGGTCCGGCGAACCCTTGGTCACCCTGAGAACCTTGTTGACCCTGTGGACCTGGAGAGCCTGGAGGACCAGGCTCTCCGTCGGCACCATCCTCACCGGCCATACCAGGCGGGCTTATGAAGTTATTGATGACGTTGCCGCCACCACCGCTAGTAAATGGAATCCAGGCAGTGCCGGTCCATTCATATGGCGTTGGCGGATAAGGACTAATAACGAAGACGGCTGAGCCTGGAATGATCGGGCCGGGCGGTAGATCGGCCACCGTGGCTACTGGATTAAACCAGGTACCACGTTTGTGCAGACCACCTAGTCCGAATGTTCCGCCAGCGCCTGACATGAACTCAGCCTTACTGCATCAGTCTAACTGAATCGACAGTCTAAGTCTTTACCTCTGTAGACTCAGCATGGCTGCGAGTTACTACGCTGTCGGCGGTAGCTGGCTTGGGTTTAGGAGCATCGCGCCACACGAGCCTCGCTGGGTGACCATCAGCGTCTCGAAGGAGACGCGGAGCACCACGAAGTTCGGTTGGATCCAACTCAGCGCGCATCACAATCGCGTTGATGGCTTCCGCGACTTCCGCCTCAGCCTGTTCGATGAGTTTCGCGGCCCGCTTAAGCTTCTTTTCCTTGAGCTTAAGAATAAGCTCAAGGAATGACGCCTCAGAGGCTAGGACATCGATAACAGGCATAGAGGCCCTCGCTAGGCTGAACTACTCGGGTTCATGAAGAACACCGTCACGAGGAGCTTACCACCAGACGGAGGAGCATCCGTGGTAATCACGAGTGGGGCTTCTACTTGCTGGACCGATTGGCCGCGATCGCAGTGGTTGAGCCCCTTGGCAACAGAGCTACCAGTCACCTTGGTGGACGGACCGAGGAAGCGATCTGGCGTGGCCGCGTCGCCGATCTGGAAGAATGTGACGTCTCCCAGAGTCTCAACGACGGTGGCGACCACTGCCTCGACCCTGACGCCGGC
>Ga0315291_10011989_pt1 | contig 10539 bp, 9 predicted proteins | sample YL17G12_20_MG_FD_203070 | JGI IMG/M metagenome (GOLD analysis project Ga0315291, IMG submission 203070) | Sediment microbial communities from Yellowstone Lake, YNP, Wyoming, USA - YL17G12_20 | ecosystem: Environmental > Aquatic > Freshwater > Lake > Sediment | place: USA: Wyoming | collected... | reverse complement strand
GCGGCAGCGACCGATATCCTAGCCCAGAGCTCTTCGCGCAGCGAAATCTTGTACATCTCGCCCTGGATGGAGACGCTCACGTTGTCGCCGTCCGTCCTCACGTCTGCTTCGTAAGACTTGCCGGCAATGAGCATCGAATACACTGAGCTCCAGGGCATCTTCCGAGCGTCCACCTCGTACTTCTTCTTGTCTAGCTTGACCGCGTAGAGGCCGGCCTCCAGCTCGATTTCTATCTCGTGCTGTCTGTTGTCGAGCCAGGCGACGTACTTCACGAATTCCTCTCAGTGCGCCCCAGTGTTCTGGGTCATTTCGCGGTTCACTGGCGCCTCACGAACCCCTCGTCACCGTCTCACTGTTCAGCTGAGCTTCACGAACTTCTCTCGTGGCCACCGGACCCGCCCGTGCCTCGCCACCCTTGGGATTGCTCACTCGCGTCTCTCGACGGGTGTTCTCAATCTCCCTTGTAGCTTCCAGGCGCTGGACCTGGCTTCGGCCCTGCCTGGGCCAGGGATGAAGACCTTCCTGCTGTTCTGAAAGACGTCGAGAGCGGCGGCGATTATCGCGGCCTCGGCAAAACCGGGTTTCTCGTCCGGGACTGCGCTCGTGAATTCCCTGTCGATGAAGGTCGCGTCGATCTCACCTTTGTGGAATGCCGTCTGCCGCATTATCCATTTGTGGAAGGGGATTGTCGTCGCGATCCCCTCTATCAAATACTCGCTCAGGGCCCTCTGGGCGCGCTCGATGGCTTCCTTCCTGTCCTTCCCCCAGACGATCAGTTTGGCGAGGAGCGGGTCGTAGTAGACGCTCACGTCCCATCCTTCGAAGATGCCGGTGTCGTTCCTGACGCCGGGGCCTTCCGGGATGCGCAGCCGCATGATTCTGCCCGCAGAGGGCAGGAAATTGTTGTACGGGTCCTCTGCATAGATTCGGCATTCGATCGCGTGTCCTCTCGGCCGCACGTCCTCCTGCCTGATGGCGAGCTTCTTGCCCGCCGCGATGCCGAGCTGCTCTCTCACTATGTCGATGCCCGTCACGAGTTCGGTGACCGGGTGCTCTACCTGGAGACGAGTGTTCATCTCCAGGAAATAGAAATCGCGCTTCTCGTCTACGATGAACTCCACCGTGCCGGCGTTCGTGTAGCCGACCTGCGTGGCGATTCGCACTGCGGCCTCACCCATCTCGCGCCTGAGCTCCTGCGTCATTATGACTGATGGGGTCTCTTCGATCACTTTCTGGTGTCTTCTCTGGATGGAGCACTCTCTCTCGCCGAGGTAGACGCAATTGCCGTGAGAATCGGCGAGGATCTGGAATTCGATGTGGCGCGGTCTTGTTATGTACTTCTCGACGTAGATCTCGTCGTTTCCGAAAGCGGCCCTGGCCTCACCCTTTGTGAGGCGGATGGCGCTCTCGAGCTCTTTCTCTTCGCGCACTACTCTCAGGCCCTTGCCGCCGCCGCCAGCCGCGGCCTTGAGCATGACCGGATAGCCGATCTGTCGCGCCCGTTTCTTCGCGTCAGCGAGAGTCTTCGTGGCAGTCGTCGCGCCCGGTATGATGGGCGCCTTGGCCACCATCGCGGTCCTCCTCGCGACGAGCTTGTTTCCCATTGTCCTGATGGCCTTGCTGGAGGGGCCGATGAAGGTGATCTTCTTCGCCTCGCACTGCGCCGCGAAGTCCTCGTTCTCTGCCAGGAAGCCATAGCCGGGGTGAATCGCGTCTGCCTTGACCTTTCGGGCGAGCGAGACTATCGCGTCTATCTTGAGGTAACTTTCTTCGCTGGGAGGGGGGCCGATCCGGTAGGCTTCGTCGGCGAATCTGACGTGTCGCGACTCTCTGTCGGCGTCGGAGTAGATCGCAATCGAGGCGATGCCGGCCTCCTTCAAGGCCCTTATGATGCGTATGGCGATCTCGCCACGATTGGCTATGAGCACGCGTTTGAACATGGACCCCCATCCGGGAAGGGTTTGCTGGTGCCGTCTCGATTGACTATAGCACCGGATGGCACGGTTTTCAACTTACAGGGCACGTGAAGGCTGGTTGCCTTACGCACGTGCAGGCATGAGGAACGTGGCGCCGCACGCAGGAATAGTAAGCCACCAGCCGGTAGAGGTGTGGATTCCCAGTGCTGTCCGGCCGCACCTGTCCGCCAATTCTGGGCTTGACCGCGGCAGGACGTAGGATTAGCTTTGACCTCTGGTCTATCGGCCGGGTTCTCGTTCACAGAGACGCACCGGTTGGACGTCGCCTTTCCCGAACGGACCCACCTTGGAAGCCGGACCTTAGTGAACAATGCGCTGCACCACACCATACATATGCGCAATCGCTCGGTGACAGGAGGTTTCCCACATGTCGAACGAAGCAAAGACCGCAGACCTCAGGCGACGCAAGAAGAAGGCCATGCTCGGAGGCGGCCAGGAGAGAATAGACAAGCTTCACTCCTCCGGCCGGCTCACGGCGAGGGAATCGATAGAGCTTCTGGTCGACAGGGGCACGTTCGAGGAACTCGGGTTCTTCGTCACGCACCGCTGTCGCGATTTCGACATGTTCGATAAGAGAATAACCGGTGACGGCGTGGTCGCGGGCTACGGATACATCGACGGTAGACTCGTCTATGTCTTCGCGCAGGATTTCACCGTCTTCGGCGGCACCTTGAGCGAAGCGAACGCCAGGAAGATCTGCAACATCATGGACCTGGCGATGCAGAACGGGGCGCCCATCATCGGCATCAACGATTCAGGCGGGGCCAGGATCCAGGAAGGCGTCTCCAGCCTGGGAGGATACGCAGACATCTTCCTGAGGAACACCCTCGCGTCCGGAGTCGTGCCTCAGATCTCCGCGGTGTTCGGGCCCTGCGCAGGCGGGGCGGTGTATTCGCCGGCCATCACGGATTTCATCCTGATGGTCAAGGGCACGAGTCACATGTTCGTAACCGGGCCCGAGGTCATCAAAAGCGTCACGAAGGAGTCCGTCACCTTCGAGCAGTTGGGCGGTGCCGTCACGCACAGCACAAAGAGCGGAGTGGCGCATTTCGCCGCGGAGGACTGCCGGGACTGCCTGCTCATGACGAGAAAGCTCCTGAGCTTCATCCCGCAGAACAATATGGAAGACGCCCCCAGAGTCGAGTGCACCGACGACCCCAGCAGGATGGATCCCGAACTTGCCAACATCATTCCAGAGGACTCCATCAGGCCGTACGACATGAAAGAGATCATCACGCGGGTCGTCGACAACGGCGAGTACTTCGAGGTGCAGAAGGACTACGCCGAGAACATAACTGTGGGTTTTGCGAGACTGAACGGCAGGTCCGTGGGCGTCGTGGGGAACCAGCCCAAGGTGCTGGCCGGAGTTCTCGACATAAAGTCGTCCACGAAAGGTGCCAGGTTCGTGCGATTCTGCGACGCCTTCAACATTCCTCTCGTTACATTTGAAGACGTGCCGGGATTCCTCCCGGGGACGGAGCAGGAGTACGGTGGGATCATCAAGCACGGAGCGAAGCTTCTGTACGCATACTGCGAGGCCACCGTCCCCAAGCTCACCGTCATTACCAGAAAGGCCTACGGCGGCGCCTACGACGTCATGTCTAGCAAGCACGTGGGCGGCGACTACAACGTTGCTTGGCCCACGGCCCAGCTCGCGGTGATGGGAGCCGAGGGCGCGGTCAACATCATGTACAGGCGGGAAATCGCAGAGGCGAAGAACCCCGTGGCAGTTCGGAAGAAGTTCGTCGAGGACTACAACGAGAAGTTCGCCAACCCTTATATTGCGGCCGAGCTGGGATACCTTGACGACGTGATAGAGCCCGCCGAGACGCGGCCCAAGCTCATCAGCGCCCTGGAAATGCTTCAAAACAAGCGCCAGAGTTTGCCTCCCAAGAAGCACGGGAACATCCCGCTCTAGCCGGCGGAAGCAGCTGAAACCTCCGCGCGGTCCCCTGCGTAGTAGTGTGTGGATGATTTCCAAAGGAGGGTTGCCATGAGGCGTTTGCTTTTATCGATCGGCGTTTCGTTGATTCCCGCAGTGCTTCTTCTGGTCGCGCTTTCCTCCACCTCTTGTGTCGCAAATTTCGAGGAGCTCCGCTACGTGTACAGGAGCGATTTCGAGCAGACCTACGCGCTACAGGCCGGAGGCACGGCCTCGGTGAAGAATGTTGACGGATACGTGAGAGTAGTTCCGTGGGACAAGGACGAGATCAGCCTCAAGGGCGTACTTAGGGTCAAAGCCGGCAGCAAAGAAGAGGCAGAGAGACTCGCGAAAGACATAAAGGTCATCGTGTCACACGACGAGAAGTCCTTCTCCGTGGAGGTTAAGAAGACCGGCACGGCGCGGTGGATTCACTGGGGCATCGGACACCATTGGGCCTTGGACATCGACCTGAACGTGCCGCGGCAGTGCAACCTCGACCTTTCCACTGTGGACGGTTCCATCGAGGTCTCGGGTGTGGAAGGCACGCTGGACGCGAGCAGTGTTGACGGCAGCATCGACGTGGTCGACGTGCGAGGAGACATAGACTGCAGCACTGTGGACGGCTCGTGTGAACTCTCCAACGTCGAGGGCAAGGTGAACGTGGGCAGCACGGACGGGAGCCTGGACGTCCAGGGCAAGCTCCATGGACTGGGGGCGCGCACCGTGGACGGGAGTGTGCACGTCTCGGCGCTCGAGGGCAGCACCAATCCAGAAGGCTGGAAGCTCTCGACCGTGGACGGCTCCGTCACTCTGAGACTCCCCAAGTCGCTATCGTTCAATCTCGAAGCCTCATCAGTGGACGGACACATCTCAATCTCGGGACCGGCACAGTTCGTTTCTAGGTCTCACCACAAGGTGGTTGCCACTCTGGGGCAGGGCGGACCTCCGCTTTCGATCAGTACTACAGAGGGTTCCGTTACAGTGGAGTTTGAAGAGTAGGGGCTGAAGCAACCGGTGGGACGCACTGCGCCGTGGGCGCCAGTGCGCCCATCGTTGGAGTACACAGCCGGCTCGTCATACTGCCGTAACCCGCGAGGCCGCAGTGCAATCTGAACGCTTCCTCCTCTCGCCGGGCGCGTCCAACGCTGCCTCGATCCGGCAAAGTCCCCCGTCTTAGCAGTGATGCTAAGCGCCCCGCCGGCGTTGCAGCGCCCGGTGCCCTGCGTGGACGTCATTTCGGAGCACCGTGCTTCTTCCACCTCGCGTGGCTGCGACTCTGCGCTTGACATCCGCGCACCATTTTCGTAGCATGTTGCGCTGGTTGTCTCTCACCACTGTGCCAGGTTTGTCCCTCACCTGTCAGCACGAGCCTTGGGGGAGTCATTCTCGTGCTCTTAGGGTATCTCCCGATTCTGATCTGGATTGTCTTCTGTGCGGGGCTCGCGCTCGCAATCCTGTATCTTTCCCACGTCCTGGGGCGGAAGCGGCCCACCACCCACAAACTCTCTCCTTACGAATGCGGCATAACGCCGGTCGGCGACGCCAGAGGTCGCTTTCCAATCAAGTTCTATATCATAGCCGTGGTCTTCCTCGTGTTTGATGTAGAGGCCGCCTTCCTGTATCCGTGGGCGGTCATCTACAAGAAGCTCGCGTTCGTCGGGCTGACAGAGATGGCACTCTTCATGGCGATCCTGCTGGTAGGCTACCTGTATCTCTGGAAGAAACGGGTATTCGACTGGGAGGACTAGGCGCCGCGTGGCCGAGGCATCGCGGTGAAACCGGGTGGGAAAGCCACGATGCCGGCGCCGTCCGAAGAGGGCAGGGCGATGGCGACGGCGACACTGACCAAAGAGGGCACAACGACGGCGGCGGTGAGAAGGAATCACGATTCCATGAATGAGATCGAAATCCCGAAGAGTCAGATGGAGCGCTACCTTGAACGGTCCATCCTCTTCACGACAGTTGAGAAAATGGTGAATTGGTCGAGGAAATCCTCCCTCTGGCCGGTCTCATTCGGCCTTGCCTGCTGCGCCATAGAGATGATGGCGACCGGCGCATCGCGCTTCGATATCGCCAGGTTCGGCTCGGAGCTCTTCCGCGCCTCTCCTCGTCAGGCGGACCTGCTGATAGTCGCCGGCACGCTCACTCAGAAGATGGCGCCCGTCTTCAAGAAGATCTACGACCAGATGCCCGAGCCCAAATGGGTGATCGCCATGGGTGCCTGCACGATTTCGGGAGGCATCTTCAACAATTACAGCGTGGTCCAGGGAGTCGACAAGATCGTTCCGGTGGACGTCTACGTTCCAGGATGCCCTCCGACTCCGGAAGGACTCATCTACGGCATAATGAAGCTCCAGAAGAAAATCGAAACAGAACCACTGAGAAAACTCTGGGAAAAACCAGGCGACGAAGTCGGGCCATGAACGTTGTGCGCGGCCCGGGACGGACTCGAAAGCAGACCTTCCGGGCCTGCCGCGCGGGGCGAAATGTTTGGTCCAGATTGGATGGGCCCGAGCCGTGGCCCGGAAGACATAGGTGATAGATACAAATGGGCGCGCTGGAGAAGAAGGCGATTGAGAAAATCAGAGAGCGGTTCGGCGAGATAGCCGTACTCGAACTCAAGGAGTTCCGGGATGAAGTCACGTTCGTCGTGAGGCGAGAATTCATCGTGGAGATATCTAGATTCCTGCGCGATGAGCCGGGGCTCCAGTACAACTTCCTCTCCGACCTGTGCGGCGTGGATTGGCCGGGCAGGCCCGAGAGGTTCGAGGTAGTCTACAATCTCTACTCCATGCCTCACAAATCCAGATTGAGGCTCAAGGTCAGGTTGTCCGAAAGCGATCCCTCGGTGCCATCCGTGAGTGGAGTCTGGCCCACGGCCAACTGGCACGAAAGGGAGGCCTACGACCTGTACGGGATACGTTTTGCAGGTCATCCCGACCTGCGCCGGATACTCAACCCCGACGACTTCGGAGATTTTCCGTACAGGAAGGATTTTCCGATACGGTGATGTGTTCGCGCTGATCAGGAGGAATGTTTGGCCGTCTCTGAGAGAATGATCCTGAACATCGGGCCGCAGCATCCCAGTACTCACGGGGTCCTGCGTCTCGTGGTCGAATTGGAAGGCGAGACGGTCGTCAAGATCACGCCCCACATCGGCTACCTGCACAGGGCCATAGAGAAGCTCTGCGAGACGAAGACCTATCACCAGTGTATTCCCCTGACGGACCGGCTCGATTATCTGGCCCCCCTCTCAAACAATCTGGGCTACGTCCTCGCAGTGGAAAAACTGCTCGGGCTCGAAGTCCCGCGCCGAGCGCAGTATCTACGGGTGCTGATGGCGGAGCTCACCCGCATCTCCTCTCACCTGATATGGCTCGGGACCCACGCCATGGACGTCGGCGCGATCAGCGTTTTTCTCTACACGTTCAGGGAGCGCGAGACGACCTACGACCTCTTTGACCTCGCGCACGGAGCCAGGATGAACGTGAGCTACATGCGCGTCGGCGGACTTGCGCGTGACATCTCGCCCGAGTTCGTGACGAGGCTGAAGGCCTTCATAGACGAGTTCCCGGCCAGGATGAACGAGTACGAGACTCTTCTCACAAAGAACAAGATATGGCTCAACAGGACGAGAGGCGTGGGTTACTTGAGCGCGCCCGACGCAGTTGCTCTCGGGGTGAGCGGCCCCAATCTGCGGGCGTCCGGCGTTGACTGGGACATCCGGCGCGCCTCTCCGTACTCGGCGTACGACGAGTTTGACTTCAGAGTGGCAGTGGGAAAGAACGGAGACGTCTACGATCGATACCTCGTGAGGCTCGTCGAGATGAGGGAGAGTCTCAAGATAGTCAGGCAGGCGTTCGAGGGACTGCCCGAGGGGCCGGTCATAGTCGATGATCCGAAGATCGCCTTCCCCGCGAGGGAAAGACTTTCGCGGGACATGGAATCAGTCATACATCATTTCAAGCTGGTCAGCGAGGGATTCAGCCCGCCGGAGGGTGAAGTATACGTCAGCATAGAAGCGCCCAAGGGTGAGCTCGGTTTCTACATCGTGAGCGACGGAAGTCCGAACCCTTACAGGATAAAAGTGCGAGCCCCTTCGTTTGTGAACTTGCAGGCCCTGCCGAAGATGGCGGAGGGCAGACTCATCGCTGATCTGGTGGCAGTCGTCGGGAGCATCGACATCGTGCTCGGGGAGATAGACCGGTAGGGGCGGCGGGCTCGAACGTCGCCAGATGCGGAAAGAATAGATGAGCGGGCGTCCCGCCGCTCAACGCCACGAGAAAACCACGCCGCAGGCCGGGACCGTGGGGACTGAGAAGTAGCCTAAGGAAACCGCATTTCTTGCGGGATTGCCCAGACGTGAGACGGGTGCGAGACAGAAATGGGTAAGACGACCGGAAAGACATTCTCTCAGGACACACTGAAAGAAATCGAGAGGATCATCCTCTCTTACAGCGTGAAGGAGTCTGCGGTTCTGCCTCTGCTTCACATCGCGCAGAGAGAGTTCGGCTGCGTTGACAGCGAAGGGATCGAGCTCGTCGCGGAAACACTGGGAATCAGCTCCACCCGGATCGCGGAGACTGCAAGCTTCTATACGATGTTCAGCGCGGTTCGTATGGGCAGGCACGTGATACAGGTCTGCACCAACATTTCGTGCTCGCTCCTGGGGTCCGAGAGCATCTTGAGCTACCTGGAGACGAGGCTCGGTGTGGCGAGAGGCCGGACGCGGCCGGACGGGCTGGTCACCTTGAAGACCGTCCAGTGTCTGGGCTCGTGCGGGACCGCCCCCGTCATGACGGTAAACGACAAATACTACGAGAATCTCACGACAGAGAAGGTGGAGTCCATACTGCGTGAGCTGGGGGTCTAGGGTGTGAGCGAGGGTTGTGGCAATTCGCGAGCCGGGGCGCCGCGCGGACCGGGTGAGACGAGCGCCGCGAGAAGGCGGCCAGAAAGACATCATGGCTGAGAAGATCCTGCTCAAGAACGTGGGAATACCCGACTCGGAGAAGCTCGAGACGTATCGAGCTCGCGGCGGATACAGGGCCCTGGAGAAGGCGCTCCGCGAGCTCAAGCCCGCCGAGATCACGGACGCGGTAAAGAAATCGGGCCTGCGCGGAAGAGGCGGCGCCGGCTTTCTGACCGGGCTCAAGTGGAGCTTCGTGCCGAAGGAAGTGAGGGGCCCGAGATACCTTTGCTGCAACGCGGACGAGGGTGAGCCCGGGACGTTCAAGGACAGAGTCATAATCGAAAATGACCCGCATCTTCTTCTGGAAGGAATAGCGATCTCGTGCTTCGCGCTCTCGGTTGCGGAGGCGTTCATATACATCAGGGGAGAGTTCGCGTTTGGAGCAGAGCGGTTGGAGCGCGCGGTTTCCGAGGCGGAGGCCGGCGGTTTCCTGGGCACGAACATCCTGGGAAGCGGCTTCAACCTCAGGGTCCACGTCCACAGGGGCGGCGGGTCGTACATTTGCGGAGAAGAGACGGCCCTTCTGGAGTCCCTGGAAGGGAAGCGCGGTCTGCCGAGGCTCAAGCCGCCTTTCCCCGCGAGCGTGGGCCTCTACGGCCAACCGACAGTGATCAACAACGTCGAAACGCTGTCCTGTGTTCCTTCGATTGTGTTGAACGGAGCAGAATGGTTCGCTGCGATCGGGACCACGGGAAACACCGGGCCCAAGCTTTTCGCAGTGAGCGGTCACGTGGAGCGGCCGGGCGTCTATGAGCTGCCGCTCGGAGTGACGTTGCGGGAGCTCTTGTTCGAACACGCGGGCGGCATCAAAGGTGGACGGCGGCTCAAGGCCGTCATGCCCGGCGGTTCGTCCACTCCCGTGATTACCGAGGAGCACGCAGACGTCAGGCTGGACTTCGATTCTCTGGCGGCCGCGGGCACCATGCTGGGTTCGGGAGCTGTGATTGTCATGGACGACACGACCTGCATGGTGGAAGTCGCCCTGAGGTTGACCAGGTTCTACAAGCACGAGTCGTGCGGCCAGTGCACCCCATGCAGAGAGGGTCTCGACTGGATGGAACGACTGTTGGACGGTGTCGAGTCCGGTCACGGCCGCTCGTCCGACATCGACCTTCTACTCGAAATCGCCTCCGGCATCTACGGAAAAACGCTCTGTCCGATGGGTGACGCGGCCGTGATTCCAGTGCAGAGCACGATTGCCAGGTTTCGAGAGGAATACGAATCGCACATTAGGACGAAGGGCTGTCCCTTCAACACGAGAGCCGTCCGAGCCAGCGAAGGGGCTCAGGCGGGCTGAGGTCACGAAACCGGGATGCCCCGGAGTCTCGAATGGTAGAACCGAGACATCCGGCGCGGCACGATTCTGTGATTGACCAATGGCACTCAACGTAACAATCGACGGTAGAAAGATCGAGGTAGAGCCCGGCACGACAATATTGAACGCCGCGTCTCAGGGGGGAATCTACATACCCCATCTCTGCTACCACAGAAAGCTCTCCATAAAGGGCTCTTGCAGAGTGTGCCTGGTCGAGGTGGAGGGCACGCCCAAGCTCCAACCCGCGTGCTCGACCGTCGTGTGCGACGGCATGAAAGTCAAGACAGACACGCAGCAGGTGAAGGACGCGAGGAGAACGGTGCTCGAGCTTCTTCTGATCAATCATCCTCTC
>Ga0315291_10011988_pt1 | contig 10539 bp, 11 predicted proteins | sample YL17G12_20_MG_FD_203070 | JGI IMG/M metagenome (GOLD analysis project Ga0315291, IMG submission 203070) | Sediment microbial communities from Yellowstone Lake, YNP, Wyoming, USA - YL17G12_20 | ecosystem: Environmental > Aquatic > Freshwater > Lake > Sediment | place: USA: Wyoming | collected... | reverse complement strand
AGGAAAGCGGAGCCCTTCAGGGATCTGACCATGGAGAAGTTCAAAGAGCTCTGCATGTTCCTTGAGAGGCTGAGGCTTGTCTGGCTGGACGATAAGCTGTCCGACAGGATGGTCATAAAGAGGAGGCAGAACGCATTCACATACTACTACAACAACCTGTCGACCATACCGGATGTCAGGAACTACAGGATAATTGACATTACGACAAACACTCCGGTAGGCTCGCTGGACGCGGAGTTCATAGCGCTCCACGGGTCTCCTGGCACGTCGTTCATAGTAAAGGGCCAGGCCTGGAAAATACTTGAGGTGAGGAAAGGCAGCGTTATAGCTGAGCCTCAGAGGGGCATTGAGGCCGCCATACCCGCATGGGAGGGCGAGCTCATACCGGTTCCATTCGAAGTGGCGCAGGGCGTGGGCAGGCTGAGGAGGGAAATCGCTGAAAAGCTGGGAAGCAGGAATTCCAGGGAGGCCATAAAATTCATTGTGGAGAGATACCCGGTAACAGAGGACGTCGCAAAAAAGATGGTCAGTGCTGTGAAGAAGCAGAAGTCCTTCGGCCACGTGCCTGATGACAGGGAAATACTTATAGAGCACTACAGAGCCGACCAGGGATACTGGGTGATAATCCACACCTGCTTCGGCAGCCTTGTCAACGAAACCATAGGAAGGGTAATGACTGTTCTGCTAAGCAACAGGCTGGGCTCCATAGGCCTGCAGACAGACCCCTACAGGATAATGCTTAAGCTGCAGGTACCCAGATGGAATGACGCGATTGATACATTCAGGTACCTTGAAACCGACAGCATTGAGAGCATACTTGATGTTTCGATGGTACATTCCGAGCTGTTCACCTGGAGGTTCATACATGTGGCCAAGAGGATGGGGATAATAGAGAGGGATGCGGATTACGGCAAGGGGTACATAGGCAAAGTCGTCCAGGCATATACAGGCACCCCTGTTTACAAGGAGGCCATGAACGAGATAAAGAGGGAGAAGCTGGACATAGGGCTGTCGAAAACCCTGCTCTCGGGCCTGCATAAGGGCGAAAGAAAGCTCACCATAAAGGCCGGGCTTTCCCACATGGGTGAATTGGGGCTGACCAGAAAATTCGAGATAGTTGCCCCGGATAAGCCCGAGCATGAGATAATGCAGGCATTCGCGAACAGGCTTATGAGCACGAAGCTGAGGCTCATATGCTCGAACTGCGGCGAATGGGCCCTGACGGCCAGGGTAAAGGAGGAGCCGCCGCTGCAGTGCCCGAAGTGCAGCGCAAAGACTATAGGGGTAACCAGGTCCTGGGACCTTGAGACCCAAGGCAGGCTCAGGAGACACCTGAAGGGTGAGAGTCTGGGCAGTGAAGACAGGAAGGATATTGAAGACCTGCTCAACACAGCGACTCTTGTGATGAACTACGGGCAGGACGCGCTAAAGGCCCTGGCCGGGAGAGGCGTCGGCTGGACGACTGCGAAGAGGATACTGGCCTCCTCCGCGGGCCAGGAAGACCTGCTGAAAAAGATACTCGATGCTGAAAGGAAATTCACCATGACGAATAGGTTCTGGAAGGAATAGTACCTTCGCTGGGAGCATATATACGGGAAGGCGCGTAAATACCCTTATTTATTTTTATACAATTTTTACTATATTTTCCAAAAATAAATGAAAAATAATCCGTTTTATGAATATTTTCATAGAATCTTTTCCACAAGTGGGAAAAGAAACAGAAAGATATTTAAATATACCAAGGCAAGTCCCTAATTATGGGCACGGAAGAGGCATTGCGACTGATGAAGATATACAGCGAGGAAATAGAACTGGAAGATGTCAGCGTAGCCACCATCACAAAGAGATTCTCGGTTTGATTTCTGAAACTGGAGACCGGACAAACCCGGCCAGATTAATAACATGCTGTCCTGCTATTCCAGAAGACCCCTCACGAACTTCTTCGGGTCGAACTTTTCAAGGTTCTCATAATCCTGCCCTGTTCCGATGAACAGTATGGGCTTCTTTGCAGTGTAGCATGCAGAGAAGACAGAGCCGCCCTTCTCGTTAACGTCCATCTTCGTGAGCACCAGCCCGTCTATGCCGACGCCCTCATCGAACATCCTGACCTGGGCGACGACGTCGTTGCCTGTCAGCGAGTCCACTACGAGTATCTTCAGGTCGGGCTTGTTCACCCTCACTATTTTTTTCAGTTCGTCCATAAGGTTCACATTCGTGTGCATCCTGCCGGCAGTGTCCGCAAGGACCACGTCAAGCCCTTTGCTCTCCGCATGCTTCCTCGCGTCGAAAACGACGGCCGCCGGGTCTGCGCCGTACTTGTGCTTTATGACGTTAAGCCCCAGCTTACTCCCGTGTATCTCAAGCTGCTCTATGCTCGCCGCCCTGAAGGTGTCACCTGCCGCGAGCACTGGTTTGTACTTCTTCTGCATCAGCATTTTCGCCAGCTTCGCGATGGTCGTAGTCTTGCCTGAGCCGTTGTAGCCCAGGAAAAGTACGCATGCGGGCCTTTTTTCCTTCCTGGAAGACTTTATGACAGCCTCGATGTCAGCCTCCTTCTGGTTGACGATGCTGAACAGCAGCTTTTCGAAAGACTCGTTTATTATCCTGCCGGCCTCTGACCTTTTCACAGGCCTGTTCAGAAGCGAGTCCTTCATGCCGGCCTTCAGGTAGTCTATGACCTCCAGCGCGACATTAGCCTGCAGCAGGCCGTTCTCTATCTCGGCGAAGAAATCGTCTATCTCCCTGGCGCTGAACTCTTTTTCCGTTATCCTTTTGGTTATCTTTTCCAGGGTCCCTTTGGGCTCTTCCCTTGCCGGTTTCTCCGGCTTCATGGCCTTTTCGGCCTTGGCTGGTTTTTCGGCCCGGGGTTCCTCAGGCTTCTCTGCTTTCCTGGCGAGTCCGCCGACGGCCTCCCTGAGCCTCTTCTTGAGAATACCAAACATATAGAATAGATTGCGGCCTGCCTTTTTATGTTTTGGAAAAGTGCCTGATATTTTTCAGGCTCAGCATTCCCTGCCGCCGTGTTCAGCCGTTGCGCCATCCGTGAATGCAAACTGGTATAATCTCGCTAAACGATCCAGTGGCACCCCGGCCCTGTACATGTCCAGTGCAAAAGCCGCAGACCCCTCGGATACCTCATTTAGCAGCAGACCGGGCTGACCGTTCAGGTATCTTTTCATGTCGGCCAAAGTTTTAACTCCGTTTTCCATAATCAGTCACAAAAAATAGAACCGTCCGTGGCTTATTAAAAATTCCCGGCTGTAATTTTTAGAAAATTAAGAAAACCCGCGGAAAATTTCCACGATTACTTGGATTTCAGGAGCTTTTCCTTTACCTCTTCCATGTGCTTCGGCAGCGACTCCGGGGCAGTCTTGGATTTCAGGTAAAGCGAGAATCTTTTCTTGTACGCGGCCTGGTCATCCTTCTTCAACCTTTCGGCATATGCTGCTATGTGGGACCCGGTCAGCCTCGACTGGTCCGGTAGAATAGTATCCGAATGCGGTACGCTAAGGCCTGCGTCTACTGCCCCCTTAAGTGCAGCGTATATCCTGCCTCCCTTGGTGCTCCTGCTTAGTCCTATGTCAAGGATGGCTTCCTTTATACCTTTGGCCACAGCCCTTTTCGCGCAAAGCATGCCTGTAAGGTATGCTGCCGGTATGTTCCCCGTGGAAGCGTTCCAGCCCAGCTTTTTCAGCTCGCTGGAATTCGCAGTCACCCGGCAGACATCCCCGCTGGCCTGATAATCAACAATCTGGCAAACCGTATTGTTCAGGGACCTCCTGACAACCAGCCTGGGCTTTCCGGATTTGAGCAGGCCAACCCTCTTCCTGTAGTTGGTCTTCTGCTCCGCCCTTCTCCTGTGCGGGACCATGTGACCCTTACCCTTTGCCACCCTTTCCACCCTTCTTTGCTTTTACAATAATGCCGTTCTCGTTCAGATATGCAAGCATGTGCTTCTTGTTCCTGAATTCCGCGCCCTTGATTTTTTTGTAAAGGCCGGAGCCTGAACCCGGCTTTATCTGGCCGTTTTTTTTCAGTTCGCGGAGCAGCCTCCTCATGGCCCTGGTGTTTCTCATCCACTCTTTCTTTCTTGGGCCCCTGGCATACTTGGTGCCGCTCTTCCTGCCCCTGCCCTTTCTCCTGCCTTTCTTTTTCTGGGATGCGAGGTAATTAGCCTTGACCCTGCTGGTTCCCTTCTTGGGCTTCTTTGTTATGAAGCCCTTGACTATCAGGCCCCTCACGTCGTTTCTGGTGAGAGCCTCTTCTACCTCCTTCGAGGAAGTCACCTTCACCCTGCCGGGGCCGCACTTCAGAATCCTGGCGGCGAGCCTTTTCTGATAAGCCGTATTCATCTTTTCACTCTCTTTGCCCTCTTTACAGGCCTTTCATCCCCGGCTTCCCTGGGAACGGGCTCATGTGCAGCCTGGGCCTCGTATCCGAAGTCCTCGGGCTTGTACTTGAATTCAGAATCCTTCTTTATGATGCCCTTCTTCTTGAGCATCTCCCTCGCAAGCAGCATGAAAATAAGAGCCAGCGACTTCTTTCCGTTGTTGTTGGCCGGTATTATGAAGTCTATGTCGCTCGCCTCGTTGAACGTGTCACAAAGCGCGACTATGGGAATCCTCTTTTTCTTCGCTTCCTTGATGGCTTGGTCGTCAACAAGTGAGTCGACTATCACAACGACGTCGGGCTCGCAGAAGTCCCTGTAGGACGGGTTGGTCAGCGTGCCCGGCGAGAACCTGCCTGCAATGTGCTTGCACCCCACAACCTCTGCGAACTTCTCTATCGAATCGGCTGCATTGGTTTTCCTGGATATCACAAGTATATTCCTGAAGCTGGACAGGAAGTGGGCCGCAGTTACTATCCTGGCGTCAACCTTGCGCAGGTTGAAAACTGACAGTCCGTCGTCCCTCACCTTGTATACAAACCTCTTCAGGTAGGGCGTGCATGACTTCATGCCTATGTGCACACCGGCTGAAAGGTAATCAGTTCTTTCCGCAAGCATTTTCCACACCGTCTCATTTTCCGTTAATTACATTTTTCAGATTCATTATAATGCAATTGGGTTTATATTTTCCTTATATTGACCCTTTAAATATTTAAAAGGCTTTTCCTGTGTAACTTATTATGAAAAAAGCAGTACTGGCTGCCTCTTTGCTTGTTTTGCTCATTTTCGCGAGCGGCTGCCTCCAGCCAAAGGCCTGCGAAGAAGGGAAGGCCAGGGCGTGCACACTTGAAGGATGTGACGGGACCCAGACCTGTGTTAACGGAAAATGGGGCGGCTGCATTAAAACCGACGCCTGCTGCGGCGGTGGCTGCGGTCAGGGCGAAGCAACTTACCCCTTTGGTTTTGCCGGACCGACACAGCCGCCGGACAATTTTAATAAAATAGCTGAAGTCGGCGCAAATTATATCAGAGAATCAATAGTCTGGGGCGGAACAGACCCGGTTGACTTTTCCAATATGGACACCGCTTACGACAAACTCAAAAACCAGTATGGTTTGAAGCCTATTGTCCGGTTAAAACTAAAAGGGCCGAACACAAAATGCGATACTTCCCTAACCTGCCCCGACGCACCGATTTACACGACATGCCCTGCCTCCTCGGCAGACTGCCCGCCGGCAGATCTGGGGGGATGGAGCGAAAGAGGATACAGCCCGATGCTTTATGACAGTATTTACGGGACAATTGAGCACTTCTTCAATACAAACAGGCCGATTGAATACATTATTGTCGGAAACGAAGTAAACACCTTGCTGTTCTGGCACGCTTCCTCGGAAGATTATCTGAAAACAAGGGGAACGGTTTTCAAGGCGGTTCATGACTTCGACGAAAAAAACAATCAGGACGTAAAAGTGGTTGACAACGGTTTTGCGGGAGGCGTCTGGGGCTTTGCAATTCTAAGGGACGAGGTATGTTCGGGCGACCCCGCGCGAAGGGAATTTGCGGAAGAGTTTGCATCTAAATACTTTAGAAGAAGATTTACCCAAACACAAATGGAAGATTATATAAACAATAACTTTAAACTGCCATATTTTTGTGCGAATCCTGACATAAGCCAGATAATTTTAAGGGATTCCTTTAAAATAGACCCTAATCTGGGGGAAGCGTCCTTTGATTACATGGCATACCATTTTTATGAGCCCTGGGACACGCAACAAGAAATAATCAACTGGATTGAAAAAGAAATGCAAAAAAATGGTTACCAAAAACCAATAATGCACACAGAAGGCGGTTACAGCGATAATTTAAGATTATTAGACAACCCGGTAGTTGCGGACGAAGTGAGGAAAGATGTTGCAGATGACATTCCGAAACTTCATGTTATTGCCTTTGCAAACGGCGTAAAAACATGGCTATGGCTTCCTTTCACGGAAAGATACGATTCTGCATATTACGGGCCAACCTACAGTGGTCTTTTTGACCCGAACCAGCAGGAGCTTCCGGCATTCAGATCATACAAAACAATGACCCAGAAACTTACTGGTTTTACGTCTGTTCAAAAAATCGATTTTGGGGAGTACACCTACAAGTTCATCGTAGACGGGAAGCCTGTTTACGTTCTGTGGAGGAGCGAAGACACCGCGCCCAATCCGATTACAGTCGACCTGAGTTCAGAAATTTCAGGCTACGTGAAAGTTACAGGTGTTGACGGAACAATTCAGACCGTTCCAGGCAACGCGTTGCAGGTGACGGAAAGCCCGATATACGTTGAAGTAGTTTAGAAACCATCTATCAGTTAACTTTTTAAAAACCTTCTCAAACCAAAAAAGGCTGGGTGGGGACCAATGTATTTATTATCTGATGCCAAAAAATTAAGATATGAGAAAATGCGAAACTTGCGGTAAGGATTTAGGAACTCAGGCTGTCCGCGTTCTTTATCGCGATGACATGCCTAACTTGGACACAGAACTGGATGACCCGTCAAAATTTCATTATTTCTGCGCAGAGACGGGAGGGACGACGGGACGACCGGAAAAGTCTCCTTGTTATAATGCACACTTTACATCAAGAAATCAACCAGCTCGCAGTGAATTAGTTATCCTTGTATCTGAATCTGAATAGAGCCAATAAACTACAAAACCAGAATAAAAAGGCGCTTTAGCCTGCTCAGGCGGAAATAAGAAAAACCCTGCGAATAATCACAACTTGCTCACAAGCTGATGGTACATCCTGTCCACAGACCTCCTGTTGACGTAGGGCCTGTGGTGGCGGAAGCCGCCGCCCATGGTCTTGGGTATGTGCATAAGCTCGTGTATGAGCGTCTTGAGCTGGTCCTCGCGGCTAAGCCGGTCGAAGTTCTTCGATATTATCTCGATGGCGTAGTGGCCCTTAACGCCCAGCGCCTCCTGCATGATTTTTGACAGTGCGTGGCATCTTGCCAGAGTCCTCCTGCTCTTGGAGCCGTGGCTCCTTACGCAGACGACCCTGGAGGTGTCTATCCAGTGGAAGCCCAGCCTGCCCGCGATGAATTCTATTTTGCCCTGGATTTCCGGGTCGCGCTCATAGGTTATCATAAGGAATATTCAACCGAATCTATACTTAAAACCAGCTGAATTTTATTAAAAATATTTCAGTAAAAATTCTCGTTTATTTTGTCCAGTGCCAGCTTCACGTTCTGCATGACAGGCAGCCCGTGCCCGGGCAGCAGTGCCTTTATGTCAAGGCCCTTCAGCTTCTGCAGCGATTTTTTAAGCTGCTCCTCGTTGCCTCCCGGCATGTCCGTCCTGCCGACGCCGTCCGCAAAGACCGTGTCGCCTGAAAAAAGTATCTTTCTCTTCTCATCGTACAGGCAGACTGAGCCTGGCGTGTGCCCCGGCGTGTGTATCACCTTCAGGCCCTGCACGGCCTGTCCGTCCCTGAACTTCATGTCCACTTTCCTCGGGTGCATCTTGCCGTCGAAAAAGTCGGCCACGGCCATCTCCGCGTCGGCCTTCTCGATTATGGGCGCGTCGAGTTCGTGTATGGCGACTTTTGCATTCAGGAAGTATCCGTTCCCACCCACGTGGTCGAAATGCCCGTGCGTGTTTATGACCCATTCCACGGAGTTCATGGGTTTCCTCATCATGCTGAAGAAGTACATGAGCCTTGTGAAGTTGAAGCCCGTGCCGGAATCGATGACGTTGTTGCCGATGACATATATATTGGAATCTGAGTCGGAGAGTTTTATCATCGTCACGTCGCCGAGTTTTTTTATCATGCCATAACCACGCCGTTATAATAGATTTGTCCGGAAAGAAATAAATAATTTCCGCGAATTTTCCAAAAAGGATTTAAGCTTTTCGTGTCGCGAGCATCAGGACGAACTGCTCCACCACGTCCTTTGGCGGCTTCTGCTGCTTGGGCATGTCATACCCTATGTCCACGAGCATGTTCACCGCGTGCCTGAGGTACTTGTCCACTTCCCTTCCGGCGTTGCCGTAGATGTTGTGCAGCTCCCTTGCCCTTTTCTTTACCCGCCCGTCTGTCGGGTCCTTGAGGTAGCCTGATAGAACCTCTATCAGATCGCTCCTCATCTTCTCCTGGTCTATTGCAGTCATGCAATCAGCTCCTTATCTTCCACCTGACTCCCGACGGAGTGTCCTCGAGTATCACGCCCATTTCACTGAGCCTTGCCCTTATCTCATCCGATTTCCTGAAATCCCTGCTCTTCCTGGCATCTTCCCTCTCCCTTATCAGCGCCTCCACTTCCGCGCCGATGTCCTTTTTTTCCGTTTCCAGTATTCCCAGCACTTTGTCAAAGCTGAGCATTAATCCTTTTATGATTTTCGCGTCCTGTGCGCCCAGCATTCCCTTCTCGTTGAGTACGTTTATCTCTCTGACGAAATCGAATATGGCTGCGAGCGCCTGGGCGACGTTCAGGTCGTTGTCCATGGCCGCTTCAAACCCGGATTTCACCCTCTGTATCTTATTTTTTATTTTGCCATCATTCCCGGCGTCTTTCACATTGTCAAGCATGTCCATGAAATCCAGCAGCCTGCCGACAGACCTGCCGGCGGCCTCCAGGCCTTTGGTGGTGAAGTCAAGCTTCTGCCTGTAGTGGGTCGCCAGAAGGAGATACCTTATGGCCATGGGCTTGTGGCCCTTTTTCAGAAGGTCCCTGAGTGTATAGAAGTTCCCGAGGGACTTGGACATCTTCCTGCCGTTTACCAGCAGGTGCTCGTTGTGCAGCCAGAACCTTACCCAGCGCCTGCCTGTGAAAGCCTCGGACTGGGCTATCTCGTTCTCGTGGTGCGGGAATATGAGGTCGACGCCGCCTGTGTGTATGTCAAAGCTTTTCCCCAGGTGCTTCATGGACATGGCGGAGCATTCTATATGCCAGCCCGGCCTTCCCTTACCGACTCTGGTGTCCCAGAAGACCCCACCATCCTCACGGGACCAGGCCTTCCAGAGCGCGAAGTCCCTGGCCTGCCGCTTTCCGTACTGGTCCTGGCTGACCCTTGCCCCGGCCTTCAGCCCCTTCATCTTCAGCCCGGAGAGCTTTCCGTACCCCCTGAACTTAGATATCCTGAAGTAAACCGAGCCGTCGCTGCTCCTGTAGGCATATCCCTTCTTCAGAAGCCCGCTTACCATTTCGACCATCTCATCTATGTGCTTCGTGGCTTCGGGATAGACCGAGGCCGGCTTTATGTTAAGCTTTTTGACATCCTCGAAAAAAGCCCGCTTGAACTTTTCAGTGTACTTCTTGAGCGGCACGCCCTCTCTCCTGGAACCGGCTATCGTCTTGTCATCGACGTCCGTCAGGTTCATCGCAAGCCTGACCCTGAAGCCGCTGTACTCCAGATACCTTCTCAGTATGTCGGAGAAAACGTAGGCGCGGAAGTTGCCGATGTGCGCGTAGTCGTAAACTGTCGGGCCGCATGAGTACATCTTCACTTCCCTGCCGCGGAGCGGTCTGAAGACTTCCTTTTTTCTCTTAAAAGTGTTGTACAGCTGAAGCGGCATTGGAGCGCACCTACTATTATTTTCATTCTCGTTGCAATATTTATATAGAATCCAGGACTATTTCTGTTATATGCTGTTGTTATGTTTTGTCCGGATGTGAAATGATGAAAAAATCAGCCAGCTGGGATAAATCGGGTTTTGTCAAACCCGATGACGTGGATTTCAGCGACGGGCATGCGGTGCTCAAGGCTGCTCTGCAGAACGAGGTCAGGGGCAGGGAGCTCTACGCGCAGTACGCCAGGGCGGTCAGCAGCCCCGTCGCCAGAAGGGTTTTCGTCTATCTGGCCAACGCAGAGCTTAATCACATAGAGGACATAAAGCTTTTCATAAAATCCCTTAAGACGCTCAACATAGACGGTGAAGATGATATTGACATTGCGCGCATGGTAAAGTCTGGCGGTAATCTTGACAGCCAGAAGCTTTTCTTCGGAAAGCTGGTTAGTGAACTGAATGAGCAGGTACATCCAACAGATGATGACAACAAATCCAGGGAGGTCGCCATGGAGATAGAGAAGGCCGGCTACGAGTACTACAGGGAGGCGGCCGAATCTGCCACTGACGAAAGTCTGAAAAAGTTTTTTGATTGGCTGACA
>Ga0315291_10011987_pt1 | contig 10539 bp, 5 predicted proteins | sample YL17G12_20_MG_FD_203070 | JGI IMG/M metagenome (GOLD analysis project Ga0315291, IMG submission 203070) | Sediment microbial communities from Yellowstone Lake, YNP, Wyoming, USA - YL17G12_20 | ecosystem: Environmental > Aquatic > Freshwater > Lake > Sediment | place: USA: Wyoming | collected... | reverse complement strand
GCCGGCCCCGAGATCAATCTTTAAAAATATTTTCAAGCTTGAAGCCGGCCATTGCCTGATACTTGAAAAGGGAGATGTCACGATAAAGCAGTACTGGGACATACCGACCGACGAGTTTGAAGATGTAAGTGTCGCAGAGGCGTCAGAGACGCTCCGCGATCTTCTTTTAAAATCGGTGAAAAGGCGCCTGATCAGCGATGTCCCGCTCGGCGTATTTTTGAGCGGCGGTATTGATTCATCCACAGTGACGTATATGATGACGAGGATCATGCCGCCCAAGGAGGTGAAGAGCTTCTCGATAGCATTTGCGGAAAAATCGTTCGACGAATCTTCGCATGCGAGGAGGGTCGCACATCAGCTTGGAACCGATCACCATGAAGAGACGTGCACGCCGGATGATCTTTTAAATCTCATACCCGAAATCCAATCTTTTTTGGACGAGCCTATGAGCGATCCGTCGATTGTCCCGACTTACGCGCTGTCGAAATTTACGCGAAAATATGTGACCGTGGCGCTCGGCGGAGACGGCGGCGATGAGCTCTTTGCCGGTTATCCCACTTTTCAGGCGGAGAAGCTGGCAAAGATTTATAGGTTGCTCCCGTCATTTGTTCGGCGGGGCATCATCGAAGCTGCAGTCGGGCGATTGCCTGTGAGCGATGAAAATATAAGTTTTGATTTCAAGGCAAGACAATTCATCAAGGGTGCGGGGATTTCAGATGAATCGAGACATCTGGTCTGGATGGGATCTTTCTCTCCCGGAGAGCAGCAAAACCTTCTTGCAGACAAACCTCCCCTAAATATCTTTGATGATGTGGCAAAATATGCAAAGGCGGCGTCATATTTAAGCCCCGGCAACCGCCTGCTCTATATCTATAAGAAACTCTATTTGAACGAAGACATACTTGTTAAAGTCGATCGCGCATCGATGGGGTGTTCGCTTGAAGTTCGCGCACCGTTCCTTGATAAACACGTAGTCGAATACGTCTCGCGTCTTCCTTATAAAATGAAGCTCAACGGGTTCACAATGAAGTACCTCCTTAAGAGGGCGGTCAGGGATCTGCTCCCGGCAGGCATCGCCGACCGGCCGAAGAAGGGCTTCGGAATACCCGTCGCCAAGTGGGTCAAAGGCCCGCTCAAAGAAATGGCGCAGGATCTGCTACATCCTACCAAAATCAGGCGGGAAGGGTATTTCAAGGCGGAGGAGGTCCAAAGACTTATGGACGATCACCTGATGAGCCGTGTGGACAATAACAAAAAGCTCTGGACGCTTTTGACATTTGAGCTCTGGCACGATAAATGGGCGTAATTTCCCCTCCTTTGTAAGGAGGGGCAGGGGAGGTAGACCTACATGTCCGAAAACCGCTACGAACCTGAAGACATAGAACCCAAGTGGCAAAAATGGTGGGAGAAAGAGGAAACCTTCAAGGTCAAAGAAGACCCGAAGAGGAAAAAATTCTACCTTTTGGAAATGCTTCCATATCCGTCGGGCCTCATTCACATGGGACACGTCCGCAATTACGTCATCGGAGACGTTGCGGCGCGCTATAAGATGATGCAGGGATTCAACGTCCTCCATCCGATGGGCTGGGACGCCTTCGGTCTTCCCGCAGAGAATGCCGCGATCGAGCGCAAGATCCATCCTGCAAAGTGGACCTTAGATAACATAAACTACATGCGCGGCCAGCTGAAGAAACTCGGCATCTCCTATGACTGGGACCGCGAATTCGCGACGTGCGATCCGGCATATTATAGATGGGAGCAGCTGATTTTTGTGAAGATGTTCGAGCGCGGACTCGCATACAAAAAGACTTCGCTCGTCAACTGGTGCCCCGGCTGCCAGACGGTCTTGGCAAATGAGCAAGTCGAGAACGGATTCTGCTGGAGGTGTTCGTCGCAGGTGAACCAGCAGATGATGTCGCAGTGGTTTTTTAAGATCACAGATTATGCGGAAGAATTGTTGAACGATGTGGATGACAAGCTTGAGGGATGGCCGGAGCGCGTGAGGATCATGCAGCGCGACTGGATAGGGAAAAGTAAGGGCGCGTTTATTAGATTTCCCCTCCTTTGTAAGGAGGGGAAGGGGGAGGTAGATCTACCCCACCCTAGCCCTCCCCTTACAAAGGGGAGGGACTACATTGAAGTCTTCACCACACGGCCCGACACGCTTTACGGCGCAACATTCATGAGTTTGGCCTGTGAGCATCCGATGGTTCGAAAACTGGCTCAAGGCACGGGACATGAAAAGGCTATTTCCGAATTCATCGCGCGGACTGCAAAGATAGACCGCGCTGCAAGGCTTGAGGGAAATTACGAGAAGGACGGCGTATTCACAGGCTCGTACTGCATCAATCCGATGACTGGATGGAAGATGCCGATCTACGCGGCGAATTTTGTGCTCATGGATTACGGAACCGGTGCGGTGATGGCGGTCCCGACCCATGATCAGCGCGATTTTGAATTTGCCAAGAAATATAAGCTCCCGCTCAAAGTCGTGATCCAGCCGAAGGAGACAAAACTTTCGGAAGGGACAATGACCGAGGCCTATGAAGGTGAGGGGACGCTGACAAACTCCGGTAAGTTTGACGGGCTGTGGAGCACGGAAGCAATAGAAAAGATCACCGCGGACCTTTCCGAAAAAGGGATAGGGGGCGGGGCTGTCAGTTACAAATTGAAAGACTGGTGCCTCTCAAGACAGCGGTATTGGGGCGCACCGATTCCCATCATTTATTGTGATAAGTGCGGAACGGTTCCCGTTCCCGAAAAGGATCTGCCCGTCGTTTTGCCGCATGACGTGGAGTTCACGGGCAAGGGCGGTTCACCTATGGCCAGAGTGGAATCATTCGTGAATGTGAAATGCCCGAAGTGCAAGGGAAATGCAAAACGCGAAACCGACACAATGGACACGTTCGTTGAATCTTCATGGTACATGTTCCGCTATGCCTCCCCCCATTATGACAAGGGGCCGGTTGATAAAAAGGCGACCGATTACTGGTTACCTGTCGACCAATACATCGGCGGAATCGAACACGCGGTGGGCCATCTTATTTATTGCAGATTTTTCACGAAGGTGATGCGCGATCTCGGGATGATTTCACTTAATGAGCCGGTCAAAAATCTTATGACTCAAGGGATGGTGATCAAAGACGGCGCAAAGATGAGCAAGTCAAAGGGAAACGTCGTCACGTGCGACGACATGGTGACAAAATACGGAGCGGATACGGTCCGCCTCTTCAGCCTATTTGCGGCGCCTCCCGAGAAGGATCTCGACTGGAACGATCAGGGCATCGAAGGCATGCACCGCTTCCTGCTCCGCGTCTGGCGCTTCATCGATTCGTGGCTCTCAAAACCGTCTCAAACCGCGTCCGTACCCGAACTCTCGCGCATGATGCACAAGACAATCAGGAAGGTGACGGAGGATATTGAACGTTATCACTTCAACACGGCAATCGCCGCGATAATGGAATATGTTAATTACCTCTACCAGATCGGACCGGAGGCCACGTCAAAAGAGGCGATTGAATCGCTCGTCATTATGATGTCGCCGTTTGCGCCGCACGTCGCCGAAGAGCTGTGGACGCTGTCCGGAAACAAGGGCGGCACGCTCAAAAAATTATGGCCCGTTTTCGATCCGAAACTGATTGTCGAAGATACGATGACGATTGTGATTCAGGTGAACGGAAAACTGCGCGACCAAATAACGGTGCCGGTGGGTATAGCAGAGGATGAGGTCAAGGTTAAGGCTAAGGAGGCTCCAAAGGCAGTGCCGCATATTCAGGGCAAGGCAATAAAGAAGATAATCTACGTCCCTAAGAAACTCGTAAATATTGTAGTTTAAAATTATGGCAAAGATTGATGTCGTAGAACTCGACTCTGAATTACGCAAGGGCAAGATCAGACCTTTATATGTCATCGCCGGCGAAGAGGCGTATCTGGCGGGCAGTGCGCTCTCAAGAATCGAGGAATCGATAGGCGCAGCTGACCTGGCAAGACACGTCTTCACCGGAAAGGAAGTCTCCCCGCATGAACTTTTAGATACGATAAGATCCGTTCCGCTTCTCGGCGCGAGGCCTGTCACAATCGTGAGGGACGCCGAAGGGATGTCAAAAGACGCATTTGAAAAGCTGGCCGACTATATCCAAAAACCGCTCGATTCATCCACATTGATACTTGTCGCATCGAAGCTCGACGGCAGGAGCCGCTTCATGCAGGCCGCCGCCAAGAATACTGCGACGGCAGTCGTCGAATGCAAACCGCTTTACGCAAATCAGGTTCCGTCATGGATAAATATGGAGCTGCAAAGAAGGGGTAAACGCATATCGCAGGATGCCGCGCGATACCTTGCCGATATCGTGGGACAGGATCTGGGGCAGGTCGCACAGGCCGTCGAGCGCCTCACACTCTTTGTGGGAAACCGTCCGACAGTCGATCTCAAGGATATCGAGGAATCGATCGCGGAGACGACGCAGCGTTCTATCTTCGAGTTGACCGACGCCATCGGCCGCAGAAAGCTTTCCCGCGCGATTTCAGTACTCGGGAATCTCATCGAATACAGCACACCGCCCGTTTTGATACTCAATATGATCGCAAGGCATTTCAGGATACTCACAAGGGCGCGTGAAGTTGAAAAGAAAGCAGGCGGGGCGGAGATCGCAAGCTATCTCGGCGTGAATCCCTTTTTTGCAAAGGATTATCTGGAACAATCGAGGCTCTTCTCGCCCTCGGAACTTAAAAAAGATTTCGGCATTCTGGCGCGATGCGACCGCGAGCTAAAATCCAGCCGCATCCCTAAAGAGAGGATACTGGAAAGATTGATTTTTGATTTATTAAAGGCGCCACAGAGACACAGAGACGCAGAGAAAAATCTATAATCAAAATTCGCCACAGAGACACGGAGACACAGAGGAAACCAAAACTATATGTTTTGTCTTTCTCTGTGCCTCTGCGCCTCTGTGGCAGATTTTAAGCAGTTGCAACAAAGCGGGTAAGCCTTGAGACCATCCTCGAAGCCCTTGTTTTCGGAATCACACCTTTTGTCGCAGCTTTATCAATGACGGGGATAGCCTTTGAAAGCGCCTCTTTCGAGCGCGAAGCCCTGACATTTTTAATGGCAGTTTTAAGCGCGGACATCTCCATGCGGTTCCTTGCATGCCGTTTTACGTTCTGGCGCTGCCTCTTCAATGCGGAATGATGCCTTCCCTTGCCGATCTTTTTCTTTAATCTATCAACTGACATTCGGTCCTCCTTGTCCGCCGACGTTTTGTGGCGGGCTTTAAAGAGGGTTGGCACCTATCACAAATTATGTCATTATGTCAACCCAATGAAGCAGGAACACGGTCACATAAGCAGACGGGTGGGGACCATAGGTTTTTTCACGCTGCTAAGCCGAATCTTGGGGCTCGTCAGGGATTCGGTGATGGCCTACGCCTTCGGCGCGACGGCTTTGGCAGACGCCTTTTATGTGGCCTTCAGAATACCCAATTTGCTGCGGCGCCTCGTTGCGGAAGGTTCGCTCACGATATCATTCGTCCCCATTTACAGTGAATATCTAAAAAAATCCCGAAAAGAGGCGCATGAAGTTCTCTCGATTGTCTTCTCATGCCTGTCTGTGATCTTGGCCGCGCTTGCCGTTTTGGGCATCATATTCGCTCCATGGATCGTCAAGGCCGTCGCCTACGGGTTTGAGGTCAGCCCGGCAAAATTCGACTTAACTGTCTATTTAACGCGCATCATGTTCCCATACATCTTCCTGATAAGCCTGGTGGCGCTTGCAATGGGGGCGCTCAATTCGTTGAAAAAATTTGCGGCGCCGGCGGCTTCTCCCATCCTTTTGAACGTCGCCATAATCTTCGGAGCACTGGTTCTTAAAAATTATTTCGCACAGCCGACAGTCGGCGTCGCCATCGGCGTCTTGCTGGGCGGCATGCTCCAGCTTTCGCTCCAGATACCGTTTCTTGCGAAGGAGGGGATGCTCCCGAAAATAAATTTCAACTGGCGCCATCCGGCCCTGAAAAGCCTGGGACTTTTGATGCTGCCTTCGGCATATGGCGCTGCCATCTATCAGGTGAACGTCATCGTCATCACACTTCTGGCGTCTTTTCTGCCGACCGGCAGCGTCTCTTATCTGTGGTACGCGGACCGCGTCTCCGAATTTCCGCTGGGCATCTATTCAATTTCAGTTGCGATGGCGACGCTCCCGACGCTTGCGGATCACTTCGCAAGCAAGGATCTGACGTCATTCAAAGATACGACGAATTACAGCTTGAGGCTGGCATTCTTAATCGACATACCGGCCGCATGCGGCCTTTTCGTGCTCGCCCTCCCGATCGTTCAGATTCTCTTTCAGCGCGGCGCATTCTCACATCAGACCGCAATTGCAACGGCAGGGGCGCTTCAGATGTTTGCTCTGGGGATACCCTTCGTGTCCGGCGTCAGAAATCTCGTCCCGGCATTTTTTGCCCTTCGATCTCCGAAGATCCCTGTGGCTGTTGCGACACTTGCGCTCATTACCAACGCATGCCTCTCTCTCATACTCATGAGAAGCCTCCTTCACAGAGGCCTTGCGCTCTCGATGGCGACGGCTTCCATGGTGAACTTCTCCGTGCTCTTCTTCCTCTTCAGGCGGAAGGTCGGCGCGATAGGCGGGAGAAAGATCGTCATGTCCGTCTTGCGCACACTTGTGGCGGCGCTCATTATGTCTATATTCTTAAAACTCGCGATTCACTACGGCGGGTTTTTCGCCGCGGGAAGCAACTGGCACAGGGCGGGAATGCTGGTCCTTCTTATCCTCGCATCGTTTGCGATTTACATCGGCATTATGAGAGGCATCAGCCCGGAAGAATATCAGGCCTTTATGGGAATGTTGAAAAGACGCAAAAGGGAAGTGCCTCCTACGTACCCCGCTGACGTGAACGGACGAATCGGGCAATAGTTCGGTCATAAGTAGCTTCATCCGCCTTCGAGAAAAAACATCCGGGCAATTCACCCATATTCAGATGATATTGCACGCACTCACAGCATAAACCTTTCCTTGAACAGGGTTCGTATGTGCAAGTGCAGCGACGTTTGTTTTTTTCGACGTTGCATTCCATAATACCTCCAACTCAAAACTAAAAACGCAAAGCTCAAAACCATAATTCAAAATTTAAAACTTCATCGCCCCCGACATTTTTAATTTTAAATTATCGTTTTGCGTTTTTCGCTTTAAGTTTTTCGCTTGGCATTGTTCCACAGATCGTCCCACTCTTTCGCCGATAAAGATTGCATCTCTTTTTTCTGCTTTTCGATCTCTTCTTCCATGAACTTAAATCTTTTTATGAAGCGTTCGGTAGCCTTTCGCAGCGCACCTTCTGGGTCGATGCCTAAAAAACGTCCGATGTTTGCCATTGTGAAGAGCAGGTCGCCGTATTCATGTTCTATTCGTCCCTCGTCCTTCGTCCCTCGTGCCTCGTGAAGTTCTCTTGCCTCTTCTTCAACCTTAGTTAAGATCCCCTCGGCATCCTCCCAATCGAATCCGACGCGCGCGGTTTTTTCGCCCAGACGATACGCCTTGAGAAGGGCAGGCAGGGCCTTCGGAACTCCGCCGACAACCGATTTTTTGCCTTCCTCGAACTTCAGTGCCTCCCAACGCTCCAAGACCTCGCCGCTGTCTTTTACCTTTGTCTCTCCAAAGACATGGGGATGGCGATGGATGAGCTTTTTATTTATTGATTCGACTACATCATCAATTGTGAATTTCTTTTCCTCCTTCGCAATCTGCGCATAAAAAACGATCTGGAGCAGGAGATCGCCAAGCTCTTCCCTCAATCCGTCCAAATCGTTTCGATCAATCGCGTCCAGAACCTCGTGGACCTCTTCCAACGTGTGCGGTGCGATATCCTTATACGTCTGTTCCCGGTCCCAAGGACACCCATCCGGCCCGCGCAGCCGCTCCATGATTCCGATGAGTTTTTCAAATGCCGTCCCTGTGTTTGACATGCGAAAGGAAATAGGCGAGTGCGAAAGCCAAGTCAATGCAGATTATGACTGCCCCCGTTCGTGCACTTTTTGTTTATTGCAGTTCGCTCCGGTGAGGGTGTAGATTTGCGGGCATGACAAAGTACTACCATCCAAAGCGCACGCGAAACATATACGATCCCAAAAGTGCCGAGCCTTTCAAGCTAAGCAGGTCAAGGCTCGAGCGTTTCATCGAGTGCCCGCGCTGCTTTTATCTGGACCGACGCCTCGGCATAGACCGCCCGCCCGGTTTTCCGTTCACGCTCAACGTGGCCGTGGATGCGCTTCTCAAAAAGGAATTCGACCAATACAGGGAAAAGGGCGAGCCGCACCCTCTGATCAAAAAATATAATGTAGATGCGATTCCAATTCCTCATGAAAAGCTTGATGTCTGGCGCCAGAATTTCAAGGGAATCGAATATCATCACAAACCCACGAACCTTATCATAACGGGCGCGATAGACGATTTGTGGCAGAATAGCCGCGGCGAGTATATCGTCGTCGATTACAAGGCGACCGCCAAGGCGGAAAGAGTCGAGGCCCTGGAGGAAGAGTGGCACGCGGGCTACAAGCGCCAGATGGAAATATATCAGTGGTTGCTGCGCCAAAACGCGCTTCCGGTCTCAAACACGGGATATTTCGTATATTGCAACGGCGATACGGCAAAGGAAACTTTCGGCGCCAAGCTGGAGTTCGAGCTGACCCTGATCGCCCATGAAGGAAATGATTCGTGGGTGGAAGAGACGATAATCGCCGCCCACAAATGTTTAAACGACAATGAAATCCCCGATCCCTCCGCCGAGTGCGATTATTGCGGATATGTAAACAGCGTGAGCTCGGTATAATGCGGAGCGAAGCAATCCCACGTGGCCTGTCCCTTCATTATATATGCTTTGAGCTGCTTTTCTGGCTTTTATAGGTTTTCTTGCAATAGGGTGGGGAGGGGGGTATAGATTTTTTGAGTCGGTGATAAACTTTTAAGCAACGATCAGAATGCAAGTTGATATTTGCTTGTGAATTGCCGGAGATCCTAAAATGGTTAGCAAAGCAATAACTCGATTAAGTAAAGCCGTTTCACTACCATTTAACAAAGCAACAATTGCAAAGCCACATCCCCCAAGGCATTTGATTCATAAGTATTGGGCAAGGAAACCTCACAATGTCGTATCTGCTTATATCGAATATTATACTAATAAAAATGCCATTGTGCTGGATCCCTTTTGTGGTAGCGGAGTAACGATTTCTGAAGCACTAATATTACGGAGAAAAGCCATAGGGATTGATTTAAATCCAATAGCTATTTCAATAACTAAAGCCGCTTCATTTCCAATGCAGGTCGACGTTCTTCATGACATCTTTAATGAGATATCAGATCACTTAAAAAGCAAACTTGAGGGCAGTTATAGAACAATATGTCCTGATTGTAATAATACTGCGAAGGTTTTGGAAACAGCGTGGAGCAAGGTATGCAAGTGTACGGTATGCGGCAATAATGTTGTGATGCTATTCGCAAAATCAGGGCCACAATATAAATGTTCAAATTGCAAATCAGAAGTAATGTACACTTGTGATAGTGTTCTTGAGGAAATACCTGTTAAAATAAAATATTCGTGCGAGAAATGTAGTTTAGATAATAAATCTAAAAAGAAGCATAAATTAAAAAACCCAGATGCGAATGATATAAAAGTAATTAAGAAATACGAAGCGCAGAATATCCCATTTTTTTACCCACACGATGTCCCTTTGCATCATTCTGCAAAGAGAAGTGTTACTTACTTCCACGAGCTATTTACAAAAAGAGCGCTCATAAACTTATCCTGCCTATTAAATGCAATTAATGGGATATCAAACGAATACTTAAGAGAGACATTTCAGTGCATATTTACATCAGGATTATCTCAGATTAGTAAACTAAATTCGATTGATTTTAGAAAAGGCAAGGAATGGCAGACGCGCGGCTGGACCGTGACGAACTTCTGGGTACCCGTTGGCTATTTGGAACCAAATATATGGGATTGTTTCGTAGAGAGATTCAATAAATTTATAAAAGGAAAGACTGATGTCAATAGTAGTGTTAAGCATATCAAAGTGGCCTCTGAGATAAATGATTTAATTAATAAGGATTCGAATGTTTATTTAGATAACACAGATTCTACTAAACTTACTTTCATTCCGGACAACAGTGTTGACTACATATTTACCGATCCTCCATATGGAAAATCGATTCCATATTTCGGATTATCTTCATTTTGGTCATGCTGGCTTAAGGAAACAATAAAGTTTTCCCAGGAAATAATAATAAGCGAACGTGGCAATTTTGAAGAGGAGTTGTGTAGATACAAGGCTCTTTTAAAAAATGTATTCAGCGAATTATATCGAGTATTAAAACCTGGTGGATGGATGACAATAACGTTTCATAATAGGGACATATCGATATGGAATGCCCTTGTTTCATCATGTTTAAGTGCGCATTTTGTCCATGAGAGTGATGTATATAATTTACCAGCCGTGAAATCAGCTAAATCTCAATTGCATAAAAGCGGCTCA
>Ga0315291_10011980_pt1 | contig 10543 bp, 14 predicted proteins | sample YL17G12_20_MG_FD_203070 | JGI IMG/M metagenome (GOLD analysis project Ga0315291, IMG submission 203070) | Sediment microbial communities from Yellowstone Lake, YNP, Wyoming, USA - YL17G12_20 | ecosystem: Environmental > Aquatic > Freshwater > Lake > Sediment | place: USA: Wyoming | collected... | reverse complement strand
AGTACGGTTCATCGTAACGGGTTCTTTTGCCATAGATTCTCTCGCAACAGCATAAAGAGAATCTTTGGGAATCTGTTTTGTAAGGTCTTCGTACATCCAATCAAGATATTTTGTATGTGGAGTACCATGCGGTCTTCCGTATACACACTTTCCTGATTTGAACCAAAAACCAGCTTCTATGTTTGTTGTAAAGCCAGGTAGATTTTGTAAATCCCTTGGAACCCAAAACAGAATTACATCTGCCTGATTAAGACATTTCTTTTCCCACTCTACCATTCCTTCGTATCCGTTTAAATCTTTAACCGGATAACCATACCTGAACTCTGGAATGTAAAGGACACCATCGTAACCAGCCTCTTCAAGGAATCTTAACGCTTCATGTCTCCACGAAATAACATCATCTGATCGTGGTGTAGGACCGGCAAGAAAGATCGATCTTCCAACAACTGCTGGAATTTCGTCCTCGTAGCAAATGGTCGTAACCTTTGTGCTACTGTACCTCGGAATAGTGCTATCCATTTTTCAAAGTCCTTTCAATGCTTTCATCTCCTCTGGAGTCAACACACTTTTCAGTTTTTCTCTTGCAGAAGCTGCAAGTTCTGCTTTTCTGCTCTTTGCAGCCAGAGCCTTTTCTTTCTTTTCTATCCTCTCCTTTTCAAGTTCGGCTCTAGCACTCTTTTTCCCATCAATAACCTCCTGTTCGAAATCTTCGAACAGAAACCTTATTGGAAATCCAATAGACAAATCAGATTGGCAACCTTCCTTTACATCACAAATCATATCACTTTTACCTTGAATAGGATTTATTTCAACTTCTACCCAATGTTTCCAATTAGGATCAAAAAATCCATTTGCATCGTCATCTGAAGACTCTATGGAATCATCATTGTTGTACTTATACCACCAACACCTTTTGTTGAAAATCTTACAGATTGAAAGTATCACTTCTTCACATCTCGCATCAATCGGTTTCATAATTTCTTTATGATGATTTTGTGCGGATATAAGAAGATCTAAACTCGCTTTTGCAGAAACAAGATTATCTTTCGACATTTTTGGCATTGATGCAGCTCCCTTCATATAGCTAAAGTAACTATACTCCAGGAACACTGAAAGTCAAGCATAACGAAGAAATTTCCCGACTTATGCTTCTGACTTCACCTTGGCAGCATTGTACAAGCCTCTGGCCACAGCAAAAAGAGGATCGTCCGCAAGCTTCACGGTCGAAACCGGAACGGGAAACTCTTCTCTTATATGACTCTCGAACTTCTCGATAAATCCTTTTGGCAAAGAACTGCCTCCAGAAACAACGATTTTCAAAGGATCAAGAATGTTTGGGAGCTTCTTCGTATCAGTTGAAGCGTAAAGTCTTCTAAATTGATCTACGATGTATTCCATCAACGCATCATAGTAAACTGAAATAGCTGATTCTATTTTGTTTTTAGGAGCATTTAGATCAATCCCACTTTCTTTTATATGTTGAGCAACATTACAAGTTTCGTTTGTAGCCTTTGCAACTTGAGTATCTATGTAATCACCAGATCTTGCAATCGAGAAACAAAATATTGGCATTCCAAGGAATGAGTATGCTATGTTACTTTGACCAGCTCCAACACTTATACCGATTCCGGTGTATTGTTCGTTTTCCAACTCCGAATAAACAACCGCAAGTCCCTCATTCATTTTGAATACCCGTTTGTATCCCAAATCGTTTAAAATATTCTTCAACGTGCTCGAATGATATACGATGTCGAAATCAGCATCAATAGGGTCTGCCGGAACGCAGTAATAAACAAGATCCGTATCGTCCACCGCCTTACCCATTACTCCACGTATGAGTTCTTTAACCATAACTACGCTCTCTGGCTCTTGAGGATTAAGCACTCCTTTAGCCATAGGTCTCAAACATTCTTTGTGAAACATTGTGGCAAACTTGAAAGCATCGTCCCCAAGAATGTAAAGAACTCCATCTATTTTTACAAAGTTAGCCCCAGCTTTCTTCAACATTGCCTCTCCAAAATCAAGAGCAGATCCAGTTATGAAGCTACTTGGATTTACTTTGAAAAAGGCATCCTTTACTTTGTAATACTCAAGATTATCAACCTTCTTTTCGGCACAGACAATAGTGCCTGTCCCGACATCTAATGCAAGCGTGCGTCCCATATCCATATCTCCTTATTTTATACTTTACCTATCCTCTTATCATTAAAAGACGTTTCAACTTTCATAGGTGTTGAAAACGGAACATCATCCATTTTCGCTTCAGCTATTTCTTTAGCCGAATATTTAACTTTTTCAACACTATCTGTTTTAGAACCGTCTTCTTTATTCGAACCAATCCGTCTATCAATTATTCTCATCAGGAAGTAAAGAAAAGCTATACATACGGAAACACTAACTCCGACAAGAAGAACTGCGGCGGAAAGAAAAACAATTTCTCCTAACGTGAACATAAAAATCCTTGTTTAAATTTGACGGTCTCCAGAATTGTCGAACGGATCATCCGTTGAATTAAACCATGCTTTTTCGTCAAGATCTTCTGTTTTATATTTGTCCAGAAAGTGTTCTTTTACCTATTCCCATGAAATCGTCTTGACTTTTCCAGAATCTATATCAGCCATTCTTCTATCTATTTCAAGTTTTTCTTCTTCTATAGTTTTCTGATCAAGACCAAGAGTAGTCATTTCAGAAATACAATGACAGACAATATCTATCTCTGGAAATTCATCAAACGTCTTCTTAGAAATCGACATTTCAAGCCATTCTTCCCAGGCAAAACTCTCCAACTTTCCAGTATACTCATTCATAGTTCCGTTTTGTCCATAAACGTCATAGCCATATTCGCAAGGATCAATGAATATGGTAATGTCAGATTTTATCGATAACGGAAGAAGCCTGTCCAACTCTTTCCAGACAGGCTCGAACACGGGAGGAATATCTTCGTTGTATGGAGGGTACAACTCAAAAAAACGAACTGATATCTGTTCCCAACTGAACTTCTGCATAAGCTCTTTCAAAATCATACTTTCGTCACCGCTGTATTAAGTTTTAGAAACTTCTGTCGTCTTAAGAAACGGAACTGGAAATTTGCCGAGCAACACTCCAACTCCGTAAGCCGCAGTTACCGCAAATATGGCGATCAGAATGGCTAAGCTAAACGAATTAAACAAAGCAATTCCAATCAACGTCAAAACGAACGGAGCTATACAACTCGCACCAACAATTTTAACTTTTTTATCCATGACACAACTCCTTAATGTTTTTCAACTGCACCGACTCTAGCTTCCACAACACCAATCCGAGTTTCAGCAGTACCGATTCTAGTTTCATCAATACCAAATTTAATCGACAAATCCCTAATACTTTCTTCAATTGAAGATTTTGAAAATTCAAGTTTCGATATTAAAGATTCCAGTTCTTCTATCCTTGCGTTAAACTCTTTTTCAGTATCTTCATACGATTTTTGAGCATCAATTTTAAGCTCAGATTCAACTTTTATAGAAGGTTGAGTAATTACCTTGTTAGATACTACAGAAACGAATTCCTCCTGAACATGAGGGGAAACAGGTTTTGTTTTCTTTTTGAAAAGATCAACGCACAAAACACAGAGGCATAAAATCAACCCCGACGCCATAAGCCAACTTCCAATTGCCAGCCACGGACACCAAGATCTTTTTACTCTTTCTTCTTCCATATTTTTACCCCTTAATTTATATTCTATAACAAAGATTGAAAAGCCTCTTTGGAGCCATGAATTGGAATCGAAAATTAATTTTAGAGGAATTTCTATTTTTTAACAGAATACATAATACATGAGACCATTATACACTAAAACAGATTTCGACTTAGCAAAAGGGAAAGATTTACTTCCTTTATACTGCAAACATTGTGGCAATAGATTTTTCGTGAGTAAAAACGAAATAAAAATATCAATTAGAATGAATTACGAAAAGCATAAATTTTGTAGCCAAAATTGTTTTCGTCTTTTCAAAAATAAATCTAAGACTTCTATTGTATTTTGTGCTCAATGCAACAAACAATTAAAAAGACTAGTTTGTCAGAACAAACAATCTAAATCAGGAAACCATTTTTGTTCACAAAGTTGTTCAGCAACATATAACAATGAACATAAAAAACATGGTACAAGAAGATCAAAACTAGAAAAATGGATTGAACAAAAACTAACTGAAAAATATCCATCTCTCGAAATACATTACAACAGGAAAGACGCAATCTGTTCCGAACTTGATTTTTATTTTCCGTCTTTAAAACTAGCTTTTGAACTTAACGGGATTTATCATTATGAAGCAATTCATGGAAAACAAAAACTTGAAAAAATTAAAAACAACGACGAAAGAAAATTACAGGCTTGTATTGAAAACGATATAGAGTTTTGTATTATTGACGTTTCTTCCTTTTCTTATTTCAAAGAAAACAAAGCCGCCAAATTTTTAGAAATTATCACAAAAATAGTTGACAATAAGATTGGAGCTAACGAGGAGACTTGAACTCCCATTTTTCAGCTTTGCAAGCTGCGTCCTAGCCAATTCAGACACACGTTAGCATTAAAAATTAACCATCAACTTCATCTCGATTTTCATACTACAAATTGAAATGATTTTCCTGTTTATGACATTAACTATACACCCGATTCCTTGAATGTCAAGCCCGCCTGGACAAGAACCTGGTAATTTTTGTAGTCATCCCAGGCAACCCTGGAAAACTCTTCAACTATCTTCTCTATATCGCAATCATACATGCCAGAAGAAGTCCCCGAGTTTAACTCCAACACTTTCATGTCGTTTTCCTGCATACAAATATCAATCGAAAAACATCTATCAGGCTGGTATATTTCAGCAGTCTTTTGAGCAAGAGCTTCGGCTTGCCTGTTCAATTCCAAATCCTCTTTCAGAAAACCGGCAGAAACATATAAACAGCCAGTAAACACTTTGCAATCTGATACAAAGAACCTCCACTCCATATCAATCCTCTGGGGAGAACTTACTAAAACAAGGTCACTTGACTTTACTCCCCAAAGCTGGCTTTCTTCCATCTCACTGTCCCATTTATCCCACTCGACTGTCTTTCCTTTGAAGAGCTTCTTGCCAGAGTCAGGACGAATGAAGATTGTATGATCCTTTCCAAACTTTTCATAAAACATTCTTTTCAGACGATTTAAGTCATTGAAAGGAATCAGTACGTACTCAGAGTTCAACAGTAGGTCTCCAAGAATCGGATAGTAATTGGAACAAGCATAATTCGGATAGTTGGCATAAACCCCAGGTATCCAAATTGTTTCATTTATTACTGCTGTCGTAAGTTCGATTGATCCAGAAACAACAACGCAATCATCTTGATTGAACTTCTTGTCAAGCTTTACCGTCTGGATAAACGGAAGATATTCTACAAGCTTATATTCGAATCCAAACTTCTTGCAAGAAGATATAATCTCAGCTTCTTCTTTCGGATGCCACACGTCTTTTTCGATGATCCACTTTACATTCATCCAAAAATTCGCAAGGAAACCTCCACCTTTAGGTGGGGGAGGAATTGCGACCTTTCTTTTTGTTTTTCTTGATTTCCTGAAGGAAAATCAAGAAATTTTGTTGTATAATTATACATATGAAGGACATCCGTTCAATCAAACTCAAACTCGATGGAGATGTTTCGAAATTCGAAACATTCTCACAACCTTTCCTCGATGCCTGTAACTGGTTCTCTGGAATCCTTTACCATCAAAATCTTTTCTCCGAAAAACAAGTTGTCGAAAGTCCGAATTCTTACGCTAAAGAGTACTATAGCACACTCCGTGACAAGTTCAAGTTGCCTTCGCAACTTTCACTGTCCATCTTCAGACTCGTTTGTACCGAATACAAATCCATGATTTCAAACAGGGAATTCGAGCTTGCCGAATTCAAGCAACCTACAATGCCGATTTGTTGGAAACGTGATTTCAACGTTTCCAACAGAAACGGATTGACAATCTGGAAAATACCTTTCAAATACCAACTCATAAACTTTCAGATACCTCTTGAAACCTATAAGGACTCCAAACTGAAGAAGATCAAAAACCAATGGTTTTTGATCCTTTCTTACGAAATAGATGTTCCAGAACCCAAAACCGAAGGTTGTATTTTAGGAGTCGATTCCGGTATCAATAACTTGTTTGTCGCTAAAGCGACAAACTCGAACAAGACTTTGTTTGTAAGTGGTAAAGAGTTCAACCACAGACGAGAACGTATTAGAGAATTGAGAAAAAGTGTCGCTAGTGTTGGCACTCGTTCCGCTTATCGTTTATTGAAACGATTAAGCGGAAAAGAGAAGTCCGTAACTCAGAATTTCGTACATTCTGCTTCCAAAAAGTTGGTGACCTTTGCTCAATCTCAAAATGCTAAAACGATAGTGATGGAAGATCTGACTCGTATCCGTAAAAGAACGAAAGGGAAAAATCACGAACTGAATGGACAGCGGAATCGCTGGCCATTCGAGTTCGCACAATTCTGCGTCGGCTACAAAGGAAGAGCGGTAGGTATTTCATTCGAATATGCTTTTCCTGCTTATACGAGTCAGATGTGTCCGATTTGCGGACACATCCACGAAGACAATCGACATGGAAACGTTTTCAAATGTCTAAAATGTGGTTATAGAGATCATGCGGATAGAGTTGGGAGCATCAACATACCCGCAGCATTTCTTTGTCCAGGGCGTGCCCTGGACAAAGGAGCCGTGAGTCAACCGGCTTATAGTAGTGTGAAATCACGAGTTTGCTTTGCAAACGAGGAGATTTCACCGTTACAAGCCTCCGCCTTTAGGCGGGGGTAGTTGACTTATCACTCCAATTGTATGATATCTGTGTGAAATAACCTTTTATTCTCATCTTCTTCTTTAGGAACGATTCTTTGCACAGCCTTTATATATTCAGGAGTTCTTTTCGCTATTTCTTCTTCCAACAATCTCTCGAATTCCAACATGAAAAAACTTTCAGCGGCTTGAATCACGTTATTTCTTATGTCCACCAAGCATTCTACACTCCGATTTACAGTCATGGCATTTGCAATTTCACTAGGAGATCCTAAGTCTGCATAAGCCATAGGATCATCGCTTTTATATGTCCAACAACTAACTTCCGTCTTATCTATTACCTGCCATTTGTTAGCAATATTTTCTATGATAAAACCCCATTGATCTTTTAGACCAATTTTCATCTTTTCATAAATTATTTTGGCAAGTGCGGTTGTATCATCCTCAATTATCTTCCTCATGCTCATAGACAATCCACCAAAATCTATACAAGGTTCCTGCGGAACTCCAACTCTCTTTACAGCCGCAATTTCATCAATTTGTTTTAGTTCTTCGACTGAAAAAGAAAGTCTCGGTCTTATCTGAGAAACTTTTTCTCGTTTAATTCTTTCCTTATCTGCTTCCTCAGCAAGATCAAGATCTATTGTAGTGAAACAGGCGCTCAGACGTTCAACAAGCATTTTATTTTCTTCAGCCTTTTTTTCCTCAAATCTTCTGAGTGCTTCAGCCTCTTTTTCCTCACGGGTTTTCATCCCGAAAAAGTGTCTAATTCTTGAAGACCATTTTTCTTTGACTATTTTTGTTTCAACTTCATCGTCTCTGTGAAAATTAAAAATTTTCTCATCATCTTCAACTCTTCTTGTACCAAACATTTTACAATCTCCTTATTGTAATACAATGTTATTATACAACAAAGAAATTATAAAATGCCTTTACAGGAATATAATCCCTTGTTAAAGTATCTTCAAATAACGGGAGAAACTTTTATGCTGGTATACTTTACAAACAAAGAGACTGTTCACAGAATTTTTTCACAAGAAATTGAATTACACAGCGATTTTGCAAATAAGACCAAATTACACTATATTTTTTCAAGAAAAGCGACTTTTCAATGTTCCTGGTGTGGACGCTGGGAACTAAATGGACAATTTCTAAATGTAAACGAACTTCCATCAGATACAGAAATCGACGAAAACCCTTCGAGCGGAATCTGTCCTGATTGCAAAAACAAACATGTTGATGTCTACAAAAAAGAAATAACAAACCTTAACAAAACAAATCCACTCGCTTAAGGTTTTTCAAATTTTCCAACAAATAACACATTCTGCGTTTTCTTATGAAGTACAAAAAACATAAACGGTCTGTTCGCCTTGAACACTGGATCATTCGATATTCCTCTGAACCTCATAACAACAGCAGTAGCAGCCGCACATTCACTTCCTTTTTCATTTACCTCTACAACCGCTTTGTGTATCACTTTGCTGATGTAGATCTCTTCGTCTGTCATTCTGGAAAAATCAGCGTCCATGGACATTGCTGACTCCATTCCCATTTTACCAAGAAGCCCTTCGAGGTCGATTCCAAATTCAATTTTGAACTTCGGAATGTAGACTTTAATTTCTCTCTCGTAAAGGTTATCTGTAAAGAAATCAAATCCACTTTCCTCAACTAGATGAGTGACTTCCGCAAATGGAAATCCAGGTTTCGGTATGGCGAATATCATTGATGTTTCCTGATTATCATGAAACATTTCCAAAATCTGAACTGAAGGAGTTTCGAAATATCCGAACTTGGACTTTTGGGTCATGAAACTTGTCTCAACTTTTCCGGTTGGAGAGAAAAATGTTTGTTCAGAGTTAAGATGTTCCTCAAACTCGTACATCCACTTTGCGTATTGATAAACAGCATTGACAAGAACTATTCGAGTTATTGCATCAAGTATGCCAGGAGAAATCAAATCTTTTATCTTTCCTTGCGTTATTCCATCAACCCATGCGTTAATAGCATTTTTCGTGTTTTCAGTATCAGAGAAATCAACTGGTATAAGTTCTCCAAAATCTCCTTTCTGAAATTGCTCCAAATATTCTTTTTTCAAGTTCAATCCAAACGCTGGAAAAATCGCATTTGCCACTTTAAATTTATTTGGATATTGATTCAAATTTGAATTAAGATCCTGAAAAAGTTGGTTGCTAACCGGCATAATCTCTTCAGGATTATGAATGGTATGAAGAACATTTTTTATCTGTCGTGCAGTTTCTCCACTTGCCCCGCTATATAGCATTGAAAGAGCAGAAAAAACGCTGAAAGGAGAAATGAAAACATTCCCTTTCGGATTCTCCTCAAGAACCTTCATAAAAAGGTTTGCAGAAAATTCTTTATTTGTCAATGCTGCCAATCTTGTCATACTCATGTTGTTGTCCTTTATTCTTTTTTAGCAGTTATAAACTCGACTTCTTCAACTTCCTTTTCAAAAACCTGAACAACAGGTTCGGCAATTTGTTCAATTTCAATCAGCGATGGCGATTCCTCTTCGACAATAACAGTATCTTCGTCATTTTCATCATTCGTTTCAGAAGCAGAGCAAAAGATTTGGTTAATAGGTGTTAGCCATATAGCGAACAAATATTCTTCTCCACTACTGTCAAATATAGCAATTCTCGATTGAGCATTCAACTCTCTACAAATAAGAGCGTAGTTGAACTTGCAAAAACGATCAACAGAGCCATCTTCTCTATCGAATTTTATCTGTCCACTTGGGCAACGAATAATAAGTTGACTTTCAAGAGTCTCGTTATCAGTTACATCAAGTAAACACTTTATAGCTTCGTAAACAATTTCTCTCTGTGAGAAAACGCCACGAAACTGGTTTTTATGTGATAGAACAATAGGCATGTTCTGTATCCTTCTTTACATACCTTCGTTGACAGCTTTTGCAATAAGTTCATCAATCCCTTCAGCCTCTTCCCCCGTTAGCCAACGACATCTTTCAAGGTTATCCTTCATGTCGAAATATTTCACGATAGTAGCAAAAGATTTACTATCGAGAACCTTCTGAGAATAATCAACGTACTTGACACCTTTTTTCCTTGTAAGAAGACAAAGAAAGTTGGCGACTTCATCACCGAAGAAAAATTGAATATGACTCTCTGTTACGTCGGTATCTTCGAGGACATCGTGAAGGACGGACAGTACACAAATAAGGTAATACTGTTTGCACTTCTCGGGGAACGCCCTGGAAACCCTTACCAAAACGCTTAGAGAATGCAATAGCATGGGGGAACCATCCTTTGCCACCTGATCAGTAAAACTGTTTGTGGCAAGACGGATAGCCATCAATAAATGTTCTTGTGTCATTACCATATTCAACTCCTGAAATACTTATCAAATCCTTCCAATGCCATTGCTGAAACAAAAGGTACATAGAGGAATTTTTCTATTTCTATTGTAACATACATTAGCTAGAACTATAACAGTAGGAGTATATATGAACATAAAAATAAAAAAACAAATTTTTAAACAATCTCTAATAAACGACTTCAAACTAGTTAAAGAAAAGATCGGCTCAATACCATCACTTTGTCAATACAAAAAATATGGTAAATTCAGTCCATATTCTTTGATTAATTATTTCGGTTCATTTAACAGAGCAAAAGAAATCATTTTTAACGTAGAACAAAAACCTATAAAAATACCAAAAGAAACCCTTATAAATGATATACAAAAAACTTATATGCAATTAGGA